>Ga0247608_10002894_pt1 | contig 20684 bp, 13 predicted proteins | sample 176DNAGHGlowgp2_FD_193490 | JGI IMG/M metagenome (GOLD analysis project Ga0247608, IMG submission 193490) | Sheep rumen microbial communities from Palmerston North, Manawatu-Wanganui, New Zealand - 1766 DNA GHGlow gp2 | ecosystem: Host-associated > Mammals > Digestive system > Stomach > Rumen ...
TGTCCGCAACAGACTCTGCGAACGTCCTGTCATGCTCAACGAAGAGCATTGTAACATTGTTATCTTTGACCAGACGCTCAATTTCCTGCCTCAGATAGACATCGATGTAGTTAAGCGGCTCGTCCCAGAGATAGAGGTCTGCGTGCTCACACAAGGACAGTGCGATCATGACGAATTTCTTCTGCCCCAAGGACAATGCAGACACGTCGCGATAGAGCATCTCCTTCGTAAAACCCATCTTTATAAGGATCGTCGAGAAGATCGTCTTATCGCATCCGCGGGCATCGGCGATGTCATAAAGTGAACCTTCAAGAGATGAAGTGTCCTGGCCTACATAAGAGATCTTGAGGCCCGGTGCGATGTATATGTCTCCTTCCGCAGTGATGCCTTCAGCCTCCCCCAGGCCTGCCAGGAACTTTATAAGAGTGCTCTTGCCGCACCCGTTCTTTCCCTGCAGCGAGATCTTGCTGCCGCGCTCCACTGTCAGATCAAAGCCTTTGACGACCGGCTCGCCGTAACGCATCAGTGTCACGTTCTTAAGGATCACCGGAGTCTTGTTGTGGTGCTCGGTGCCAGTGATCTTGAGCGTCTCGGTACGCTCGAGGTCCTTCAGGAGGCTCTGCTTTTCTTCGAGCTTGCGCTCGTTGCGGTGCTCTAAGTTCTTGGCGGCAGACATTAATTTGCGTGCTTTCTCAGCCTCATATGCCCTTCTGAAGTGGTCCTCGGCTACCTTTGACGGCGCCTTGGAACGGTTCTTATAGCCTTCAGCCTTCGAAGACCACTGAGCGTTCTTCTTCATGGCGGCGTCTATGGAACTCATCTCTTTCTTGAGCTGGTCGTTCCTTGCGCGCTCGCTCTCCATGCGCTGCTCGTTGTTTTCCCACCAGACTGAATAGGAAGCTCCCACAAGCTCCAGGCCGGTCTTTGTGATGACAAGGGTGTGGTCGGTACAGCGGTCTAAGAATGCACGGTCGTGTGAGATCAGGATAAAGCCGTCCTTCGACGCAAGATAGTCGGCGACTGCCTCTCTTCCCTGCCTGTCCAGGTGGTTTGTCGGCTCGTCGATCAGAGGATAGATCCCGTCAGAAGCAAAGAGGTTTGCGAGCATCAGCTTGGTCCTCTCACCGCCTGACAAAGTCTCCATGGGACGCCACATGATGTCGGGATCTGCGCCCATCAGGTTTAGTTCTTTTCGAACTCTCCAATCCTCATTGTCCGGCAGCTCAGTCATGGGAAAGAGGATCGTCTCCGGCACGCCTGTGATGGTTCCGCTGTAAGGCAGTTCGCCTCTTAAGAGCTTAAAGAACGTGGTCTTCCCCCTTCCGTTCCTGCCTGCAAGTGCAAGCTTCCAGGAAGTGTCCAGAGTTATCGTGACGTTCTCGAAAAGAGTCTTCTCAGACCCGTCGTATCCGAATGTTAAGTTGTTGATATTAATTGTTGGCATAATGCCTCCTTTCGAAAAGGCCCCATGCCGGATAAATCAAAAGCCGCGACACATGGAAGCGGCCGCGGCTTATAAAAAATGCAATATAAATGAACACACAAAAACAGACTTATCCGCGAGGCAGTTATTAAACTATCAGCAGATTGTCTTCCTCATTGGTGTTCCTCCGTCATTAAGATTTCTGCCGTGATGATACAGCACGTTTCACAAGCCGTCAAGAGAGGTCATGCGCAAAAGTCCTGAAATAAAATCACACAGCTTTCACTCAGTCTTCACTTAGATTTCGCCACATTAGGTCAGAGGCCAATGCTATACTTCGGTTGGCAAAAGGGAAAGCGCTGTTCATATCAGGAATGCGCTGGAGAAGAATAGCGCTTCCCGGAGTGCCGGTAAACTGACCGGCTATGCCTGATACCTTTTCCCAACTAACTGACCCCATTTAAATCCAGAGCATTCCGCTCCCTGCATATATTTTTATGCGCCCGTTTTTTTGATACAATTATATGGGTGCGCGTTAACTTCGTGCCCACGGATTAAGGGTTTTAAGAAGCATCTTAAGGAGTAAGGGTATGGGTAATATTTTCAATACGAGAAGTGAATTTGATAAGCGCGAAGAGCAGGAAAGGATCGAGGCGATGAATGTCGCTTACGGCAACGCGCCTCTTGCCAAGGACACTCAGGGTTCTGCACCGGTGTCCGGCCCTGCAATGATCGATACTGCATCTCTTACAAACCAGACCACATCAGATAACAAGTGTCCGTCGTGCGGCGCGACTCTTGCTTATGATCCTGCCACGGGCGGGCTTATATGCAACTTCTGCGGCAGCACTGTTGAGCTGAAGACCATGCCTGTTGCTCCGGGAATCGGCTATTCACTTGATGATCTGCAGAATAATGCAGGCCGTCATCTCCTGCAGACGAACAGCAAGGTCCTTATCTGCGGTACCTGCGGCGGTCAGTTCCTCACAGACAAGAGTTCACTCTCAGGCTTGTGTCCTTACTGCGGATCCAACTCCATAACAGAGTCCGGCAACACATCCGGCATGATGGAACCTACAGGCGTAATCCCTTTCAAGATCAGCAAGGAGCAGGCTCAGAACATCTTCCTGCAGTGGATCTCCGCCAGAAGATTGGCGCCCATGGATCTTAAGAAGAATTCAGAGATCACGGATCTCGTAGGCGTCTATGTTCCATACTGGGTCTTCGACTGCGATACATATACGCCTTACAAGGGCAAGTTCGGAAAGACTTACGGCAGCGGTGACGACCAGTACACGAAGTACCATAAGGCTGAAGGCGTCTGCAAGATGCCGGTTAAGAACCTGACTCTCATGGCATCGAGCAGGCTCGAAAAGGACTCTTACTGGAAATCCGTCTCCAAATTTGATTTCAATTTCATGAAGAAATACGATCCCAACCTCCTTGCAGGTTTCTGGTCAGAGAGCTATACGGTTGACGGAACAACAGCCTGGCAGACAGCCATGGGCAAGATCTACGACATGATCCACAGAAGCATCAAGAACATGGAGAATGCAGACGTAGTTGCCAGGATCGAAATGAAGCCTGAAGCGTCAAACGTTCACGCTAAGTACGTTCTGGCACCGATCTGGATCACGTCTTTCGATTACAACGGCACGATCTACCGTGTCCTTGTAAACGGCCAGACAGGCAATATCGTCGGCACATGGCCGAGATCATTGAAGAGAGTATTTATGATCATCGGTATCGTTGCAGGCGGTCTCTTTGCCTTAAGCTTCCTGCGCGCGCTGATCATGACCATAGTCCAGTGGATCTACTCGCTCGGCGGCTAAAAGGTTCTTGTTTTTTGCCGCATTTTGAAGTTGATAGAAAGCATTAGTCTGAGTTTTAATACTGATGTGCTCATTCGAATGTCGGGAATATATAAACCCGAGGAAGTATTTTATGAAAACACCTATAAAAAAGATCGGGGCTGCTGTTCTGGCGGCATCCTTTCTTGTCTCATTATTCACCGGCGGATGCAGCAGAACATCAAAGAATGCAATTAAAGACGAATCAGGACTTGTATTGAGCGGCAAGATGCCCGACAAGCTCCCTGACGGACTCTCATGGTATGACTTCACCGAAGATACGGCGATCACAGATTACCTGACGGAGACGATCGGCGGATATTTCATATCGGACATCACATGGTTCTCAGACAACATTTGGGTATTCCTTTCGGAGACAGAACCCAAACTGCCTGTTTATCACATAATGTCTTTCGATAAGAACAATAAGGCATCCTGCGATTTTGTGATCAGGAATGAATTCGGAGACAATATCAGCCTCGAGAGTCTGGTCCTTGGAGACCGCCTTTATATCAGCGCTTACGATTTTGCATCGCGCGAACAATATCTCTACCCTGTAGATGAGAGCACAGGAAGTATCTCGCCTGAAAATAAGGTTGTCCTGACCAAAAACTCACAGGGCAATGATGCATCCAACAGATTCTGTTTTGCAGGCAACGATGCCGCTGTTCTTAAGCAAGAGCAGAGTACAAGTGTTGAACTTGTTGACCTTGCGGCAGGTACAGTAAAAAAGAAAATATCCATTGATAATATTTCCAGAGATTTCCATATCAAATTTGCAGAGGGTATCCTTTATGCCGGAGATAACAAAGTCATCGTCTGGGGCAGCACGTCCTCAAACTTCAATTTCGGCCGGATAAGGTATTGCCTGGTCGACCTGGAAACAGGCAAGATAAGCGCTCTTGACGAGATGGAATATATCAATATCCCGCTCCGCAACCTCACTTACTGCAACGGCCATCTCGTAACTGTAACAGACGGCGGCGTTTATAACATTGACGTCGATAACGGCACATGCAAAATGGCATTGTCCTTTAATTGCTCTCTCTGCAACAGATATTTAGCCAACAATTCAGAATTAAAGTATGCGGATGATGACACGTTCATCTTCAGTTACACATCAAGATATTCAGGCGCAAACCGGATTGCTCTTCCGATCTGCACATTCACCAGAACAGACGAATATCCGGCAGCAGGGAAAAATATCCTTACTGTCGCTTCGACTGAAGACTTGGATTACAGCATCTCCGAAGCGATAATGCTCTTCAACCAGTAGAGTGATTCGTCATTTATGCTTTTCGATAACCGGTATAAGACAAACAGCGAGATCGACTATACAAATGCCGATAACACAGACAAAGCAACGCTTGACAGCCTCAATTCTTATGCGTCCGTATCAGACCGTCTGGCAATGGACATTATTGCCGGAGAAGGCCCTGACATCCTGATCACAAACGGTGCGAATGAACAGCTCTCCAAAAAGGATTATTTCATTGACCTCTCTGACTATCTGAAGAATGAGAGCGGTATCAGCGAATCTGATTTTTTCACGAATGCCATTGAAGCTTCGAGATTCAACGGCGCCCTTTACCAGATGCCCATAGGCTTTTATGTTGACGGCTTCCTGGCTCCTTCTGACACAACAGGCGGCAGGAACGGATTAACGTTCGACGAATACCTGGCGATGGTAAAGACAGCCTGCAACGGCGCTGATCCCGTATACGATCACCAATTGTCTTTCTCGAGAACCGAGGTCGCAACAAAGCTCTTCGCGAACACAAGCGAAAAGTATATCAATGACGGAAAGATCAATGTGGACTGCGAAGATTTCAAGGCGATCCTCGACTACTGCAAAGACCTTCCCTCCAAAGGATATTACGAAGGCAAAGACGTCGATGCCGAATGGGAAGACATTATGATCTCTAAGGAGAACATGCGCGTCCAGCCCGCCGTGATCTACGACTTCTACGAGTTTGAAGCATTTGCCGAGAAGTTTAACGACGCGGTCATCTTAGGCTATCCTTCCGTTGACGGCAGGACCGCAACTATCGGTTCTGACATGGCAGTCTCGATCTCTTCACATACCGGTGATGAGAGCTCCTGCAAGAAGTTTGTGAGCATCCTTCTCTCGGAAGATATCCAGAAGACCCTCTACATGAATATCCCGATCAACAAGAAATGCGCCAGGGATATCGCGCTTATGGCAATCGCCGAGAACAACAAAAATGTTGATGCATACGAAGGCAACAAGTTTGCAAAAGCAGGAAAGAAAATTGATGCCACGCTCGCCGATGCCTATATAGGACAGCTCTCCACGGCAACAACTTCCGCCTTTGTCTACCACAGCATCTCACTCATTATCTATGAAGAGATCCCGGCATACTTCGAAGGCCAGAAGTCCTTTGAGGAAGTCACTAAGACGATCAACGACAGGGCCCAGACCGTGCTGAACGAGAGGAAATAGTATCAACCGTTAGCCTGAAGTCTTCATGCGCCGTTAATTATTGCTGTATTAATAATTAATGACGCATGGATCAATGGCTTCTCCGGTAATTGCATTTACGATAACAGGATCTCTGTCCGCGCTGTCTGAGCCCATAGCTTTATAATTTGAATGCATATAGAATACCCAGAACGGATAAAGATATTTTTCATAAGTATCACTTGTGGTTTTTTCATCACTAAAGATCTCATTGCTCATATCATAGACAGTGACCACAAAGTAGACCAGTTCGGCGGCATATATATGTGTCTCTTTGTTCTCTGATAACCGGTCGATTATTATTGGTTTGGCCTTATCAAATGCCTGTTCAACGGATATGACCGGTTTGCTCTTCAAATAGACTTCAGTGTCTTTCTCGTTAGCTATATAGCAATGCACTTCATAGATATCCTTGCCGTCATAGAACTCAATATATTGCTCATTATCAATAATAGTTGTCTGCTTCATTGCTTTATCGTAACGCAAGCAAAAAAAGTCCGCATTCGCCGGCAAGCCGACGGTTATCCCGTCTATAACACGCCTTGTAACATAGTAGTCAAAAGACCTTCCCTTAATAGTGTCCAGGATGTTATCCCTTCTGTTTTGAGGATTTATGTAATTATTTTCATAAAGATCAGTATTAGTCGGCGGGTATGTGAATCTTAATGTGTAGTCTCCAAAAACCGCTTCGGGAAATGCCGATCTGATCTTTGCCATTTGCTTATAATCTGCATTATCAAGCCTTACCATCGAATCATTTACACTGTTTCTTTCAGTTCGGGATAAGACCTCATCAGTATCCGTATCACTATTATGACCTATTATGCACGTCAGTGACGAATACGCTTGAAACCAACAGTCTGTCCATCCTTCCACCGGATTATAAAGGATGCTCTTATCTTCATAAGAAGGAATTATCCGGTAAACATTTGCCGTATCGGGATGATCATATGTAAGCAGTTTCCCTTCCAATTGATGCTCTTTGCCTGCCTTAGTATATTTGATCACAAACAAGTGATTATCCTTGTCTTTCTCAATCCGCAGCTGTTCATAGTCAGCACCTGGCATTGCAGAATCTGCCGCAGATGATTCTGTTGATTCTGTATTTTTGCCGGATAACGGAATTCCGGCAAGCGACTGGTTTGCAGAATTGTTATCAAAACATCCTTGTGCGATCAATGTACATAAAACCAACATAATAACGACTGTTCTTTTCACTTTATCAAAATGCTTCATTTATAATTCTCCGATACGTAAAGATCTAATCTGGACTGGAACGTTTTAGCAATCGCCTCCGGGCTTTTGTTCTGATAGTAATAAGCGTTGACCTCATCACAAATAATGTTATATAAGCCCCAGTCATATGAATACTGATTCCAATAGTCATCCGGAAATACTCTGTATTCATTCTGTGAAGTGTTAAATCTATAAACTGTCCATTTAATCGTCACGGAAAAATCAACACCATATCCGCCTATAGTTATTACTTTTTTGTTGACATTATTCTCTGCAGGCAGATTATTGAAACTTGGTTGGATCAATGGCTTCTCCGGTAATTGCATTTACGATAACAGGATCTCTGTCCGCGCTGTCTAAACCTAAAACTTTATAATTTGAATGCATATAGAAAACCCAGAACGGATAAAGATATTTTTCGTAAGTATCACTCGTGTTATTTTCATCGCTGTATTCCACATTGCTCATATCATAAACTGTGACCACAAGGTAAACCAATTCAGCCGCATAAAAATGTGTATCTTTGTTCTCCGATAACCGCTCGATTATTATCGGTTTGGCTTTGTCAAAAGCCTGTTCAACGGATATGACCGGCTTTCTCTTCAAATGGACTTCAGTATCTTTCTCGTTAGCTATATAGCAGTGTACTTCATAAATATCCTTGCCGTCATAAAACTCAATGTATTGCTCATTTTCTATAAAGGTTGTCTGCTTTAGCTTTTCATCGTAATACTCGCAAAACCAGTACGCATTCTCCGGCAAACCAACGGTTATTCCATCTATAACACGCCTTGTTACATAGTATTCGAAAGACCTTCCCTTGATAGTGTCGAGGATGTAATCCCTTCTGTTTTGAGGGTTATCGTAATCAATCTCATAAAGATCAGTATTAGCCGGCGGGTATGTAAATCTTAATGTATAGTCTCCGAAAACTGCTTCGGGAAATGCCGATCTGATCTTTGCCATTTGCTTATAATCTGCATTATCAAGCCTTACCATTGAATCATTTACACTGTTTCTTTCAACTCGGGATAAGACCTCATCAGTATCTGTTTCACTGTTATGACCTATTATGCACGTAAGTGACGAAAATGCCTGAAACTCACAATCTGTCCATCCTTCGACCGGATTAAAATGGACTCTCACATCTTCATAAGAAGGAATTATCCGGTAAACATTTGCAGTATCGGGATAATCATATGTAAGCAGTTTTCCATCCAATTGATGCTCTTTGCCTGCTTTAGTATATTTGATCACAAACAAGTGATTATCCTTGTCTGTCTCAATGCGCAGTTGTTCATAGTCAGCACCTGGCATTGCAGAATCTGCCGCAGATGATTCTGTTGATTCTGTATTTTTGCCGGATAACGGAATTCCGGCAAGCGACTGGTTTGCAGAATTGTTGTCAGAGCATCCTTGTGCTATCAATGCACATAGAACCGCCATAATAACGATTGTTCTTTTAGCTTTATCAAAATGCTTCATTTATAGTTCTCCGATACGTAAAGATCTAATCTGGACTGGAACGTTTTAGCAATCGCCTCCGGGCTTTTATTCTGATAGTAATAAGCGTTGACCTCATCACAAATTATGTTATATAAGCCCCAATCATATGAGATCACAGAATTAATGCTTAAGACCATTTCACGGTAATCAGAAATGATCCGGTCGGGAACGGCTTTCTTCCCTCTTACTATGCTTTTCCAGACAACTTCATTATCAGAAACCGAATCGGGATGAGCCGCATATTTGCAGTGGTCTTCAAACACAGTGTTTATTACCGGATTATTCCCATAGATAATTTCGATCTCCTGGACTTCATCTGTCAGCATGTATTTGATCAATTGCCAACAGGCTTCCTTGTAATTTGAGTCGCTTGATATGGCCACAAGACCATCGGTCTGTGCAGCACGGGCTGATCCGTTAATGGACGGGAATCCCAGATAAACAAAACTGTCATTCAGGCTGCTCTCAATATCTGCCAGATCATAAAGATTGCCCAAATAAGTCCTTCTGCATGTCAAATGCATGCCCTTATGAACTGTATCCATGTCAGCTATGCTATTCTCAATTCCGCCAAATGAAATGCCGTATTTAACAGAATACTCGACTATTTCTTTTAATTGTTCTTCAGATACTATATGCGCACCGGTTGAGTTGTCCACCAAATCTCCCAATGAATAGCGAATGATCTGATCAGCATACTCTGCTGCCTCCATATCACCTCTGACCGGTATATTTTTCTTTTGGGCAAGATCATCAACCATCTTATATGTTATGTTTTCGTCGCCAAAATCAGCCTTGCGGCCGAAATCACCATCGAAATAAAAGGCCGGGAAAATCTGATAACAAGCCCCGTTTTTAACGATAGTGTCCTTTATCGAAGGGAGCAGATCATCCGTGCTGAAATCCGGATCTTTTTCCATGAACGGCATCATGTCTGTTACAAGGCCGGCATTGTACATATACCTGTAATCGAAATTTGCTCCGTAGAATATATCCGGAGCGCCGCCCTCACTAAAATGCTTTATCAGTTTGGCAATCTGCGACTGTGCCTCAATGCCGGATTCATATGCATATTCATTCCAATAGTCATCCAAAAATACTCTGTATTCATTCTGTGAAGTGTTAAATCTATAAACTGCCCATTTAATCGCCACGGAAAAATCAACACCATATCCGCCTATAGTTATTACTTTTTTGTTGGCATTATTTTCTGCAGGCAGATTATTGAAAATGATCAGTTCGATCTCTGAATCTTCATATGCATACAGTCTGCCGAATCTTAAGTTGTCATAAGCCAGATTTGCTTCATAACGCGTCATCTTATACGCCGGCTTCACATCAACATAATTCCATTCTGTAACAGGCATAAGCATCATTGACTTGGTATCAATGTAATAAACGCCTTTGTCAGAAAAGAAAACACCGTTATTTATTTCAAAGTCCTGCAGATCACCGGTGCTGCTCTCCAAAACCTTCTCCAGTCTGCTCTTATTGAAATCTGCTTCATAACAGATTATCTTTCCACTTTTATTCGCTATGAGGTAATTCGTTCCATCCTTTTGATAGAACGAGATGGCATCGGCGATTTCATTTCTGTTTATGCGGCCGGACTCAGTTCCATCTTTGGAGTAACGTATAAGACTGCCTGCAGTCATTTTCACATAGCCTTCATCAACAGAATAAAAACCCAGAGTTATTTCGTCAGTGTTCTCTTCGGTAATAATTTCCCCGCTGTTAATATCGATCACATAATCGGTATTGGAACTCCGATCCGAACAATACAATCTGTAATTTTCAATTGCTGCCTGATTGCTCGAATGAGCACACTTAACGGGCAATGAAACATTACTTACTTCATTGCCGTCAGAATCGATCTTATATAGTCTGTAATACTCTTCCGGACCGTTCGCCTTTTCATCTACCTTCTCCCCATATACTGTCAGATAATAGTAACCGTCAGAATAAATGTTAGAACGCATGCCCTGTCTGTATCCCTCTACGGCAGGCACTCTGAATGAACTGCAGCCATACCAGTAACTGTCAGTATTGACTGACTTGGTATTCCTGTTACAGGCACATACGCCCATAACAAATGATGCAATTAATACTATAGAGGCTAATGATCTCAATGCTTTTCTATTCATATTTTCCCCATTACATGTGGTTGCTTGAACTCACATATTCTTCGCAAACGATACATAAACCGGGTTGTCATATCAATAGTTTTTCCAAAACTCAGGGATAAAGTAAAAAATCCAGGGATAAAGTAAAATAATCAACTTTTCTTGATGGGATTTATAGCATGAAAATAATGATTTTTTGATATTTCTAATGCTATACTGTTCCTGTCGGTTTGGGGTTTTTCGCTTATGGCAATGGGGGGCTTTTATGAGTTCACGTGGTACTTTCCGTCTTATCTACATGATCATAACCAGACCGAGAGAGGCACTTCTCGTCGGCTGCATAACTTCATTTGTACTTGCAGTAGTCGGTCTATTCTTCGGATTCAGATTTGTAATCGGGGATTTCTCAAAGGTCGATCTTAGTTTCCCGAATGCTGATTACAATTCCATAGGTGATTACACCCGTATTTCCGGCAGTACTTATTCTGCCTGGGGATACTTTGACTACGGCAAAGCCCGCTATTACATTGTCCCGAAATTCGATAACAATTCTGATCCGCAATATATCGAGCAGGCACTCGTTGTAAGGATCGAACCCAAAGACTCTTCTGCATGGTATAAACTTACATCCGTTACAAAGAAGAGATTCACCCATTCGGCTACAGATCCGGCAACACCCATTCATGTGGACGGATATGCTCACACGATGGGCAATGATCTTAGGGAAAGTGCCTTGCAATATCTGCAGAGCTTAGGTTTTTCCCGGGCAGACGCTGAGAAGACATTAGTGCCGAATGTCGTTTATTACGATATGGCAAATAAGTATTCGACGCTCACGTTCGGAGGCGTCTGTGCGCTCTTAACGATAATCTTCTTCTTTGCCTGGATCAGGATGAAGAATTAAGAGATCGTCCGGGCAGGGAAATTCTCAGTCATCCACGCCGTAACTGATCGCATAATTAAGCGTAACGCTTGTTATGTAATAGTATTTCTCTTCGAGTTCCTTGGCGATCTTCATGAGCTCTTCATAAGTCTTATCCTGTTTGAACTCGATCTGGAAATCGCTTGTGATCTCAAGATAACCGACGATCTCGGCATCTAATTCTTCACATATCTTTTGTATCTTTTCCTTGTCGTTGGGAGTGCCCATGGTACAACTGATAAGAAGCTGGTTCTTCACATATCTTATGCCTGTCTTCTCATCGGTGACTATATCATCCTTGCCGGAATCCTTATAGTAATTGTCGCCTATATCGATAAGGCCGTCCGCATTTGTTTCTTGGGCTTCTTCAGCCTTAGGACCCAGTATGAAATGCTTTCTTTCGGTCTTGTTGGTGCACTTTACCGATACCTTATCAAAGCCGTCGTTGGTAGGATAGATCTCGACTCTGAATATGCATCCGTTGACTTCCTTGTATTCGGCATAAGCCCGGTAATTCTTTCCTTTTTCCAGCGGTTTGTGGTCGACCGGATCTCCGAATGTTTCCGTGAGTTCTTTTTCGAGCATGGAATAGTATTGCTGCATCTCTTCAAGCGTAAAACCGGTCTCCAGAGTGGACGTCTCATTCTTGTCATTTGAATTGGCAAATTCGACTGTATGAACACACCCGTGTTCCTGATTGGCCGTAAAGAAAAACCTGTTGAACGTAAGGCTTCCTTTTGTTACAGGATACATATCGTATTTGTAATTGTAGAAGTTCTCTCCCTTCGGATCCTCTTCATAAGAAGTCATCCAGCCCATATGTGAGCTCTCGAAAGACTTCTCATAGTAGTCCTCAACCAACGCTGCAGTCATGTATACTTTCTTGCCTGTAATGCTCTGCATGAATTCACAAAGGTCAGCGACCTCACTGCTGCCATATTCGGCTGCTTCGGTCACTCTTGTCGGTCCGTGCTCTTCTCCATACAAATCAACGGTTGTCTCTGTTGTGCTCTCAGAGGGAGTGACATCAGTCTCAGTTATATCAGCAGTGGTTGCTGAGGTTTCAGATCCGCTTGTCTCAGGATCAGGCTCAGTCTTGTTGCTGCAGGCAGCATTAGCAAAAACAAGGATTGCGGTAAGTAACACAGCGATCACTTTCTTCATATTATCCCTCCCCTGATCACTTCAGATCTTTTGCGCTGAATGTGTAAACCTTCGTATAATCCGCATCAATGCAGATGCTGACGGTGAAGTCTTCAAGATTATAGACACATGACCATTCGGTTATTTTCTTGTCCTTAACTTTCTCCAGGATAGCCATCGCTTCCTCATCAGTTGTTGTCCTGCCTGCGCCAAGGCATGCTTCCATAGTGGGCAGTCTGTTGTCAGGGGTGCCCTTGTTATAATATTTGCCGGGAGCAACTATGCTGTTTGTGCAGCAGGGATGTTCTGTTACGACCATCTCACCGTCAAGCCATTCAACGACAACGTATTTTCCTGATCTGTCCGTGATGAACAGATGGTAGTCTGACTCGAGGCCGGAATGGATATCGTAGGACTTAATCAGTTCCAGAGCCTCATCGACAGAAGCGCACTTGTCGAGGATCGCTCTGATGACGCAGAAGACCATAAGGTCAGGCTTGCCATTGTCCTGATGTGTCTCATCAAGTTCCAGCTGCAGGATCCCGGCGCCTACACATTTCTCGTTCATTCCGTCTACAACAAAATAAGGAGTCGCTACCATAACAAACCTGCCCAGAGGCGAATCGGGGTTTATAAGGCTGTTCTGGCTGACACCGAAAAGTCCGATATCCGCGATTCCTATGGATTCATAAGCGCCTTCAGGGTGTGAATAGATAAGAAGCGTATCTGTCTCCGGGTAGTCGAAATTGCGTCCGAAAAGGTGCTTTCCGTCAGGTGTTACGGATGCAAAAGCAGAGCATCCGAAGCCTAAGCTCTTCTCGTTAATTCCAAAGGAGATACCGTAAAAATGCCTTTTGAATACCCAGCTTAACATGCTGTCGACATCACCCGAATCCGAGTCAAGAAGCCCTTGTGTATCGGTGCATTCCAGGTTCTTTATGGTGTAAAGGCCGTCCGAGACCTTCTTTACCGTCAGCATGGTCCTTATGTGACCGAAGAACATTACGGAAGGAACGATTACCATGAGTCCGTATACGACAGGAAGCACGATCTTCTTCTTAAGTCTGAAGACAAAACATATCTCAAGTACAAGTGACAGCAGGAATAAAACAACACCGGCCGGAATGAAGGGTATCCAGTTAAATGAGGATATCGATTCGGCTTCGATGCAGTAAGGGATTACAGACGCTAAAAGTGTCTGCCGGAGTAATTCCTCAAGATCCTTCTTCTCAGCATCTGTGTAGTTTTTCTTCTCGGCTGTGCGCTCGACCCTGTCCTGAATATAATCGTCATAGAGCCTGTAAAGGCTTTCTTCGACCTCACGGAATTCAGGTTCATCCACAGCTCTTAGCCGGCCTGTTAAGGTTATGTGCTGAAGTTCTTTTGAATAGTAGATATTCTTGTCCTTTTCGCTGAGACGGGATATATCAAGCAGGATGAATTTGTAATCATCACTGTTTAAGGATCCCAACACTTGTAAAGTCTTATCCTGCAAGTCGATATCATCATAGTAGACCACAACATCCGTCTTAACAGTCCTGCCCATATCTTCAGACTTAATGTTTTTGTAATCGAAGTCTCCTGCGAAAAGCCCTAAGAACCAGCCTCCGAAGAATCCTGCCAACACCAGCAAGACCCCGATGAACATTAATACTGCCGTGATGATTATCGCTTTTTTATTTCTTTTCCTCATGCGCTTACCCCATACCGATCAACAACCGCGCTTCAAAGTTCAAACATAGGATATCAAACAGAATATCTTTCAATCAACTGTCTGACCGGCATGATATGATCCTGATATTGATTTTTGAGAAATACAAGGGAAAATATTGATATATTATCAGGAGTGGGGAAAGCTTCGCATACTATGCAGTTTGATTTTGAACATTATCTTAAAGCAGGACATGGCCGTGCATATCTCATGGCGGAAAAAGAGCCGGAGAGATACAGGGAAGCCATATTGAATGCATGCCGTAAGGATTATACGTTTGATATGGTGGCCGAGGGCTCCAGAGCTTTTCTTACCGCTGACCTTATCGATCTTTTCGAAGACCCTGCACCTTTTATCGATGCTGCTAAAGAGAGCTTCAACTCTTCTGATGTTGATGATGTAAAAAACGAGATTAAGTATCTGTCAGATCTTCTTATTGAATTCGGGCAGTGGAAAACAGTACTTCGCAAGTATTTTTCGCTTTGGAAGAAGATCAAAAACACACCATATTCACATCTTGCAGAGCGTTCGTCTCATCTCCTGGCTAATGTTGAATATCTGGCTATAAAGCTTGTTCGGGACCGGTCATGGAAGATCGCCGACAATATCGTTAAAGATATGGGCTCCTGGTATCTTTCGTTGGAAGAAGATGCAGCAAGAAGATTTGCATGGTTCTATTATGTGCTTGAAGATCAGTTTGGCGAAGATGAGACGAGAACACATCTTCTGAAGATGGCTGAAACATCGCCTGAGTTCAAGGCATTCTGTGATAAAGATTTGAGATATGAAGAGGAAATGCCAGAAAAATCTCAGGCCAAAAAGAGCTCATCATCTTCTGATGTGACAGAGAAAATCAAAGCCCGCAATGAACCTGAAGAAACTGATGGTCTGCAAATGCTTATCGAGAATTATAAGCCTTCAGACGAAGAGACTCTCCTCGCAAAGCTTGAGAGCATTGAGATCAAAGAAGAGAATGAGAAATACTGGCACCACATCGGATGTGTTATTCTTGAGCATGATGAAACTCTGCCTGTCAGCATTCTCATGTGGGTATACGACACTACTCTTTGTTCCTTTTGCCGGCAGTCTGTAGTAGAGAAATTAATCGAATCAGATGCTCTGCCTGACTCCGTTCGGAATGAATGCATGTGGGATGCAAATCTGGAGCTGAGAGAACTGGTAACAGATCACTCTTCCACGTTGACTATCCTTACATAGCGGTTTAACGCGTACTCACCGTCATGGCATTCGCCCGGGAAGTATGCGCTCATGTCAGAACTCTTCGTGACACGTATCAGACCACACTGTGTAAGCTTTCCGGCAAGGTATTTTCTCTCATTCTCCGGGCATATGAGACCTGCCGTCTGGAGATGGTATCTTCCTTCGTAAAGGACCTTTCCGAGGTTCTCTCTCGGCAGGGGCTTTACCAGGACATTGCACATCATGGGTGATAATTCGAGTTCGCTGTCTGAAGATAAGATCAGGCTGCAGGATCTTCCGCGGATGATATTGTCGTGCCTCTCCTCTTCACCGAGATAACCTTTAAGTCTCTGAGTATAGGATACGAGCGTATCCCTTGCCCTGACGCCGATCTCTTCAGATCTGTTCCCGTTTGCGGCAGCTTCAAGGAACGGCAGGAACCGCTCTGCTAAAGCCTTTACTTCGTTCATGTCAGATGTGTCGACATAGATCACCTGACAGCTGCTGCAAAGCAGCTGCTTGGTCTGTGCAATATGCTTTGCGAGACCTTCGAGTTCGCTGTCTGCATCTTCTGTCTCATCGAGCTTGGTGATGTAGCAGAAGCCTAATTTCTGGCCCCATTCGATTATCTTTACACCGGTCGGGGCAAGACCCCTTACGGCCGCTATAGCCATGTCACTTCCCCATACGCTTATCGCATTGGAGAGTTCGGCCATCTTGCGCATGCCCTGTATGTCTGATGATGAGGTATCGAAAACATAGATATAGTCCTTCAGTTCCGGACGGTATTCGATGAGCTGCATTATGAGCTTTAACGACAGTCCGTTATCGGCAGACGGGAGCTTTAGGATGTTGATGTTGCCGGTCATGAGACCTTCTGCAAGAGAATAAGCCGGAAGGAAATCCATGTTGCCGGCAGCGATGTGGAAGAGCACGCCCAAAGGCATCTTTCTGACCCTGATCTGACCAAATCCGGGGATGTGTTCAGTCGTATATTCGAAGGTGTTTCCAAGTTCTGTCTCGAGCTTCTTATGCAGGTGCTCTTTTGAAAGGAGCGCTTCTGCCTGTTTCTTATATGTGTCGACGACATCAGCAGGGAACGATGCAAGGAGTTCATCGAATTTTCCTGCCAGAAGGTCGTTCTTCAAGCACTCGACAGCTTCGATGACAACTTCAGGTGATAGCTGCATCTTAGCGAGGATCTCAGGGATCTTGTTTTCGAGCTCTGTAAGAAGGCGGTCCTGCTCAGAACTCTCGTAAGTCTTTCCGTCAAACAGGATCATACCTTCACCCCCTGCAGAATGTCTGCCGCACCGGCGGCACAGGTCTTAATATCTTCAGGTGCAACACGTCCGACGATCTCCAGATACGGCGACTTAACGCCGCACGGACAGGTGCTCCCGTCGTGCAGGATGCCCAGATCATCTGTCATTACCGACAGGATCGGAGTGGCCTTGCAGAGAGGCGAGATCAGGTTAACAAGGCCCGTCTTCCCCATCTCCAGCGGCTCTAAAGTGTCAGGATCCCTGATAACGATATTGCTGTACACGGGAACATGGAAGTGGTGAGCAGCGCAGTCCGTATAAAGGATCGGATGCTCTACGGCGCCGAAGAATTCGGTGATGTTCTCTTCATCGATGTTAAGTGTCTTCTTGGCAAGCTTATAGAAGGTCTCCTTGTCGGCAGCCTCCTGATAGAACTGCTTCCAGCCGCCGCCGAGCATTATCCTTGAGTTCTTCGGGAGCTTAAATGACAGTCCCCTTTCCTCTAACAGTCTGAACAGGAAGAATGTATATGAAGGGAAACCCATAAAGCGCACGGGTGCCTTGCCCTTCTCATATTTCTTAAGTGCTTCGACTATGCCGTCGAAGTCAGGCTTATAGCCATCTGAAGTGTGCTTTAAGATAAACTTACGGCTTATGGCAGGCGCCAGGAACGTCGTAAGATAAGCAGTCTTTGCGACTGCGGTCTTATTCGAACGGTGAGGCTTATAGCCCATGACGATGTAACGGCAAGGCTTAAAAGACATGATGCCGTGATATCTCGTTACCTTTATGGACATACGGAGAGCCGCCATAAGCGCACCGAATTCGAAGCGCACGTGGCTCATCTTTCCGCTCGTGCCTGAAGACGTTGCCATGACCATGTAGCGGCCCGAACGGAAGTCGTGCTGCTTCATCAGCATCGTAGGGATCACCGGCAGATCTGCCACACCTGTGATATCTTCAACACCTTTGATTCCAAGGCCTTCGCTGATCTTCTTATAATCATCGCAGTGAGTAATAAGGTGACTGTAATTCTCTTTGCATGCGTCAAGAAATAACTGCTCTCTTGTGCAGTCGTAAGGATCCTTGCTCGCGAAAAGCTTTCTTCTCAGCTTCATGTCCAACACCCCGAAAAAACAAAGCCAACACCGACATTGTTCATTATAACATTAGAATCCGGCATCACGCTGATCAGAAAAATGCCGTGAAATATACACACAATGTACATGGAAATGTGCTATGCTTTTGCAGACGGTATAAGACCAACATGCCGTCTGTGGGGAGAAAGGAGTTGGTAATATGAAATCCCTAAGAAAAGTAGCAGCGGTAACGCTGGCTGCTTCGGTTTTGTTATCGATGGCAGCATGTAACAAGAGCAGCAAAGGTCATGGCGGACAGAAGATCACTGCCGATATGCCCTGGTATGAAGCCAATGCATTTGAGATCGATGCGGGAATAGACCCCGAAAGAGACCTGGAATACAGGTATTCCCAGATAATCGGTTCAGATGATAAGAATATTGCCGTTTATACTTCAGGCAGTTACAAATATCCTGATAATGTTGACTGGAGTACTTTTGACGGCAGCGACTATCAGATCACGGCTGTATCGATAGTCGACAAGGCTACAAGGAAGACTGTTAAGTATCTCGATCTTAACACATTAATAGACAGCGGATTTGTCGACAGCGCAACATACGATAACGGCAAGATAACGGTGTCGGCAAACGAATATGATCCTGCGGCAAATACCACATCCAACAAATCCATTGACGTTGACGCAATGACCGGAGAGAAATTGGAGAGCAGAGTTAATGAGGGTGTTAACGCAATTCAGAACACTTTCAAGATCGGTAAATACAAGGTGCAGCTCTGCGCTGTCTGGACCGAATCTACTCCTATCTACTCTCTGAATGTCATTTCACCTGACGGAACCACGAAAAAGATCGATTTTAAAGACAAGAACATAAAGGTCAATTATATCAGCAATGTCCTTCCGCTGACCGATAAGACAGCTTTGATCATCGCAGACGGTGACAACTCTTATGTCTTCTATGAGGCAGATCTTACCTCCGGCAAGATAACCAAAAAAGACAACAAGGATTATGAGTGGCTGGACATCATGTCTGTTTACAGAACAACAAGCTGTTCAGACGGAAATATCTATTCCCTGGATTCGACAGGAATTACCAAGCTGGACCTTAATAAGAAATCCTCAGAGCAGCTCCTTAATCTCAGCTGGAGCGATCTTGACAGAAATCTGGCATCTAACTTATTTATTGCAGATGTATCAGGCGATTCGTTTATTCTCTATGGTGATTTTCCGGTGACACTGCCATACTCACATAATAATTTCGGGAACTCAAGTGATTTCGTTATGTATGAACTGAAAAAGGCCGATAAGAACCCTCATGCCGGAAAGAGCATCCTGGAATTATATTCTCCTTACGGGATCGTCAACGAAAACATCAGCAATGCAATAACAAAATATAACAATACAAATAAAGACTATTTTATCGAGGTCACAGACCGTTATACTGCTAACACATCTTCACTGTATAACGACGCAAAGAATGATGATGAATCAAACAATATCGCTCTTAATTATATGGCTGACATGAGCAACAGGCTTGCCATGGACATCATGAACGGTGAAGGCCCGGATATGCTCATGAATGTGGACGGTTACGGTGCGCTTAAGAACAGCAATTACCTTTTAGACCTGTCTTCTTATGCAAGCAATATGACAAGTGACAAGTACTTTACTAATGTTCTTGATGCTTTAAAAGTTGACGGAAAGCTTTATAACATGCCCATATCATTCGGTATCTCCGGCATTCAGACAGATCCCGGATATGCAGCAACTACAGGCATAGGGTTTACGACTGACGAGTATGTCAAGTTCCTGAAAGACACGCTGAACGGCAAAGACCTGAACAATTCCGGCCAGGCACACTACTTTGCTTCACTTTTCGATAACATGAACGAGAAGTTCATCTCCAACAGAAAGGCGGATTTCACAGGCCCTGAATTTGCTGCTCTTGCGGAATTTGTAAAAGATAATGTTCAGGAGAAGAGCCCTGACTGGACTCAGGATGAGAGAAACATCGTAATCTACAGTGATGTGCGTTCTGAGATCCAAAAAGCCATATTTGCCTCTGTAACCGGTTACTGGGATTATATTCAGAACATAGAAAACACCAACGGCTGCTCCTCGATCCTTGGCCTGCCTTCGTCTGACGGCCGCGGGCCTAATGTCTTTGCATACGATTCCATCGCGATATCCGCTCAGGCAAAGAATATTGATGCGTGTGCTGAATTCCTGAAGATGCTGATCTCAGATGAGATGCAGCAGGAACTTGCCACGAAGGGTTATCTGGTCTTGAACCGTAATGCTTTCCGTGAGGCCGGCAATAAGGCAGTAGAGTATTTCAACACCATAAATCCCGGTTATCCCAACGGATATTACGGTAATGGTGCCAAGCCAAAGAACCTTGTAAAATACACAACCGAGCATATTGATACTCTTGAGAAGACGATCGATTCCTGCACAAGCTCCGGTTCGAGTGATGCAGCAATATCTATCATATTGATAGAGGAAATGCCCGCTTACTTCTCAGGCCAAAAGCCGCTTGACGAGGTCATCAGGGTCGCTCAGGACAGAGTACAGAAAGTGCTGGATGAAAGGAAATAAGCTTCTTCGCTTTCAACTCCCGACCAAAAAATAAGGGGTTGCCGGTATAGACCGGCAACCCTTGTTTCATTGTAAATGATGAGTGACCCGACGTGCAACGGGTCACTCAAGTAAGGAGAACAATGAAAAC
>Ga0247608_10002895_pt1 | contig 20675 bp, 4 predicted proteins | sample 176DNAGHGlowgp2_FD_193490 | JGI IMG/M metagenome (GOLD analysis project Ga0247608, IMG submission 193490) | Sheep rumen microbial communities from Palmerston North, Manawatu-Wanganui, New Zealand - 1766 DNA GHGlow gp2 | ecosystem: Host-associated > Mammals > Digestive system > Stomach > Rumen ...
CACTCCTTAGAGTATTCCTTACCATTTCTTATGTAGAAATTAATCTCAATTCTCTTTGTGTTAACAATCTGATGATTTATATTGTCAATCTTAGATGGGTCATAATATCCATCCTCACCATTTGAGCAATATATAGAGCCATATCTTAGGTATTTAAGTTTTGGCGTACCTGACTCGTCATCAATCAACGCCTTTCTGTATACATCTGTTAACTTATAATTCTTAAGGTCTGATGAATCTCTCTTAAGGAAGCAAGACATACCTTCTCTGGAAGCATTCTCATCCTTATCAGATAATGTTAATATCTGACCAAAGTAATGGCACTTGTTATCTTCCCTTAAGAACTTGTCATAATCATACACACACTCATCATCATCGATAAGATTCTTGAAGCCAAACTCATTCATAAGAGTTATGTATTCGTCATCATCGTCTGTGTACTTTCTGTAATCAACCAAACCATTATCATTTGAATACTTGAATATCTTCTGGAAATACTCAAAATATTCGTGTCCATTATCATAATTCATATGACCATTATGAGGGTTGTTACCAAATCTGTAGTCAGTTATGGTATTAAGCCTATAATATTCATATTCATCATCTTTCAATTGCTGCCAACCTAACACGCTCAACTCGTTATAATAGTCAGTATTGTTGATTCTGAAATAGTTTGTATAGTTGTCACCTTCCATATACTTACCATTTTCAAAAACAGTAAATGTGCTTATTGATGACTCGTTTGAGTAGCAATCAATATCATATGTTCCTGTTGCCTCGTCTTTGAAAATGTAAATCTTTATTTCAATGTCGTTATACATTTCATCGTTAAGGTCTATTCTCTGCTTATTGTTATTATAATAAGGATTGCTTATCACAACATAATCAGTAAAGAATGCGTTACCTACTGACAATGAATTGTTTTCAATTGTAACGTATATGAAATTGAAACCATTTTCCTCTTCCTCAATATGGTAAGGATAACCATCAATAATTGCATATCTACCTGACAAGTCTGCAACTTGGCATATGTCACCGCTTGAATCAGCCAATGATGGATTTGAAAGAAGGTCTGAAAGCGTTTGAACACACTTGATACTTCTTACCGTCTCAGTGAATAATGCTTGATTCTTTGGATTATCTGATTCATAGTTTTCTGGTATGATGTTGTTCTTGTTGTCAAACATAAAAGGTCTCTTCTGCATCCAACCACCTCTCATTTGGTAATAAGGGTTTCCATCATAGATTGCATTATCACTGAAATAAGGGTACAAGTAACGTACTTTCTTATCATTTTCTTCTGCTTCTCTGTAAGCCACTGGTAAGCCTTGATATGGCACGTATATGCCATTCTTATAATCAGCAGTATCATAAGATACCAACTTGGTTGAGTTAGCCCAATCAAGTTTGTACATATTTTTCTCAGGTGCCCACTCGTCCTTTTCTCTTGTGGTAAACATAGTGTACTCCTTTATGTCATAGTCGTACAACTCATTTGTTCTACCTGAATAGTTCTTGTAATATTTTTCTCCTGTTGATGTGAAAGCCAAACAGCCACTACTTGTCGCGTTAAGGCTTACATTAAACGTTGTCTTATCATCACAACCATCTGCTTTACATAAACTAGCATCCAATAATTCATTATTACGTTCAATGTTTCCATCTTCCTTGTTTACAAAATATCTTTCATCAGTATAAACCCTATTCTTACTTCTTAAACCAAACAAAGAAAGCAACATTTCCATTCCTTCAATCGTTCCCTTGTGCCTCAATATTTCACGGCTATTAAGGAGAAGCATTTTCATAAAATAGTTGTTAACATCAGAAGATGTAAACTCTCTTTCGCTAGAATAAAGTTTAATTAACTGACCACAATCATTGTGGTAGCCATTCTTCATATCCTCACCTGACTTTGATGACGTTGTAAGAGTTGCACTTTCTCCGGCAACAACACAATCACCATAGTCCTTAATATCAAATTCAAGCACTTCTGCATTTTCACCCTGATGAGTTTCACTCCACTTTGTTTCTCTTATGGTAGTGATGTTTGCCCTACTATATGGTCTAACTGTTATTGTGCTAAAGTCTTGATTGAATACTCTCTGAATCTTAATCTTATTTCTTTCCTCCACATTATCAGAATCATAGAAGAAATTAAGTTTCTCAGCATCAGCGGTTGTTATCTTATTGCCATCAGCATCATACTTGTTAGGGAACATATTATTAATGTCAATAGGCACAGCATCATGGTCATTAACAAATTCTGACAATATCAATGGATGAACCAACTTAATATCCCATCCATCATTTTCCAACTTATCAGTATAGAAATAGTCAGGTATATTGCTTTCATCATTGTATGTAACTGTATTTACATCGTCAATGGCATCAATATACTCCTTTATATTGTCAAATTCTCTACCATATAGTCTTATAATCTTCTGTGTCTTTGTTCCGCCTTCAATAAATGGCTCTTCATCACCAGGATTATAATGCCTTGTGTAAGTCCAGTCGAAATTCTTAATAGATTCATGTGTTAATGAACGCCATAAGTTATCACTGAAATGCTCATCATAATACTCACCAATCTTAGAAAGTTTTCTTACATAATCTGAGAATGATGTGCCTGTAGAACCCAAGTTATATCCGCCATATCTTGTTGGGAATGTAAATTGGTCTGTATATGTATAATAACCATAGTCATTGTCATTATATAACTCAAACTTGGCTGTATATACTGGTTCACTTTCTCTATCCAATAAGATACGTTCAAAAGAATCAAGGTTATTGAAATAGTTATCAATAATTTCTTCCTTTGGTCTTATTCTGTATCTGAAATTATCAGCAAGGAATCCATCTTTTAATATAATATGTAATGTACCGCCACTTGTTGAGCAATCTTTTGAAACACCGTCATCCTCATAGTATGATTCGCTATTTGCGCCAAAGTCTTCAACAAGGTATTTAATCTTTCTATCGTCACCCATAAACATATAGACAGTAAGAGTATAGTACTTATTCAATACCTTGAATGATTGTACATCTATTCCTTCTTTTTCAAGGTCATCTGGCTTTGGTTTAGCATTTCCTTCTCCATCAAGTTTATAGGTATCATCACAACACAACACCATTGGTCTTCCATCCTTATCTCTTTGCAAACCAGGAATTGTTTTGAAAGAATAGTCATTCTTCAAAAAGCGAATTTTAAATCTTCCAATATATTTTCCTGGCTTAATACACTTCAAGTACTCTTCAAACTCTCTTCTTTCTTCGTCTGTGGCAAAAATATCTACAAAGAAATCACAAATATCCTTTGTGTTACTACCTACAGCAAGAAAGTTTGTATCAAAGTACGCTACTTCGCCAATACCATCATAGATTATGTCTTCTATTGTCAAGGAATATTCGTGGTCTCTATCAATCATCCACATTCCTGTTTCCTCATCAATAACATAACCAACATAATTGTCGATACCACCTTCTGCGAAATACTTCAATGGGTCTTCACCATGAGGTACAACAGCATCGTGCATATTAATAAAGAATGGGTTATCGATAATGCCAAGGCTCTTTACCTCTAATATTTTACCGTATTTGTCGGTAATATATTTGTAAGAGTATGTATATTTGTTTCCTTGTTCGTATTCGTATGCCTTGCTAAGTACATCGTCATCCATACTTGAGGTTGGCATATATTGGCTTAAATTTTCTGTTACACTTGCAACATCACTTAAGACATATCCATTACCAGGGTCTTTTCCAAAGATAGCATCAATAACCTGATTTTTGCTATTATATTTTATGTATACTGTCTCGTAAGGGTTTGAACTTGTATAATAACCTTTTACACCTACATTTGTTTCCTCATAAGTTCCATCGCCGTGACTATTAGCGTAGTCTGCTGCTTCTTGTGTGTATTGTACACCAATAACATTACCATCAGTGTCGTACTTAGCCCACATGGTTTCGTATGGAATAAACAACTCACCAGGATAGTTCTTGATGATGTTATTTATTGATGACTTAACCATTTCACTGCAAGAGCCATAATAAGCATAATCTCTGAGGTCTAAATAGTCTTTTTTAATTACTATTTTCCTATCGTCAGATGTCTTTTCGTCTTTTTCAAAATACTTTAGTACATCTGCCGTCCAAATTTCGCCAGTGCTACTTCTGTGCCAATCTTTTTCTGATGATTTTTTATAAACATTATTTTCATTATTAATAGTGATTACAAAATTACCAGTCTTATAAATTGGCACTTGTCCTTTGGCAAATTGGTCACGGCCTCCTATGGTAGTCATATCTCTTTCGTATATGACACCATCTGATACCTTTTGATGCTTTGTCTGTAAGACGTAATTGCTATGTGATTTAATATACTTGCCCATTCTTCACTTAAAGTTTATCCTCTAATGTTTGTGAGAAATCTATAGATGTCTTTTTGTTTTTCTTAACTTCATATACAGGCTTGCCTGTTGCTGAATCCTTAATTGTGTAATGTTCTGACTGTGAATAAATCTGATTATTATCATCAAACGTTGTAACCAAGCCATTGTCAAGGTCTCTAAGTTGAGAACCTTCAAGAGCGTATGATAATGTTTCAATATCGTGCTCAGTCATTTCAATATCAAGCATTACTGGTTCGAACAATGTATTAACCAATAAAACCCTTTGTGTAGGCTTTCCTATATAAGGTGCAGCGTTTGACTTGAAACTTGGTGCTGATGATGGAGTTAGAGTTAAGAATGATAGTGTTGAACTCTCATTATATCTATACGTATAAGACTTATTACTAGAGTCGTTTGATGTCTGTATTACAGGTTCTGCCTTATTGTTACTTGTCACCAATCTGAAATAGTCTTCCCTATCTCCATCATCAGTAATATAAATGATTCTATATCCAACCAATGAGTTATTGGTTAGAATCTTGCTGCTAAGACTTGAATCAATGCCATCAGCCCTACTATCAAATACAATACCTCTAACATTAGGGTATGCAGTTAACGTGCTCACATCAGCAATAACTGCTGGTATTTCTCTTGGTTTTATATAAACGGTATAAAAGCCTTTCCTATTGAAATACTGCAATGGTAACTTCAAATTATATAAGCCTTCCAACACATTATCAGTTGCTCCTGTTTCTCCATTGTAAAGAACACTGCTTAATATGCTTGATGGTAACTTATTATAGGTTGAATTTTCAACGCTATCACTGTTTCTTGTTTCGTGATATGCGTAGAATATTTCAACATCGTCTGATGTAATTCGTGATGGTATAGTCGTTCCGTATACTCCTGCACTCATATTATTTATGTTTAAAATTTATTTATCTTAAAATATCCATTGCCATAGTTTTCAAGGGCTTCCATTGTCCTAAATTCTTGCAACTTCAAATGCTTTTCAAAGGCTGCATTTATGCCTCTGTCTATATAAATATCAGAAATGTCGTTTTGGGTGGCAAAAGACGATGCCAAATTAAACTCCTGTCTGAAAATTGGTGCTACAATGTTATTGTTGCGTTTTGCCCAATGCTTATCAGAGCCATATTTAATTTCGTCAAGTTGATATAACGTTTCTTTTCCATTGACCATCTTAATGTGATATATCCAAGGTTGATATTCGAAATAAGCTATATCTGATGTAACAACGGCGTTATAGTCTGACACATACATTTTCTTAACGTGCTTCTGCATTGAAAAATAGTTAAATGTGAAACTATTTCCATCAGCAAGGTAATATATGCCAGTTTCTTTTGAAACAAATACCGTATCTACATACTTAACGCCCCTATCAAAATATGCCTCATTAGGTAATGAATACTTACCATTTACGTTCTGTATTGTTGCGCCAATATAGTATGTTATATCGCACATCATATGATAGCTATCTATTATCTTTTCCAAACTATTCATTGCTGCTTCCAAATCATTTATTGTACTAACAGCATTGTCAACACCTGTATATTTTTCAAGAATGTTATCATCGTCATCCGTTAACTCATTACCCAAATCATCTACATAGTAGAATCTAATCTTCTCCAAGTAGTTTCCAGTGAAATATCTTTCATTTGTATTTGTGTTGCTGTACAAATACTTTAATTCAGACACCTCACCAACTTTATATAGAATATCTAATACGCATTCGTCATATGGGTTATTGTATATTGAGTTTCTTGCTCTTCTGTCAATATCAACAATACTCTTAAAAAATCCCGGTAACTCATTTCCCAATTCATCAGTTGTGATTTCCTTTCTTCTAAGCAATTCCAACTTTGAATTTGTGTAACCTGATACTAATGAACATTTAATGATATTGAACTTATGATAAAGCGTTACAATGCTATTTTCAGCATCATAAACCATATCAACAAGGTCTAACACATCTAAATCTTCCTTTGTTAATTCTCTAAAGTCGAAATCGTAAGCATCAATTTCCTCTGAAAATTGAGAATCCTCTTGTATTGTTATCTTTCCATTCTTTATATAGAATCTATTGCCATTATAGTCAAAATATTTGTCAGCAATATGATAATAGATTCTTGATTCATCATCCTCCAGTATTATTGAAGCAGATGCGTCATCAATCAATTTCAAATTACCATCATATATAATGTATTTTCCATTATTTACAACACAGCCTTCATCATAACAGTTTGAATCCTTCAAGAAATACACTCTCTCAACCCCTTTTGAGTCGAGTTTGACGTATTTTCTTCTACCATTATATACTGCATACTCCAAATCACCATCCTTATATATAGGTAATTTGTTACTTTTCTTAAGGTTTATATCAGCAATAGCACTTGATGTATAACAAAGTTGTACATATTTTCCATCGATAATGTCATATGTTTCACCCAATATACATGTACATTCTCCACCTATTATAGGCACTGCAGAGGTGATTTCTCTTGGATTGTAAATTATTTTGTCATTTAAAGGAGAATATGTATAAGACGTAACGGCCTCATATACCCCATCGTCATTTACATAGTCAGAAGCGAACTTATAAGGATATTTTGCCATATAAAAGTCAGTAAAACCTGACCAATCTTCTTCTTTGAAAGCATTTTCAAAGTAATTGTTGTAATAATATCCCTTATGGTCATCACCATTCTTAATGATATATGTGTCGTTTAGATACACTGGTTCTCCATTTTCATCAAGAAGGTAAGGCTTATTGACAACTGTACCACCATCGCCCAATGTGGTATATCCTTTCTCTATTAATGTATTATGGTAGTCAACTTCTTCTTCCCAATCACTAGAAAGAATAGACATTTCTCCCAAATCATCAATAGAATTTTGAAGATTAACGGTTAATGTAACTGATGCTGCTCTTGTAGCGTAGTCTGAATTAAGTTCAGGTAAGTTATCAAGCCATTTTGCCAATGCAGAATAAAAATCATACCCGCCTCTCTTAATATATTCTGTGCAATCACAACAATCATCGCTATTCGCACAATCTTCGAGGTTTAATACTGACTTATATTTATCAATTCTGTCTCTAAACCACCAATACCACTTCAACGCTTCTGGATAATAAAGTTTGGTTTCTTTCCATTCATCTGAAAACTCTTCAGGAATCATAAATTGTATAACCAAATTGTCTGAAATCCACTTATACATTTCATATCCACCCCTTGAATTGAATATTCTGTCTAGTTCTTCATATTCTTTTCTAATGTCATCGTTTTTATCCTTAAATTCAAACTCATAGTACTCTGTCGCGCTGCTATATGACCTTGCAAATTCAGGTCTTTCAATCAACTGATAGTACTTTAAGAAGAATGTATACCATTTGTTAAGTGTATATTGGGTTATTATCTTCATCTCTTCTTGTTCGCCATGATATATACCATATCTTCCATTAATAAATTCATAGTGTGGGTCTGTTATTGAAAGTTTGTTATACCCATCTTCGTTTGGCTTTGTAAAATTTGAATCGAGTGGCCAAGATAAATTGTAGTAATATTCGTATATATTTTCTCCGCGATTAGTTTCACATCTTGCTATACTTTCGTCACTAACTGGAATATTAACATATAAATCAGTATAATCAGTAACACCACTAGCAATATAATCAGGAATAATCACGTCACTTGCAATAAGTCCATAGTTACCAATTGAAAACTCTGTAAGGTTTTCAAGTGTAAAGTCAATGAACTCAGCACCATAGGTTAAATCTGATGGCTTTAAATTATATTCATACGCTCTTTTAACAGCGGAAGAATAACTATAATACTTTTCAGTTTCATCAGTATTTGTGCAAGTGTATAACTTTGAAAATTCCCAATAATCTGCTATTGCCGGTACAACACTCGGCAATCTTGATAATAAATTATCGTATGATATTGTCTTACTGATTACTTTCATCTCTTATTAATGATTCGTTTGCAAATTTTACTTCAAATAAATTAAATACCATTACATCATCACTTACAAAGCCAATGTATTCTCCATATAAACTCTTATTTTGAATTCTTGAACCTTCGCATAGATAATATACGTATTTGTTTTCTTTATCATCATATTTAATATGAATTGGTAAATAAACTTGTTTATAAATATCTTTCATGTTGAAACCTTCCTTCAATGCCATTGAATCTTTTTGACGATTTAATAGCATCAATTCTTCTTCGTCAACATTTCCATTGGTTGATAGTATTCTAGGAACCATAAACGGTATTGTTTTACCAATTCCTGCGTGATTAAAGTCTATTCTTAGATATATGGTAGCCTCTCTCATCTTTTTGGCGTATTCCTTAAACATATAGAAATAATATCCCTCAGAAGAGATTGTTGTATTGTCCTTATCATTGACAATTAAACTGCTACTTAGCCTTAATTCATCGTCCAATGTTCTATTTCCATTCACTTCTGTGAAGGTAGATACATCTGTTGCTGGTAATTTTGTTACAACATTTGTAAATAACAAATCTTGATTTGCCTTTATTGTCATATATTTCCTAAAAGCACGCTGCTCATCAAGGAAAATTGTAGATGTGCCCAATAATACTTGTGTTTGAGGGTTATTCGTGCTATAAAATGACAATCTTAAGAATGATTTTCCAATTTTATTCGCCTGATTCTTAACTTCACTTGTTGAAAAGTTTAAGAAACCAAGCAAATCTGACTGAAATTGCAAATATCTCGCATCAATTGAGTGGTAGAAATCATAATCTGTTACAAACCAGTTACTTTTGTTATAATTTGGCGAAATGTCAGTAACACTCTCCCTATCATCCTCAATAACCATCCAATTATCCAAATTCCTATTTCTAAAATGAAGGTTGAAAACTATCCGCTGTATAGGCTTGAAGGCATTTCCTTCCCTATACGCAGGATAATACACATCTTTTTCCATATCGACAATTCCATTAACTGAATTTTCTTTAACATAATCAACGAAACTGTTCTTTATTATATCTTCTCTCATTAAATTGTTCATTGCTCCATTGGTAAGAGGAAAATTTAATGAAATATAGTTATAAACTCTGTAAATATGTATAGAATTCTCTAGTAGATATGAATTTGATGCAACATAAGGTGTGGTTGATGATAGCGATTCATATAAGCCATTGATTGCTGTAATTGTTTTATCACCAAACGTGTCCTTTCTGAGCCTAAAATTAAACAAATCCTTATTATCAACAACAACGGAACAAATGTCACGCTGTATTCTATCCATTTCAATCTCATCTAGTTCACTATCATACACAACAGGATAACAAATATAAGTGCTTGAACCATTTATATCAGTAACTTCAAAAGTTGCATTGTATGTTTGGTACATTTCAATAAAACGATAAACATACGGGTTGCCACCGGCATCTATCATATCTTCTTCCATTACCCTATATACTTTATCGTCAATTGTAAGTCCACTACAATTTGTTACTTCGTATGCTTCTTCGTTTATGCCATATTTGATTGACACATAATCAGTAACACTTTTATCTTGATAGAAAATGTTATAATTTATGTGCGCTTTCATTATAAGTTCGCCATTTTCATAAGATGATTTGACAATAAAAGGTATTTCTTCACCATTTATAATAGTTGTCGCATATCCGGCTTCAAGGTCTGTATATGTAAGTCTATAATCTTCGCCTGAAACACGCACAGTATCAAACAAATGGTTTTCAACGTCATATCTTCTACCATTATATACAAAATAGAACAAGCCATTATCGTCTTGGGTCAATGGCCTTTGAATGTAAATCTCACAATTGCTTTCAGCAAGTATGAAATTACCAACTTGTATATCGTTATCCAATTCATTTCCAATGAATATTATGAATTTTCCACCATCTTCAAAACTTGCAATGCTAGATTTTATATTCACATATTCATCAGTATCTAAAATATACAATAAATCATTTTCATATGATAAATCATGATGATTTTCATACAATGTTTGATTTCCGTAGTTTGTAGTTGGTGCGTAGAACGTATCTCCAATGGTTATTCCATATCCAAGGTAGTTTCCTTCGTTATCATACGTTTCAGAAAGATATATATTCTCTCCGCCGTATTCTATATAATTCTTATATCCGCCATATAACACATCATCTGCTACCAATTGCGGATTTTCATTCTTGATGATTGAAAATTTTGTAACTCTCTTCCAATCTTTATGCAAGTAATCTTTTAAAAGTAAGTTACCATTGCTATCTGCAAGTGCGTAGCATTTACAACCATCAATAGTTCCAAGACAAAAATTAGGTTCAACTGGAAGAACTTGTTTCATCCATTTTTCCTTCTTTTCGTCACTTAAATATTCGTCATATTCTTCAATTAAATCTATTATTTCGTTAATATCAGTGACATATCTCTTTATCTCAGGTATTTCGTTCTGATAAGAAAAGTCAACATAGTATTCAGTTTCTCCAACAATGAGTTTTCCATCTTCTATGTATAGATATGTTTCAATATCTATTGTTTCATCTTCATCTGTTGCCTCATAAAATCTATGATTAACCAAATATCCTTTTATATCGTTTTCTCCGCTAAAATAATAAGATATGTCACCCTTATATTCAACGTATTTTTGAGTAACCTCACTTAAAACATAATCACCATCAACAATACCGTAATCTTCATCGTCAGAATACACTCTCTTATTAAACTTGATGATATAGTCATTGCTTTCTTCATCAGAATATATAGGAAAACGTAGGGTTTTAGTTACTTCCTTCACTGGAAGAGTTATCCTAACCCCAAGTCTTCCTTGTCTTCTAACGTTCTCAACGTTAATAGTATTAGTTTCACTACCAATAAGATATGCACTCTTGATGATGACTTGCTCACCATCAATAAGCCCAATATTATAGTCTGTCACGCCTGAAATAAAATTTAATTCAGGTGAAACGTAAAAATCAGAAATTGGAAACTCTCTCAATTCTGTTTCTTTGCTTTTAGGTATGCTATACTTTAACATTCTTCTATCTCGTCTGATTCGTAATAAGTTTCTGTGTATATATTGTCGTAGTAATCTTCAATATATTCTCCATCACGTGTAAAGTCATACGCTTTATTGTGAATTCCTAGGTTTTGTTTGTTAGGGTCTTGTCTTCTTAAGAAGAAATTAATTTGCTTTGTAATGTAGAAAGCACCATTTGTGAATGGATATATCTTATCTTCATCCTCAAAGCCATTTGATTTAATTTCTCTCCAACAGTATCTACAAGAGCCATCCTTTATTAGCCTTGCATAATATGGAGTCTCTGGATGCTTCTTAAGAAGCACGTAGTTGCTTATATTTTCCTCTCCAAACAAATTGTCCACCTCGTCCAAATAATTGCCGTATTCGTCAGATATGAAGCCATAGAACGTTGTTGTAGATATTGATGAGTAAACAACAATGAAGAAATATTCATTTGTTGATTTTTTATACATCACAATCTTATCATTTCTTGAAAAATCGTTATTATCTACCGTTTTAAACTCAAATATCTTTCTGTTGTTTGACATTTTGTTTGTATCATTAATTTCATAAAGCACATATTTAATTGCTTGGTCTGAACTCAATGAACGTGATACTGTCTTTACAGGTATTCTATAGTGTGCTTGGTGATAATATCCCTCATAGTAAGACAAATATTCATTAGCTGTTGTTACTCTTGTTGAATGATTCAAATTTCCTCTCGCATAACTATCATATGGGTCGCCGTTATCTGACCTATCAAATGATAAGTTGTTTTCAACGTCATCTTCATTTATTTCATCGTAACTTAACTCTCCAGAATTGAACATTTTTTCACTACTTGCGCCATAAGCCTTTAATTCTCTCTGAGCGGTATTGAATCTGTTCATCACTTTCTGCAACACTTCCTCGTCACAATCTACTGGTGAGTAACAGCAAATATCTCCATAATAGTTAAAGTCCTTATTGAACATTATTTCATCATCTGACTCAACATTGTTTAAGTTATTCAAACCTTCACCATCTTCTGCTGTTATATCTCTAACGTCCTTTAAAGGTGTAAGTGCTCCTTTTACAAAACTAAGGTCTTTCATCTTAGCCTTTTGAGTACTGTTGATAATGTATCTGTATTCCTCTGAAAATAAGAAACCACAACTTACCTTACCAAAGCAGTGTGAATACTCAATGTCAGGGTTATTCTTAATTTGTACGCCCTTTCCAATTCCATACCAATCCTTATATCCCTTATTGTTTTTAACAATTGTAAGGAAAATGTCACTAAGTGGCCTACCTAAGTTATCTCTTAAATAAGATGTGTCAATATCGTCTGTATAAACAATTTCAGCAACGTCATCACCATATGATGTTTCAGCAAATCCTAACTTTGAAATGTGATTTTCAAAATCACAAACTTCATCTGCTGGATTTGAAAAACGTCTTATAAGGTCAAGTTTATTAGCAGGAGTTTTCTTTGCTCCCTCATAAAGTGTGTAATCATTTATTTCACAATCCTTAAATTTGAAATTAGGCAACCTTGAAAACTCTCTTACATAATACTTGCATTCAACTCCATTAACAACACGTCTAAAGTGTATGTCTTGCGCGTTTTCATCTACGTTACATCTTTTACTTGCGCAAACCGGATAATTCTTACCCTCATAAGGATATGTGGCACCTGTATAATCTTCTTCAAGTTCTACCCACTTATCTGACATATCAGCGGTATCTTTCTTCACTTGGAAGATGAAATTATCAATAACATGTAATACTTGTACTGAATCATAGTATAAATCATCACCCTTATATATGTTAACATAATCTCCTTCCATAAGTCCGTGCCTGCATATGCAATATACAGTCAAAACTGCTACGCCACTATCATCAACAGTATAATCATCGAACATCAAAACCTTAAGTGAAACGTTATCGTTTTCATCAAGTCTAAAGAATGTAAAATCTTCTCCACCTCTTTCAGATTGTCTAATAAGGTTCTTACTTGGATATGTTAAACAATAATTCCAATTCTTTTCAAGCCTCTTCCTATATGGATTAAATAGTGGTTGGAATGAATATAGCTCTCTTCCTGGGTACATATCAATAAACTCACAATACTTTCTATTGTTAAGTGCCTTGTTTATTGACATTGCCTCTGCACTATAACTAACATCATCAGTTGTGCTTACTGCGGTAAGAGCTAGTCTAAATGAATAGCCACTATCTTCACAGCCATGTACCCTATCATTACTTGCTAGGAATGTTTCTGTAGTCTCTTCTCTTGATAACGAGTCCTTACGTAATGCCATTGATGAAATAATTGCAGGATTCTTAAATCCAAACCATCCATTTTCCTCAATCAACTTTTCGTTATAACATTCAAAGAAACTATAAATGTCATAATCCTGATAAAGGTGCAATGGCATTATAAACGTACTGAGGTTATTTCTTTCAGTTCCGTTTAAAACGAACTTTGAAAAGTGCTCTGATATTACAACTCCATTTCTGTCTCTCATGTAGTCATCGATGGTATTGAAATTATCATCCAAATAAATATGAGCATTACCCCTTTCGTTAACCTTCACATTACGATAAGCATTACCGTATACTGAACCAAGAGTTGCAATACTAGATATAGAATTCTTATCAGAATAGTTTACGGCCTTGAACGTCTTATTTCTCAAAATATGATTATTGAAAATATCGAAGCCGCAATGATAATCAAATCCACAAAACTTATTTGATAATTGTGTATCTCTTGTTGCTTGATATGGAGTCCATTCAAAATTATCAGTCTTTCCTATGACTGCTGTTTGAGAGCCAATAAGTGTGTTCTTAATATAAGATGTAGTACGTTCATTTTTTGGCGCAAAGTTTAAGCAATATACATTATCGCTTCCTTCGTTTTTAACAACCTCAGTAAATGGATTAAACAACACATTCGTACAAAGTGGATTCAAATTGATAATAAGTCTGAACTTATTGCTCTTGCTTCTTTCATCCAAATACACATTGTATGAATCAATAGTTTCACTAACAGCATCTTCTGGTAATAATTTCTTATTACCAGAAAGATTTATGTTAATGCTTTCATTAGTATTAACAGATTTTTTATTTAAACTACTATTAAGTAAAATTCTATTTGTTGTTTCCATTATTACATCACACTTGTATTCTTATTCATTGTGAAATCAAATCCATATACTAAGCCATTACTTATCTTCATATACACTTTAACAGTAGCATCACCACCGTCTCTAAGCAACTTAGTGTGATTCATCCAATTAACCTTTGCTGTAACAGATTCACTACCCTTTGAAAGTTCTACCTCTCCACTGCTCATTGTGTAGTTTGCAACAACTCCACCAAATGAAATCTTGAAGCAAATATCTTCAATATTGTCAGTAATGAACTTAGATTCAATGGTGAATGTGGTTGAATCAGTCTCTTTTATACCAGTTCCGTCTCTTATAATTATATTATTTGTTCCTGAGCCGTTGCCTGAACCTGTGCCTGAACCACTACCTGATGTTATTGTTGCAGTACCAGTTTCTTCACCAACTTGCGCGGTTCCACTTCCGTGTATGCTTGTTACATTAACGTTTACATTTACATTATCAATTGTAATATTGTTTTGTGTAGTAGCCTCAACATGAGTAACTGTTGAAGATGAAAGTACTTGCTTTCCTGTCAACTTACAATTGAACTTTGTAGTGTCAAAAGTAGTAGAAGCATTGATAACTCTTATATTCTTACTCAATGAGTCACGATACCTACTATAGTAATGTCTATCAATCAATATTGTTATATATGAAGATGGACTACCAGCTGGCGCTTTAAACACATAACTCTTAAACGTATTTGATGTATCAAGAACATTCTCAGGAACGTTGGTTGAATTTGCAAAGAATGTGTCTATGTTTGTAGTACCAGTTTTAAGATTCTTCATATTGGCGTGATTATCGCCATCAATAAGGAATGCTACCTTTTCAATCTTGGTGTCATACATATCTACAGGGTTTACAGATATTTTGAACGTAAATGGATTAACCCTACTTGATGTAAATTGGCTATTTATTGCGCCTCTAAACTCAATATCCTTATTGTCAAACGCATAATATCTCTCGAATGACTCTGTTTGTATTGTCACCCATTTTCCTGCCTCAATATCAAACTCAACTGATTCACCTGGTTGAGCAAATGCAGCCAATCCTCCACCTTGTTCTGTTATGTTTAGATTCTCATAACTACAACTTACTGTCTTATACTTGTAATTCTCACTATATGGTATATAGTTAATATTCAAAGACCTCTTTGAAGGATAGCCTTCATTTGTGCTTATATTATTATAACATGTGTCAAGTTCCTGTATACTATTCAAAGAATATATCTGTACCTCTGTGCCACCAGTTTCAGGCTTATAAACAGCCTTTGCATTTGCTGCTGGTCTTGCATTGTACACATAAGCGTCTCTCAAATCCATATTAATGACGTTTCCACATTTTAATGAACTCTCATAGAATCGCTTTGCATCTGTGTTATTAAGTTCTACAAGACAATTCTCTAAATCATACTTATATTCTGTTTTATCTGATGAATCCCTATTTGAAAGAATCTTCTTGTCATCATTATATAGCATTTCAATACCATTATAAGTGATTGCTGAGATTCTTCCAAGTTTCCAGAAATCATCGCCACTTGCAGTAGCCCTTAAAACTCTACGTGACCTACCATTATTAACAGCACCATCAGGTATTCTATCAATACTAAGGTCTGTACACTCACATTCTTGAACAGGAGGTACGGGAGGGTCAGGCGAAATGTAATCCACTTGTTCACAAGCAGTTACAAATACAAAGTCAAAATCAAATCTTCTATCGATGAACTCTGTTCTTATGTATCTGTTTGTTTTTGTTGTTGCTGTAGTTTTATCAATACCTTCATAAACCTTTGGTAATATATCGTTCTTCACTCCATCGGTACACATAACATAGTCGTTATACAAATCGTGTGTATCTACTGGAATCTTCTTATAATAGTCATTACTCCTATCACAAGAATTGAACTCGTTGGTATAAAGGCTTGCTCCATTAGAGAATGCTGCAACGTAGTTACCAGCCTTATTGGTTGATGCTGCGTACTTAGGGTTGAAATTGTATTTGTATTCGCCTGAAATGGTTGCTCCTTGCTGTGGATAATCTGTATTATCATCCACATACTTATAATTTTCAGAAACAATATTTGGTGAATTTGTGCTGCAAACAACCTTCCTGCTCTCACTTGTCACATAAGTGTTAAAGTCCTCTGATTGTTCAACATTCGTTTCAGAGAATGCAGAATATACTGGCGAAGCAGTTCTTAAAAGAATTGGGTAGTTCTTTGTACTTGAAGCATCGTAATAGAATGATTTTTCCGAATCTGCTGTTACATATGCTCCCTTTGCAAGATTAAATACCCATTCAACCTTTGTTTCAATAACGTCCAAATTTGTTGCATCTTTTCCTAATTCTCTCTTCCAAAGGTTCTTACTGCTAGATGGGCCTACGATATTACCATTTTCATCAAATTCAAGCGCGTTATAGAATGCATCAGAATAATTTCCTGGGTCGTTTATACCAAACCAACCCTTTACATCAGTAACGTCACTAACGGTATTTCCATTATAGAATAAGGAATTATATACCGCTCTACCTCTTTGACCAATAAGTGCTGTTGCAGGGGTGTTATTGATATATAACTCAATATCATCAGCATCACCTATTGTTACGGTATTGTAACTTATGTTGTTTGACACCTCTCCATTGCATAATTCATATGTTTCAATATCAAATGTAACCGGTCTACCAATGTTTATTTTGTTTTGATAGAAACTACATATAACTTCTTCTTCTCCGTTTTCTCTGAATCTTATAGAATATCCATCCAAATCACGAGGATTGAACAACCTGAATCTTATATTTGATAGTTCACTTACTCCATCGATTCTTAAAACGGTTTCATCATCTGTTTCTGACTCTGTGACAAATTGCACAGACGCATTATCACGCAAGATAATTGTGTTATCATACAACAAAACTGATGTAAATTCAAGAACACCACTACTATTGTCACCGCAAACAAGAGTATCAATATATTTGTCTAATAGATTGTTTACAACCGTTGTGTTCAATACAACAGGGTTATATGCAATGTTGATTGTTTCTTCTATTTCATTGCCAACATTATCTTTTATTACAACACTATATTCTCCATTAGCCATTCCATCAAACTCAATGGAATTTTTAGTTATGCCATTCTCATACTTAACACGAAGATTATTCTTGTCATATACATCTACAGAATATGGCATATCAATATTTTCAGCAAACACAGCAAGGCTTCCACCATTTTCGTTACATTCAGTAGATGATGTAAATGCAAGTCTTACAGTGAACTTATCAGACTTATCAATAGGGCATGGTGTATAGAATTGATTGTAGAATTTATCAATAGCAGTACTACCAATATTCAAACCAAAGAAGAAATAGAATGAATTCTCATATAATGGGAATGCAAACTCATAATCACTGAATTTCTCTCTATTATTCCACAATGGATAAACATCGTCAACGTCTCTTTCATATCCGTAGAAATGTGGTATCTTAGGTGGTTCATATATACTATGCACAATATCACCATTATCATTAACAATATATGTTTCTGTAGTTGGCTTATAAGGTTGATGTCCTTCTACCTCTCTTTCATCCAATGCTCTTCTTGTTCCTCTTCTAGTTGTATCAGTATTTTCGTCATAACTAGGTAAATGAATATGTTTGCCTCTACCTGTAGATATACTTCGAGTTACTGATTCAGCATCCAATCCATTAGCAGTACCCATTCTAAATGCTATATAGTCAGGGTTTCTGTCATCAAATGTATTACCGCTTGTATATTCTATAGCGATGTTTTCAAGTCTGCCGTCAAAGTTTGTAGGATAACAATACGTTAAATTATAGTTCTTATATCCTGTTGTTACATCGTCAATTATGCCAACCAACTTATTTGTATTAAGTGTGGCGAATAATGCTCTTGTGTCTATATCTTCAAGTTCACGCTTTGTAATCAAGCCATCCATTTCAGACACAAACTTATAATGATTTCCATTAATTTCCCTATCAAATGAATATTCACTATCGAATGTAACACCAAGTTCACATATTCTTTCAGCATTAATACATGACTTCTCGGTTGTACGTGGCAAAATAACCAACTTATTTTCACCAAACATATCTACCAAAAATCTTTGCCCTGCACTTAAATCATCGCCCGCTGTAAGTTCCAAACCTGTTGTCCAGTCTACAATGCCTTCAAAAACCCTTACGTGGCCAGCATATAAGCCAAAGAATAGTCCACTACCATATTGATACTTATACATCTTGGTATCGGTATCATCAGTAGTTCTACTTGCAATGTCACCATGCCAATAAGAACCCCAGTTCATTCCATTATATGCAATAACATTTTCCTCCATATCATCTTCTTCATATAATGGCTGGTCATCCCTAACTTCTTTTGGCTGTGTTTCTCCCTTTACATCGTGCTTATATCTTCCTATATAAGGAATATTAGCAGTTGTGGAAGGAAAACTATAACTAACAGCAGGGACACCATTTATATCACACTCATTAAGACTTCCCAACAATATAATATCTGTTGAGAAAAGTCTAGCATAGTAATAATATTCTGTTCCCTCTGCTGGTCTCATACCTTCAGGTAATGAGTTGTCATATCTTGTATTTCCTAATGTTGTTCTTCTATCCTTTAATGGATTACCAAATGAATAGTAATACACTTCCGCTCCATCTTTATTGGTTTTCTTCTTTATAATACCACTCTCAATCTTCTTAGTGCCAAAAGTTATACCATTGAACATATTATTAAAGTATGAGTACTTTGTTCTGTGGGCAGGCATTTCAAATTCAGCGTTGTCATAATACAATGAAAAATTGTTATATACATAAAGGTCATATTGGTCTTTATCGTTTGTTCTCTTACATTCGCAGAACATACTTTCATACACAGATTCACCTTTCTTATACTTTTTCTTTTGTCTTATGTGCCAAAACCATAGAGGGAAATAAAGACATCCATTAATCCAATCATTATAGAAATCAAGTCCAATACCATCCATTTCCTCAATGACTTGTTCCTTCAACGTATCACTATTATAAACTACTGAGTTTGTTCTTAGGAAACGCCAAAGTCCTGAAATACCCTTTAAACCGAACCCCATATCTTGAAGGATTTTATATGAAGGTACGGTAAGGTTAAGATTCATCTTATTGAAAGGTATTGGGTTATTCTTTCTAGCATCTTTTTTATTAACGCCTTTAATTGCAAGATAGTTAAGAGTTTTTTCGTGTTTACTAACTTGCAATCTTGGTATATATGCTTTTACAGAATAAGCCTTATTCCAATATAAATCTCTAAAGCACTCATCAGGCGTTAAAGAACCAAACTCATAGAACGCATCTTCATCAAGTATTTTCCTTTCTATTGTTGGTCTTGTATATCCTTGATAAAGTGGAGGGTTATTTGGAACAAGTAATCTTGCCTTGTGTCTTGTCAATGTATCTTCACTAGATTCATTCAATGTAAATCTGAATCTTACCCTTGCTCTTGTTGGAATACCCTTTGATGGATTATCAGTAGGACAAATATTACCATATTCGTCCATTCCAACATAATCAAGGTTCATAGGGATTTGATAACAGAAAACTCCATCACCATCGATAAGTTTGTTTCCTTTAATTGAAAACTCTTCAACGGTGTTGTCAACTGTTTTTCTAATCATTTCGATTGTGCCCTCACTCGTTGTTAACTGTCCTGCCTCACCTATATTTGGGTCAGGTATACAGTTATGGCTGACGCTGTTAGTTTCATTATCAGTAATAACAGAGCCTAAGAATACACAAGTAGTTTCAAATTTATATTGAAGATTTATATCCTTTCTTGTGATGGCTATTTCGTTTGATTTTTTATCACCCCAGAAAGGATATACGGTTAATGATGTGCTTTCGTTATGTATTTGAGCCAAGTTATCTAAATCTGTTCCTTTTTTGAACTGTGTTGGACTTTCGAACATATCGATTGAATAGCCCTTGTAGATAAAATCTCTTGGCTTCTGAGACAATATTCCAATGTCAGACAAGTCAACGTCCACGTGTATGATTTGTTCGCCCACAGGAACGCCAAATATCATATAGTCACCT
>Ga0247608_10002897_pt1 | contig 20655 bp, 11 predicted proteins | sample 176DNAGHGlowgp2_FD_193490 | JGI IMG/M metagenome (GOLD analysis project Ga0247608, IMG submission 193490) | Sheep rumen microbial communities from Palmerston North, Manawatu-Wanganui, New Zealand - 1766 DNA GHGlow gp2 | ecosystem: Host-associated > Mammals > Digestive system > Stomach > Rumen ...
GGGAAGAGTCGAGATCGAGACTCAATGACTCTTGTGAGACGGCGCTGAAACTGGCGGACGGACTTCTTCTGGTGGAGGTACAGGTGCCCTCGACCGGAGAAGATGGCGAGAGAACGTATGAGACATCAGAAGTGCTTTTCTCGCAGAAACTGTCCTGTCCGGACTGCGGGATCTCTGTAGAGGAGCTGTCCCCGAGAATGTTCTCGTTTAATAATCCTTTCGGAGCCTGCCCGGAGTGCTCGGGCCTCGGTTCGCATACGAATGTCGATCCGGAACTGTGTGTACAGAATCCGGAAGCTTCGCTTAATGAAGGTGCGATCCAGACGGCGGGATGGAAGTTCGATGACCCGAAGAGCTGGGGCAGAGCATTTATTGAAGCGCTGTCTGCCAGATATGAGTTCTCTCTGGATACGCCATGGAATAAGCTGCCGAAGAAGATCCAGGACATTATCCTCTATGGTAATGGCGGAGAGAAGATGATCATTGACACGTCGAACAGCATCTATCATCGCGATGGACTCTATATGAATTCATGGGAGGGAGTCATCCCGAGTGTGGAAAGAAGAAGCCGTGAGGCCTCCTCTGAGGAGATCAAGCAGCACTATGAGCAGTATATGACGACCACCGACTGTGAAAGCTGTCATGGCGCAAGACTAAAGCCGACCTCTCTTGCAGTAACCGTCGGAGGAAAGAATATCTTCGAAGTGACCAGTATGCCGATCCGAAAGTGCATCAAACATCTCCAGGGTCTGACGCTGAAGGCGAGAGAGAAGAAAATCGCCGAGCCGATCCTGAAGGAGATCCTGGCAAGACTCGGATTCATGGTGGATGTCGGACTTGATTATCTGACGCTTTCTCGTGCGGCGGCGACTCTTTCCGGAGGCGAAGCCCAGCGTATTCGTCTGGCGACTCAGATCGGATCCAGTCTTACCGGTGTACTCTATATTCTGGATGAGCCATCGATCGGACTTCATCAGAGAGATAACAACAGACTTCTGGCGACGCTGGAAAAGCTCAAGCGCCTCGGAAATACAGTGCTGGTCGTCGAGCATGATGAGGATACGATGCGTGCAGCGGATGTGATCGTGGATATGGGACCGGGTGCCGGTGAACACGGAGGCTTTGTGGTAGGCGTCGGTACGGCGGATGAGATCATGAAGATCCCGGAATCCATCACGGGCCAGTATCTGTCCGGAAATAAGTTTATTCCGGTTCCACTTAAGAGAAGAACGCCGGACGGAAGATATCTTTGTATCCACGGAGCAAGAGAGAATAACCTCAAGAAGATCGATGTAAAGATCCCGATCGGGCTCTTCACCTGCGTCACCGGTGTCTCCGGATCCGGTAAGAGTTCTCTGGTAAACGGCATCATTCTGCGGAAACTGGCAACCGATCTTAATGGCGCACATAGATCAAAGGGACTCTGTGATAAGATTACCGGAATCGGTCACCTCGATAAAGTCATCGCGATCGACCAGTCTCCGATCGGAAGATCCCCGAGATCAAATCCGGCAACATATACCGGCTGCTTCGATCTGATCCGTGAACTGTTTGCAAATACACCGGACGCGAAGTCCAGAGGCTATAAGAACGGAAGATTCAGCTTTAATGTCAAGGGCGGCCGGTGTGAGGCGTGCTCGGGTGATGGTGTAAACCGTATCGAGATGCACTTTCTGCCGGATGTATATGTCAAGTGCGACGTATGTAAAGGAAAGCGGTATAACCGAGAGACACTCCAGGTCAAGTATAAGGGAAAGAATATCGCGGATGTCCTCGCGATGACGGTAGATGAGGCCCTCGAATTCTTCCAGAATGTGCCGAGGATCGCATCGAAGCTTCAGACTCTTTCGGAAGTGGGACTCGGTTATATCCGTCTCGGGCAGCCGGCGACCCAGCTGTCCGGAGGCGAGGCGCAGCGTGTTAAGCTGGCGACGGAGCTCTCCAAGAGAAGTACAGGCCGTACCTTCTATATCTTAGATGAGCCTACGACAGGCCTCCACATCGCTGACGTCCATAAGTTGGTTGACATTTTAAGCCGCCTGGCCGAAAATGGTAATACTGTTTTGGTGATCGAACATAATCTGGATGTGATCAAGACAGCGGATTATATTATCGATCTCGGACCGGAAGGCGGAGATAAAGGAGGCACGATCGTTGCGTGCGGTTCTCCGGAGGAAGTCTGTGAAGTTCCCGGATCTTATACGGGTCAATTCCTGAAACCGGTACTGGAGAAAACCCTGGCTCTCATGGAGAAGTCAGGCCCGATCGATCAGACGGAGCAGAAAAGAAAGGTGGAGCGGGAAGCGCTGGATATCGCGACCGGTCCCAAACCCAGGAGGAAGAGAAAGCCCCTGGAGGAAAAAGAATAGTTAGGAAATAGAAAATGAGTCTTTGTACTATATGTAAAAAGAATGTGGCGGTCGTTTTTACCACGAGGTTTGAAAATAATGAACGCATCAATGAGGGTCTGTGTCTGAAGTGTGCCTTCGAGACAGGTATTGGCGGGATCGAGGAGATGTTCCACTCGGCCGGCATTAATGACGATAATATCGACGAAGTCACGGAGCGTCTGAACCGCCTGATGGGAGGCGCGGAGACCGCTGACCCGCAGGAGCTTTTCCGTATGCTGGTAAATGACGCGTTCCCGGTAGATGGAGAGCATTCCGACGATATGGATGAGGACATCCCCGAGGAAGAGGATGCGGATATCGAGCTTCCGTTTGTTGAGATCGAACAGGAAGGTAAGCCGAACCGCAGGAGATTCCCTTTTGATATCTTCGGAAAACAGCAGGATGGAGAAGACGACGATGAGAACGAGTCGAATCTGGGCTATCTTCATCTGGGAAAAGATAAAGAGAAGCGAAAAGGGGAAAAGAAAGCCGGAAAGCCGAAGAAGAAATTTCTTGAGCAGTACGGTACGAACCTCACTAAACTCGCCAGAGAAGGCAAGATCGATCGTCTGATCGGCAGAGAGAAGGAGCTGGAACGTGTTATTCAGATCCTGAACCGCCGTTCGAAGAACAATCCTGCGCTTATCGGTGAACCTGGCGTAGGTAAGACCGCTGTTGCGGAAGGACTTGCCGTTAAGATCGCCAATGGCGAAGTACCGGCAAAACTCATGGATATGTCCGTCTATCTTCTGGATATGACGGCAATGGTGGCGGGAACACAGTTCCGTGGCCAGTTCGAGAGCCGCATGAAGAATGTGGTCGATGAGGCGCGCCATAACCAGGATGTTATTCTCGTAATCGATGAGATGCATAACATCATGGGTGCCGGCGACGCGGAGGGTGCGATGAATGCCGCCAATATCCTGAAACCGGCTCTGGCAAAGGGTGAGATCCGTGTGATCGGCTCGACGACTCTCGATGAGTACAGAAGACATATCGAGAAGGATTCCGCGCTGGAGCGCCGATTCCAGAAGGTGATCATCGAGGAGCCTTCGATCGAAGACAGTGTAGAGATCCTTAAGGGAATTAAAGACTATTACGAGAAACATCATTTCGTGCAGTATCCGGATGATGTGATCGAGTATGCGGTAAGGATGTCGTCCCGTTATATCACGGACCGTTTCCTGCCGGATAAAGCGATCGATATCCTGGATGAGGCAGGATCCCGTGCGAATCTTGAAGAAGTCCGTCTGGTAAAGCTTCAGAAACAGAAGGACGAGTACGAAGCTCTGGATAAAGAGGTAAAAGCACTGGAAGCCCGTATCGAGATGTCTGCGACTCCGGAAGAGATCGAGAATGAGCATCTCTATGAGCAGCAGGCCGAAAAGAAGTCGCAGGTGCTCCGTCTGGAGAAAGAGATCGCGTCGCTGGAAAATGAACTTGTTCCGACGATCATTACCTTCGAGGATGTTTCCCGTGTCATCGAGATGTGGACAGGTATCCCGGTACAGCGCATCTCCGAGTCTGAATCCGAGCGCCTGCTCAAGCTGGAAGACCGTCTCCATGAGCGTGTGATCGGTCAGGAAAAGGCTGTAAGTGCGCTGGCTAGAGCAATTAGAAGAAACCGTTCCGGCTTTGGTAAGAAGCATAAGCCTTCTTCCTTTATCTTCGTCGGTCCTACCGGTGTCGGTAAGACAGAACTTGTAAAAACACTGGCAGAAGCGATGTTTGCCAGAGAAGATGCGCTGATCCGTGTGGATATGTCCGAGTTTATGGAGGCACACACGGTAAGCAAACTTATCGGTTCGCCGCCGGGTTATGTCGGATATGATGATGGCGGACAGCTGACTGAACGAGTAAGAAGGAAGCCATATTCGGTAGTGCTTTTTGATGAGATCGAGAAGGCGCACCCGGATGTCTTTAATATGATGCTGCAGATTCTGGACGACGGCCGTCTTACGGACAGCCACGGACGTGTCGTTAACTTTGAAAATACGATCATCGTCATGACCAGTAATGCGGGAACCTCACTGAAGGCGAATGGTTTCGGATTCGGCGCAGAGGGACAGATCGCTCTGGAGAACCGTGTGAATACGGCGCTGAAAGAACAGTTCCGTCCGGAATTCCTGAACCGTGTTGATGAGATCGTCATCTTCCAGGAGCTGACGAAAGAAGAAATCAGAAAGATCGTGGATCTGATGCTGAAAGAAGTATCGGAGCAGATGAAAGAAAAGGACGTCGTTCTGTCTGTTTCTGAAGCGGCGAAAGATGAGCTTGCCAAGGAAGGGTACGATCCGAAGTACGGCGCAAGACCGCTTCGTAAGACGATCCAGAAACGGCTGGAGGATCCGCTTGCTGATCTGTATCTGTCCGGAAAGCTGAAGAATGCGCAGAAGGTTTCCGTCGGATACAGAAAAGAACAGTTTGTTTTCGATATCAAGGAGAAGCAGGACTAAAGGTAAGCCGTGCAGGGCATAAAAGACCTTGCTGATAAATCTCGAAGCAGTAAGAAAAAGGACCGCTCAATTAATGATTGAACGGTCATTTCTGTTATCCGGTGAATTCCTTTTCCTGAATGCCGGAAATGATTAGGAACGGTAGCTGGCGTTGATTTTTACGTAGTCATATGTGAAGTCACATGTCCACATGCGGTCGTTATACTCGCCGTCATTTAACTCGATACGGATCAGGATATCATGCTCGGAGAGCTTCTCCTTGGCAACATCCTCATCGAACGGAAGTGCAACACCTTTCTCATAAACAGGAAGACCGGAGAGAAACATGCTGATCTTATCCGGATCGATATCTGCACCGGAATAGCCGAGCGCTGTGATGAAACGGCCGCAGTTCGCATCCTGACCGAAGATCGCTGTCTTACAGAGCGGGGAACGGCAGATGGAGAGAACGCAGAGATATGCATCTTTTGGTGTCTTTGCACCGACGACTTCGACCTCCACGAGCTTGGAAGCGCCTTCGCCGTCAGAAGCGATCATCTTGGCCAGATCAAAGCACAGAGCATGGAAAGCTTCCTTAAAAGTGTCATATTCTTCCGAACCTTTCTTGATCTCGGGAGTCTCGGAAGCGCCGTTAGCAAAGATCACGACCATATCACATACGGAAGTGTCGCCATCGACGGATACACGGTTGTAGGTGTCCTTGACGTTATCGGAGATCATCTCCTGAAGTACAGCCTGGGAGATATTGGCATCTGTGGTAAATACACTGATCATGGTCGCGAGATTCGGATGGATCATGCCGGAACCCTTAGCGATCGCTGCGATCGTGATCTCTTTGCCGAAGATGCTGACCGTCGCAGCTACTTCCTTCGGCTGGGTATCTGTCGTCATGATGGCTCTCTCAGCGAGGTGACCGCACTCTTCGGAAGAAGAAGCATTCCCGATCAGGCCCGGGATCGCAGAAGTGATCTTATCGAGCGGGAGTCTGGATCCGATAACACCAGTAGAAGCAGTCAGGATCTCGTCGGCACTGACGCCGAGGAGGGAAGCTGCTTTTTCCGCCATGGCGGTCGCATCATTCTCGCCATCTGCGCCGACACAGGCATTCGCATTTCCGCTGTTGATCAGGATGCCGCGCATAGAATCGTGTGATTTGATCAGAGAGATCGAGCGCGTCAGAGAATGACCTTTGACGAGATTCGAAGTATATACACCGGCAATCTGCGCCGGGCGGTCAGATCCGATATAAGCCAGATCGGGGTTGCCATTCGGCTTCAGTCCGGCATGTACGCCGTTAGCGATAAATCCTTTAGGAAGTGTAATATATGCGTTTTCGATATCCATATTCCTACCTCGGTTCACTTTTAGTACGTGCATTATACACCAAGGAAAAGTGCTTTTCTATATGTATATAGCAGAAGGATAAAATAAATGCTTGACATTTCCAGCATGAAAACATTATAATTTCGTAGTGCCTTTTGGGAGAACCTTGGTGGGATTAGCTCAGTTGGTTAGAGCGCTTGTTTGTGGCACAAGAGGTCATGGGTTCGACTCCCATATCCCACCCCACATATTTCCCTAGGGAGTCGATGGGGTATAGCCAAGCGGTAAGGCACGGGACTTTGACTCCCGCATTCGTAGGTCCGAATCCTGCTACCCCAGCCATATGGTTCACTAGCTCAGTAGGTAGAGCACTTGACTTTTAATCAAGGGGTCTGGAGTTCGAGCCTCCAGTGAGCCACCAGGATCTATGAGGGACTGCCTTCATTTCAAGGCGGTCCTTTTTCTTTTTTATAAATGAACAGAAAAGGAGATCTGTTCATAACTGTAAAAGGAAAATGTGATATTGCTGTAACGTGTCAAAAACAATGGTTTGATACGATAAGGTGGATTACATATATGAGGAAAAAGGTAACGTATATGTTTGCAAAAACACAAACCAGCATGAGAAGAGCCATTGTACGGGCATGTGCAACGGCGCTTTCGTGCGCATTCCTGCTGATATATCTCCCTACGGAATTGATGGCGGGAAGGTCACTTGCTGCTGATGAGCCGATGGGGACGATCATCGTCGACAGTGCCAACGTAAGAAATAAGCCGGGTACGGTAGATACGACAGTTGTCGATGTCGTGAGAAACGGTACCAGAGTCACACTTGGGGAAGTCGTAACGATCACGAACGATCCTTCCGGAAGCAATGTATGGTGCAAAATCACCTATAAACGGGAAAGCGATGGCGGATCAGTCACAGGTTATGTCGTTGATTCCTTTATCTCAAAAGATTCGGATATCAATGCTGATCCGGACTTCGAGACCGAGATCGCCGGTTTTCCGGATACCTACAAAACGTATCTTAGGACACTCCATAAGAATCATCCGAATTGGCACTTTACTGCGGTAAATGCACTTAAGGACTTTGATTCTGCGGTATCTGTACAGTCCCGTCTCGGTGTAAGCCTTATCGAGAATTCCGTCAATGATGCATGGAAATCGACAGAGCCGGGAGCATATGACTGGAATACAGGTACTTTTACTCCGTACGATGGTCAGAACTGGGTCAATGCCTCGAAAGCAGTTGTAATGTATTATCTCGATCCGAGAAATATGCTGACGGAAGATGGTATATTCCAGTTCCTGAACCTGTCTTATGACACGAAGTATCAGACGATCGACTCGGTAAAAGGGATGCTGAAGGGAACCTTCATGGAGAATAAACCTCTGACTGACTGGGATGGAAATGCGATCACATATGAACAGGCGTTCATGATCGCGGCAGAGAAGTGTAATGCGAACCCGGTATTCCTGGCAGCCAAGGTGCTTCAGGAAGTGTCGGCAAACGGCAGTAATTCCACGAGCGGTAATTACTATTCCTCTTACTATAAGAGGCAGTACACGAACCTTTATAACTACTTCAACATCGGTGCTTCGTCTGACTCCGATCCTGTTGCAAAAGGACTTGCCTTTGCCCGTGACGGGTTTAAGAACGCCGATGGCTCTGTGAATACGGCGAAAAATGAGGACTACTATCTTCCGTGGACGACTCCGTACAGATCGATCCGCGGCGGAAGCAAGTTTATCGCCAATGCCTATCTTAATGCCGGACAGAACTCGATCTACCTGATGAAGTTCAATGTCATCCCGAAGGAGAGTTCGCAGTTCGGCAGTCATCAGTACATGACAAATATCCGTGGCGCAGCTTCGGAAGGCAAGAAAATGTATAACGCATACTCGAAGGCAGGAATTCTGAATACCGAGCTGACTTTTTCGATCCCGGTATATTCCGGTCTTCCGGAGAAAGCTTGCCTGCTTCCAAGAGAGAGCGGTAACCCGAATGACTATCTCAAGGAACTTACCATCGGTGACTATGTGCTTACACCGGCATTCGATCCGACAATTACAGAGTACTCTCTCGTAGTTCCGGCTTCCTGTGCGACGATCCACGTCGATGCAAAGCCTGCATCTGAAAAGGCAAAGGTTTCCGGTGCCGGAGACATCACCTTAGGAAACGGCGTGAGCACGATCAAGATCAACTGCGTAGCTGAGAATGGTTCTTCTAAGGTCTATACTCTTGATGTCGCAAGAAATACGGATTCGTATGATAGCTATTTTACGACGACGCTGGCCAGTGAAGGGAACTTCCTCGGGGGAATCGAACCGGGAACGACGGCGGGTGCCGTAAAGTCGATGTTCACTCTGACGGATGGGTACACCCTTACTTATGTGAATATGAATGGTCAGGCGAAAGATGATGCGACAGCAGTCTGTACGGGTGACCTTATCGAGATCTGCGACGCAAGCGGAAAGAAAGTATATATCTGCGCACTCTTTATCCGCGGTGATGCAAACTGCGATGGTAAGATCAGTGCGGCTGACCTGACCTTGATCTGCCGTTATATCCTCGGTGAGGGAAATGTCAGTGAAGCAGGTAAGCATGCTGCAGATGCGAATAAAGACGGGAAAATCACCGCAGCAGATCTGACGAGGATCTGTAAACATATCCTGGGAGAGAACCAGCTCGCCCAGTAATTCAATTTCTGTCCGGGAAAGGAAGAAAAAAAGAAATGAAGATGAGAATGACGAAAGTATTTGGAAAAGGAATGTCGGTGCTCGCAGCAACAGTACTTGCTCTCGGGATGATTCAAGCCGGGAAAGTTCATGCGGACCCATCTGCAAGCTTATCCAAGAACGGAAGCGCTGAGGTCGGTAAGACGATCAGTATTAACGTGAAGGTCAGTGGCGACGGGCCTTATGGCGGATATAGCGGTAAGCTTTCCTACGATGGTGACTATTTCGAGCTTGTGGACATCGGCTCGGGTAACTACGGCGCTGCGAACTTCTCGAAAAACGGCGCCAGCTTCCTCGATTATAACTGTAATATTCCATCCGGTTCCACGATCGTTGTTGCGAAACTGAAGTGTAAGAAAGAAGGAACTGCAAAGGTTTCCGTAAGTCTTAATGTATCCTCCCAGGATGGTACAGCGGACTATAGTACAGGTTCTTCTGCAGAGATCTCTATTTCCGCACCGGTGCAGCTTTCCGGAAATAACTACTTAAGTTCTCTTTCTGTGGCTCCGGGTTCACTTAGCCCGTCCTTTTCCAAAAGCACTACCAATTATCATGTGACGGTAAGTGAGACTCAGACTTCCATCGCTGTATCAGCTAAAGCAGAACACGGTAAAGCAAAAGTTTCTCTCAACGGTGTCCAGAAAGACCTGCAGATGGGCGATAATACGGTAAAAGTTACTGTTACGGCGGAAAACGGCGATAAGCGTACATATAAGATTAATGTAACTCGTGGTGTGCCGACTCCGACACCGGAGCCGTATCCGGTTATCGTTACTGACGGCAACAGCTATACGATCCTGGAGAAGGAATCCCTCGAGACGATCCCGAGTGGTTTTACATGGTCAGAGACAACATATAACACGAAGACTGTTCCGTGTCTTGTCGGGCCGGATGGCACGCTGATGATGTGGCTTCTTTCAGATTCCGGAAACGGGCTGTACATCTACGATCTTGATACCCAGACAGTAGCGCCCTGCAGAGCTTACGTTTCCAACTCTGAAACGATGCTCATTATTCCGTTCCCGTCCGATTTTAAAGCTCCTTCGGGATATGAGAAGAGTACCGTTACCTATAACGAGAACGAGATCGAAGTATATAAAAATCCTCAGGCGGAAGAATTCCCTCTGATCGTCTATATGCTCGATAAGGATGGAAAAGCAGGTGCATATTATTTTGATCTTTCTTCACAGATGATCATGCCGTTCCGCGGAGATCTTGCTGCTCTTGTTGCGACACCTACTCCGGTTCCCACAGAGACACCGACACCTACTCCTACTCCGACATCGACGCCTACTCCGACGCCGTCGCCGACACCGGCTGCAAAAGACTCAAATTCCGGATTTAAGACAGCTACGATCCTTCTCGGTATTCTAAGTGCTGCGCTTCTTGCGGGGGTGATCTTCCTGATCGTTATGAGACAGAAAGACAGAAATGATCCGACGGGTCCGGATGATCCGGAAAACACGGAGAGTGAAGAGAACACCCCGGATGAGAAGAAGTCGAACGAGAATGAGGGAGACTATTACTATCAGTTCGGTGATGAGGATCCACAGCCGCGCCGCCCGGGTGCAAAGCGCGCCGGTGAAAGTGACGAGCCGAAGGAAGAGCCGGCAGATACAGATGAGAAGAAGGAAGAACCGCTTCCTGATTTCCCGGAATTCCCGGAGAAGAAACCTGAGCCCGTCATCGAAGAACCGGTGATTCCGACTCCTTTGATCACGGTCGTTGATTCTGATACGGATAAAGGATCTTCTGATGAGAAGAAGGATGATTCTTCCGGCACAGAAGACAAGCAGGAACCGGATGAGGATGTTGCTGATGAGGCTTCTGAAGATGATTCTTCCGATGAATCTTCTGAGGATTCCGGTGACAGTGATGCCTCGGAGGACACTGAGGATAAGGAAGACGATGGCGAGATTTGAGATCATACCACCTGTTAAGGGATCAGTCCTTTCGATTCAGACGAAAAGGCTGATCCTTTCCGTATATAAACCGTCTGCCGCGCAGCCGGTCACGGATTATATTGTCCGGAACCGTAAGTTCCATAAGCCTTTCCAGCAGAGACACGGGGAGAGATACTACACGGTCTCCGAGCAGAGATCCTACCTGAAATCGGATCTTTCGATGTTTAACAGGAATACACAGGTGGCATTTTGGATCACGCTTCCTGAGGAACCCGAGCGGATCATAGGAAGGCTGTCGTTTTATAGCTTGATCGGAGGTGCGATGAACTCCTGTTTTGTCGGATATCACCTGGATGAGTCATGTCAGGGGCAGGGATATATGAGTGAGGCGCTCCTGGCCGGGTGCGATTTTATGTTTAAGTTTTATCGCCTTCACAGGATCGAAGCGGATATCCTTCCGACGAATGAAAGGTCTCTTGCCTGTGCCGGAAGATGCGGTTTTGTGAAAATGGGGTATAACGAGAAATTCATGGAGATCGACGGAGAGTACCGGGACCATGTAATGATGGTAAGGCTGAATCCAGAGGTTGAAATGTAATGACAATGTAATAATCATTTGCAATTATTCCAAAAGAATGGTGTACTATTAAATTAAGTGAAATTATGAGCAAGAAGGAGCGTGTCCTATGAAACGATCTTCCATTATTGTAAAAGCACTGGCCTTCGCCATGGTATCTTCCGTGGTATTTGTATCCGGCTGCGGCAGCAAGAAGAAGGCTGAAGTAACAACGGAGACCACAGAACAGACAACGGAGACAACTCCGATGGTCACTGTTCCGCCTACGACAACGGAGACAACGCTCCAGGAGTATGGCATGTCGATTGCTCCGAATGATATTCAGGTCACTTGGAAAGAAGATGCTATGGAAGCAAAGGTTATGTATGTTTCCGGTATCAAATCATATCTTAAAGTCAGAAAAGGACCGGGTACGGATGACTCGAAGTATCCTGTCGTTTCCAAACTGCCGAACGGCGCTGAGGTCATGGTCGTTGCCAAGACGGATAACGGCTGGTATAAGACTCAGGAAGGATTCTATGTGTCTTCTGAATTCATCAAGGATACTAAGCCGGCCTGACAGTTTTGAAATATCTTTTCAGTTTTCAAAATTCGTTATAGACAACTCGACTTTCGTGTAGTATTATATCAAGGCAAGTTTGATAAAGACTATGCGGAAGCACCGTGCGGGTGTAGTTCAATGGTAGAACTCCAGCCTTCCAAGCTGATCACGTGGGTTCGATTCCCATCACCCGCTCCATGAATGACGATCCTTGTGGTCGTCATTCTTACTAGCGTGGGTCCATAGCTCAGCTGGATAGAGCAACAGCCTTCTAAGCTGTGGGCCGGAGGTTCGAATCCCCCTGGGCTCACCACATTAAAGACCATCTCCGTAAAGGATCGATGGTCTTTTTGTTTGTCCGGACGTTTTTTTAGTCTAAAATCCGTGAAAAATCGACAAAGCTTCAAAATTTGGTAGTATTTGTCGATGAGTACCACATGATATTGTGGTATAATTTTATGGATTATAAATTGGAGAGGTTATATATATGCCAGGCAAGTCTTCGTATGGTAACGATACCATCACCGCACTTAAGGGTGCGGATCGTGTGCGTAAACGCCCCGGTGTCATCTTTGGTTCAGATGGACTGGAGGGCTGTGAGCACTCGTTTTTTGAGATCTTAAGTAACTCGATCGATGAGGCGAGAGAAGGATATGGCGATAAGATCGAGGTCGTCCGCTATAAAGACGGTTCGATCTCTGTCGAGGACTTCGGTCGTGGTATTCCGCTGGATTATAACTCCAAGGAACAGCGTTTTAACTGGGAACTCGTTTATTGTGAGCTTTATGCAGGCGGTAAGTATAACAATGACACCGGTGAGAGCTATGAGTTCAGCCTCGGCTTAAATGGTCTCGGTGCCTGTGCGACCCAGTATTCGTCCGAGTATTTCGACGTTACTGTTTTCCGTGATGGTTTTAAGTATAATCTGCACTTCGAAAAAGGTGAGAATATCGGCGGTCTTCTCAAGGAACCGACGAGGTTTAAGCGTACCGGTACGATCCAGAAGTGGAAGCCGGACAGAGAAGTTTTCACGGATATCAATATCCCTCTGGATGCTTTTCTTCAGATCCTGAAGCGTCAGGCAGTCGTTAACAGTGGTGTCACTTTCCTTCTGAAGGATGAAGAGAGCGGTGAAGAGTTTACTTTCTGCTATCCTTCCGGCATCGAAGGTTATGTTGCCGAGTTTAGCGGTGACAAGGGCCTTTCTTCTCCGGCATCTTTCGATGGCATGGGAAGAGGTAAGGATCGTGCGGATAAGCCGGAATATAAGGTCAAGTGCCAGGTGGCATTCTGCTTCAATAACGAGGTCAATGTCCTCGAGTATTACCATAACAGTAGTTTCCTTGAGCATGGCGGCGCTCCGGATAAGGCGGTAAGATCTGCTTTTACAGCTGAGATCGACAGACAGATCCGTGCCAGAGATAAGTATAAAGCCAATGAGAGCAAGATCGTGTTCCAGGACATCGCCGACAGCCTGATCCTCGTTACCAGTTCTTTTTCCACGCAGACGAGCTACGAGAACCAGACCAAGAAAGCGATCACGAATAAGTTTATCCAGGACTTCATGGCGGATCTGATCCGTCAGAAACTGGAAGTCTGGTTTATCGAGAATAAGCCCGAGGGTGACCGTGTCGTCGAGCAGATCCTGATCAATAAGAGATCCCGTGAGAATGCCGAGAAGACGCGTCTGAATGTCAAGAAGAAGCTCATGGGCAGTATCGATATCAATAACCGTGTAAAGAAGTTCGTCGATTGCAGAACGAAGGATGTCGAGCAGAGAGAGCTCTATATCGTAGAGGGTGACTCCGCTTTGGGTTCCTGTAAGATGGGCCGTGATGCCGAGTTCCAGGCGATCATGCCGGTAAGAGGTAAGATCCTTAACTGTCTGAAGGCGGACTATCCTACGATCTTTAAGTCCGAGATCATCACCGATCTTGTCAAGGTCCTCGGCTGCGGTGTGGAGATCCAGACCAAGCATAACAAGGATCTTTCTTCCTTTGACCTTTCACTCCTTCGCTGGAATAAGGTCATTATCTGTACCGATGCCGACGTCGATGGATTCCACATCCGTACACTGATCCTGGCGATGATCTTCCGCCTGATGCCTACGCTCATTAAAGAAGGAAAGGTATTTATCGCCGAATCACCGCTCTTTGAGATCACCTACAGAAATAAGGGTGAGGAGAAGACGATGTTCGCGTATAACGAGAAAGAGAAGGCGGAGATCCTGCAGAAGTATCCTGCCGAGAAGTGCACACTCCAGAGATCCAAGGGTCTTGGTGAGAATGAGCCGGAAATGATGTGGGAGACCACGATGAATCCTGTAACACGCCGCCTGATCAAGGTCGTCCCCGGTGACGAGCAGGCGACCATGGAGACATTTGAACTCCTGCTCGGTGACAATCTTGCGGGCAGAAAAGAACATATCGAGCGGGACGGACATCTGTATCTTGAGATGCTGGATGTTGACTGATCCGCCGGAAAGTAAGCAGAAGATTAACGATTGAAGGATATTGAGAATGGCTAGAAAAAGTAAAAACGACAGAAGCGAAGTACCGGAGAAGTCTTCCCTGAAGAACCAGTCCCAGGGACTTCCGCCGTCACCGCCGACACTGCAGGTGATCAACGATACCCTGGAGACAAACTTCATGCCGTATGCGATGAGTATCATCGTATCTCGTGCGATCCCGGAGATCGATGGTTTTAAGCCGTCACACAGAAAGCTCCTCTATACGATGTATAAGATGGGCCTTCTCAAGGGAAACAGAACGAAGTCCAGTAACGTCGTTGGCCAGACGATGAAGCTCAACCCGCACGGTGATATGGCGATCTATGAGACGATGGTCCGTCTTGCCAGAGGAAACGGTGCGCTCCTTCATCCGTATGTTGATTCAAAGGGTAACTTCGGTAAGCAGTACAGCAGAGATATGCAGTACGCGGCTCCGAGATATACGGAGGTGCGTCTTGAGAAACTCTGTGAGGAGCTTTTCAAAGGCCTGGATAAGAATGCCGTAGATTTTGTCGATAACTATGACGGTACGATGAAGGAGCCGGTGCTTCTTCCGGCTACCTATCCGTCGATCCTGGTGAACAGCAATCAGGGTATTGCTGCCGGTATGGCTTCCAATATCTGTTCTTTTAACATCAGAGAAGTGTGTGAAGCGACGATCGCTTATATGAAGGACCCGTCTTCGGATATCCTGGAGATCATGCCTGCACCGGATTTCCCGGGCGGAGGTATCATTCTTTATGATGAATCCGCGATGCGCTCTATTTATGAAACGGGAAAAGGCCCCGTACGCATCCGTTCGAAGTATTTTGCCGATAAGAAGAATAACCTCATCGAGGTCACAGAGATCCCTTATACCACGACAGCCGAAGCGGTCATCGATGAGATCACCGAGCTGGTCAAGTCCGGTAAGGTCAAGGAGATCAATGATGTCCGTGATGAGACAGACCTCGATGGATTGAAGATCTGTATCGAGTGCAAGAGAGGTACTGATCTTGATGCACTGATGACAAAGCTCTTCCGCTTTACGAAGCTCGAAGATGTATTCTCCTGTAATTTCAATGTCCTGATCAACGGATATCCGAGAGTTATGGGAGTCACTCAGCTTCTTGCCGAGTGGATCGTATGGAGAAGGACCTGCCAGAAGAGAGAAGTCGTCTATGAGATGGATAAGAAGAAAGATAAGCTCCATCTCCTCGACGGTCTCGCCAGGATCCTTCTGGATATCGATAAGGCTATCGCCATTATCCGTAATACAGAGCTCGAGGCTGACGTAGTTCCGAACCTCATGAAAGGCTTTGATATCGACAGTCTCCAGGCTGAATATGTCGCTGAGATCAAACTCCGTAATATCAACCGTCAGTATATTCTGAACCGTACGGCGGACAGAGAGAATCTGTCAAAAGAGATCAAGGATCTCGAAGATATCATCAGAAAACCGGAGCGTCTGGATGCCCTGATCATCAAGGCACTGGAGAATGTGGCGAAGAACTACGGTCAGGAAAGAAGGACCGAGCTTCTGCGTGCGGAAGAGGCGGCTACATTTAATGATTCGAATATGATCGAGGATTACCGTCTGAAGCTCTTCCTCTCCGAACACGGATACATCAAGAAGATTGCACTTACTTCGCTTCGTAATGCCGGTGATCTCAAGATCAAGGAAGATGACACGATCATGATGGAGCTTGAGGGTACGAACAAATCCGAGATCCTTTTCTTCTCGGATAAGGCAAACTGCTATAAGGTAAAGGGATTTGAACTTCCGGATACAAAGCCGAGTGAGTACGGCGGATATCTTCCGAACCTGCTTTCTATGGAAGATGGAGAGAAGATCATATTCATGCATGTGGCGGATGATTTCAAGGGAAATGTACTCTTTGCCTTTGAGAACGGCAAGATCAGTAAGATCCCGATGTCTGCCTATGAGACCAAGCAGAACAGAAAGAAACTTATCCATGCATATAGCGATCTTTCACCGATCGTAAGTATTCACTTCCTGCCGGAAGACATCACGATGGCGGCTTTTTCCAATCTTAGAAAAGCGATCGTCTTTGATACATCCCTGATCCCGCTGAAAACGACACGTTCCTCGCAGGGCGTTCAGGTCCTGACCAGTAAGCGCGGAAGTGTCATGACGGAGGTCAAACGCCTCGAAGATACGGGCTTTACGGATCCGGAATATTATCGCGTAAGAAGACTTCCTGCCATCGGATATTATCTTAAGGAAGAAACGATCGAGGATAGACAGTTGACACTTGGCGATCTGTGATTCATGATGGAGTGCAGCGAAGAAGAAGGAGAATCCTGACACATGATGGAATTCGGCGGACACTCTGTCTCGGTGGATAAACCCAGATCGATGGGGATGTGGATATTGATCGGACTTGGAATTGCAAGTCTTGTTGCCATGTTCGCCATTATGATGTTTGTCACCAAGGATTCCAGACGGCTTGCCGGTGTTATTCCGGATTTTAACGAAGCACTCGATAAGCACGACTATGCGAAGGCTCTTTCCATGTATCGTGATATGAATGACGCGATCATCAACCGTGATCCGGGTGATGACCGGGACCTTTCAGACGAGTATGAGATCCTTACGCAGATGGAAGCAAGAGTAAATGAACGTGTCATCCTGATCGAGGAAAAGATCCGAAATGAACGCTATACTCCGACAAATGATGATATCGCCTTTTTAGAGGGCTTAAGTGAGCTTACCGGCGCCAGGATGACGAACTGGCTGACCGGACTTTGCGAAGAGTTTCTTCTCGGAACTATCGAAAAACCGACTCTGATGTTCATCTTTGATCAGCTCGAGGGTCTGAGTAATCTGTCTGCGGCGGCAAGGCCTCTGCGCACGGAGATCGACCAGATCGAGCTTTCCCGAGGCGACGTGCAGAGCGCGGAGACTCTTTATGCCAACGGAGAATATATCGAGGCTGTAAAATACTACGAATATGTTATTTCCACGTCGCAAGGATTTGTAAATGAGTTCGCGAATAAACGTCTCGAAGACTGTAAGAAAGACATGTATCAGCCGATGATGATGCGTGCGGACAAGATGCTGGCGAATTTCCAGTACTATTCGGCGGAGACGCTGCTTTCGGATCTTGCCAGAATATTCCCGGAAGATCAGATCATCCAATCAAATCTTTTTATGGCTACGTCCCATACTTCACCGGTAGCAGCATATACAGGTCCTGTCGAAGTTGTCTGTGTAAAGCCGCTTATCGCGGATACGACGTTGGCATTTGAGACAAATTATGTATCTTCCACAGATGCTTACTACATCACTGTGGCTGAGTTTAAGGCGATTCTTCAGAGTCTGTATGCCAAGGGATACTGCCTTATCGATCCGACATCGATGGCGGATCTTTCCAATACCGGATTTGTCACGACGAAAGAAGTCGTGGTACCCGAGGGGAAAAAGCCGCTGGTCATTATTCTGGAGGACTTTTCCTATACAGCTGCCAGAGAGAAGGTCGGTATGTGCAGAAGACTGGTGCTGAATGATGTCGGCCAGGTCTGCGGTGAGTATGTAAGTGACAGCGGACAGACGGTCGTCAGCAGAAACAGCGAAGCCATCGGTATTCTGGATGCTTTTGTGGAAGAACATCCTGACTTTTCCTATAACGGTGTCAAGGGTGTCATCTCGCTTACCGGATATCAGTCCGTTTTCGGATATGTAACTGATATGGACCAGGTCGATGACCGAAATGCCGCACTCGAGTCCGCGGGTCTTCCGACGATCGATCCGACAGATAAGGATATCGAGACGAACCGTGCAACAGCTGTAGCGATCTCCGAGAAGCTAAAAGAATCCGGCTGGATCATGGCTTCCTCCACATATGGATTTATTAACGCCAATCACTGTGAGATCGAAACGATCCGCAATGATACGGAAAAATGGCTTGCACAGGTCGGCCAGATCACAGGCCCTGTTTCGATACTGGTGTATCCGAACGGAGACTTTATCCGGGGTTCTGATCCGCGCTGTGTGTACCTGAAAGACAAGGGATTCCGAATTTTCTTTGGCGCAGGACCTTCTCCGTATTATACTTATGGAGATAACTATCTGTATTTCGACCGGTGTATGCTGACAGGTGATACATTAAGAAATGTGGATTATTCGAGACTTTTTAAGAAGGAGGAAGTATATGATAGCAGCAGGAAGAAGAATGCGTAAACTGCATGCCGTACTCCTTTCCTTCGTATTGATCTTCAGTTTTCTGATCCCGGGATGTTCGAAACTCTTGCGGATGAATGCTGATACCCATGATTACACGGTCATACACAGTTCCCAGGATCTGTTTAAGATGATCTATGATACGTTATACCGGTTTGAAGAAGATGTTTATGTGGAGACTTCTTCATATGATGAGTTTATGACGTACTGGAATGACCTTGACCAGCAATTCGCGCTTCATTCGGCTTTCCGGGAAAGAGATATACAGATCTCCCGCCTGGAGAAAAAAGATGTCTGCCGTATACAGATGCATATGAAGTTTAATCCCTGCGGTCAGGCGATGCAGTATCTGTATGCGAAAAATGTCGAGGATTATCCGACAGAAGAAGCAAAACAGGTCGGTGAGGCATTACTGGCGATCAGAAATGAGATCATCACAGATGATATGACGGAAGAACAGAAGACAAAAAAGATCCATGATTATCTGATCATGAACTGTGCGTATGCCCTGGATATGGACGCGTACACATATAATGACACGAAATCTCTGGTCAATAATGGTCTTTCGCAGTGTCAGGGCTATTCGGAGGCATTTACGGCACTTTGCCTTCTGAGCGGTCTGGAGAGCCATGTGATCTCTGGAAACTCCACCTTCGGATATGGCGAGGGTGCCCATGCATGGTGCCAGGTGAAGGTCGACTATATCTGGTATCACGTCGATGTTACCTGGGATGATCCGATCCCGGACCAGAATGGCGCGATCCGCTATGATTTCTACTTAAAGGGAGATAGCATGATGAAGCAGACTCACGAGTGGTGTCCGTATTTTGAGGAGTGCTACATCGATTATCCGCTGTAAAGTTTAAATATTGTATTACGAAAATGTGATATTTATTTTTTTTGCTAGACGAAAAAAAACTATAACACTATAATAGCATTAGGTCATTATGGAGGTATCAGAGATGGCGAAAATTGATAAGCTAAACGACTTTATCGTAGAAGAACAGATCATTTGGCAGGATAAAAAGAGAATCCTCGGCATGCCAATCTCTTTTACAAAATATTCATTCAGCGAGAACCGTCTGTTTATTCAGCGAGGCTTTTTTAAGTCGGTGAAGGATGAACTTCTGATGTACCGTATTTTGGATGTTCGTCTTAAGAAGTCCTTCGGACAGCGTCTCTTCCGTGTGGGAACGATCGAGCTCTCCACAGCAGATAAGACAACACCGATCATTCTTCTTGAGAATATTAAGAATCCTGACCGTACCCGTGACGCGCTCAGTGCGATCGCTGAGAAAGAACGTGACGAGAAGCGTGTTCTTGGTAAGGAAATGTTTGGTGCCATGAACGACGGTTCGGTCGCAAACGATGCATTCATTGACTAATAGGATATCAGCATAAAAACCAAAGCAGCATCGGTACCCGCCGATGTTGCTTGTTAAGGGGATATAGAGTGGAAACCAGACTGGACAGATATGAAGGTGCTCGCGAGAAAAAACTCGAGCAGTTAAAGCAGCTGATCAAGGAATCGAATTATATTGTTTTCCTTGGCGGCGCGGGTGTGTCCACGGAAAGCGGTATTCCTGATTTCAGATCCGGAGAAGGTATTTTTAATCAGGAGAGCGGACTTTCTTACCGTCCTGTCGATATCATCAGCCACTCTTTTTTTGAAGCGCATCCGGAAGAATTCTTCGATTTTTACAGAAGAAAACTCTGTTATCCGAAGGCCCGTCCGAATAAGGCGCACCGTGCCCTCGTCCGCCTTGAGAAACAGGGCAAACTGAAGGCAACTATCACTCAGAATATCGATAATCTGCATCAGATGGCCGGAAGTACGACAACGATCGAACTTCATGGATCTGTTTTCCGCAATTACTGCACAGAATGCGGTGAGAAATATGATCTGGACTTCATCTTGAAGTCGAAGGGTGTCCCGCACTGTACGAAGTGCGGCGGTATCGTCCGTCCTGATGTCGTTCTTTACGAAGAACATCTCGAACATGAGAATATCGATAAGGCGGTAAAAGCGA
>Ga0247608_10002899_pt1 | contig 20636 bp, 16 predicted proteins | sample 176DNAGHGlowgp2_FD_193490 | JGI IMG/M metagenome (GOLD analysis project Ga0247608, IMG submission 193490) | Sheep rumen microbial communities from Palmerston North, Manawatu-Wanganui, New Zealand - 1766 DNA GHGlow gp2 | ecosystem: Host-associated > Mammals > Digestive system > Stomach > Rumen ...
AAAATTTGAGTTCTGATGATGGCACTTTTTCGCAGATGTACTTTGTGTACCTCAAGAAAAAGTGACGAAATCAGGGCTCAAATTTTCCGGAAGATGCCGCAGGCGTATTGTGCGGTGTTGCCTAAAGGAAAACGTTTTGCTACAGCCCCTTGTATGAAGATCCTCCCACGGCTTTCTTGGCTGGGCGGCATTGGAAAGACACAGCTTCGATCCCTGAAAAAAGAACGGAGGAAAACCCATGAACACGATTTATCTCGCCGGCGGCTGCTTCTGGGGCATGCAGAAGTTTCTGGATCAGTTTGACGGCGTGACGCATACCGAGGTCGGCTACGCCAACGGCCCGGACTGCGCGCCGAGCTATGAGGACGTCTGCCGCAGCAGCGGACACGCCGAGACCGTGCGCGTCGACTTTGACCCCGCGCGCATGACGCTCAGGCGGCTGCTGGAATTCTACTTTATGGTCATTGATCCCCTCTCTGTCAACCGGCAGGGCGGCGACCGCGGCATCCAGTACCGAACCGGTATCTACTACACCAATGAGCGCCAGCTCCCGGAGATCGAAGCCGTCTATCGCGCGGAGGAGAAAAAGGCCGGGGCGAAGCTCGCCGTGGAGCTTGAGCCGCTCAGAAACTTCTTCCCCGCCGAGGAATACCACCAAAAATATCTCGACAAAAATCCGGGCGGCTACTGTCACATCCCCCGCAGCTTCTTTCAGCTTTAACGCGCGGCCTTGATTCCAGGCGGCGCGTGCTGTATAATGGCCGTCGAAGTTGACAAAAAATTGTCAAATGAGTCTGACCATGAAAACACTGCTGAAAAACGGAACGATCTATGACGGCACCGACATCGTCCACGTCTTTGTCAACGGCCAGCCCGTCATGCAAAACGGCGCCTACCGCAGCGCCCGTGCGGGCGAGGTCGTGCTGAAACGATAAAACTTGCTTTCCGGCGTCTCTTGCGCAAAATAGAAGTCAGTCGATCAGTCCATAAAGAAGGAGGTCTCCCCTGTGGAGCACAGCTTTGATCTCATCTGCGTCGGCACGGCGCTGGTGGACTCGATTATCCGGGGCTTTGACCCGGAGCCTGTCTCCGCCTCCGGCTTCCGCGCCGAATCCGGCTCCCTGAGCGTGGGGGGCGAAGCCGTCAACGAGGCCATGGCCGCAGCAAAGCTCGGGGCGAAAACGGGCATTTACTGTTCTCTCGGCACGGACGACGCCGGGGATATGATCGTCGGGGCGCTGGACCGCTGCGGCGTGGACACCGGGCGCATCCTGCGCGACGCGCAGCACCCCACGCCCGTGACCACCATGTTCGTCAATGCCGACGGGACGCGCAAGTCCATCACCAACGGCGCGCATCGCCATAACTTCCACCCCGAACGGGACAGCGCACGCTTTACCGACGCGCGGGCGATCATCCTCGGCTCCCTCTTCCGCGCGCCCTTTGATGATCCCGAGATCATTGCGGCGGTGCTGCATGCCGCGAAAGCGGCGGGGCAGCTTGTCTTTGCCGACACGAAGCTGCCGAACTTCCGTTTTCTGACGCTGGAGGATCTGCGCGACTCCCTGCCGCTCATTGACTGCATCACCCCGAACGAGGACGAAGCCCGCTATTATTCCGGCAAGGACACGCCCGAGGAGATGGCCGACGTGTTTCTCTCCTGCGGTGTGAAAAACGTGGTCATCAAGCTCGGGGCCGCGGGCTGCTACTTTAAAAACGCCGAGGCCGAAATCCGCCTGCCCGCCTGCAAGATTCAGGCGGTGGACGCCACCGGCGCGGGCGACAACTTTGTGGCGGGCTTTGTCTCGGAGCTTCTGCGCGGCGCCGCCGCGGAGGACGCGCTGCGCTTTGCCAACGCCTGCGGCGCGATCTGCGCAAGCGCAGTCGGCGCCGGAACCGCGCTCAGGAACCGGGAGCAGGTTTTACGTCTCGCCCAATTATATTAAGGCAACACCGCACAATACGCCTGCGGCATCTTCCGGAAAATTTGAGCCCTGATTTTGTCACTTTTTCTTGAGGTACACAAAGTACATCTGCGAAAAAGTGCCATCATCAGAACTCAGATTTTCTCGGAATCTGCTCTTGCCGCATTGTGCGGTATTGCCTTAAGGCAAGAGATCGCCGCGCTCCCCTTAACCCGCAGGGGTGCTTCGGCTCTTTCGATCCCTCCGGCCTTCGGTCACCTCCCTTTTTCCAAAGGGAGGTCAGAAAGTGGTTTGCGGCGCCAGCCCGTTTGCCATATATAAACGAAGCCCTTCGTCCCGCAAAAGCGGTTGACGGAGGGCGTTATTTTTTGTATAGTATGCTTTGGAAATACTTTGATTTTCAGGAGCGTTTTGCCATGAAAACTTTCAGCTTTGACCGGGTCGTGAGAGATCCGGCTGTTTTTGCGCAGGGGCGTCTGCCCGCCCACTCCGACCACATCGCCTACCGCAGCGAGGCCGAGGCGCACGCGGGCGTCAGCTCCCTGCGCTTCCCGCTCGACGGTGTGTGGCGCTTCCACTACGCCCGCAATCTCAGCGAGGCGCCGAAGGACTTCCCCGACGTGGACAGCAGCGGCTGGGCAAGCATCCGCGTGCCCGCCCACATCCAGATGGAGGGCTGGGACAAGCCCGCCTACAACAACTATCAGTACCCCTGGGACGGAACCGAGGCCCTGCGCCCCGGCGAGGTGCCGACGCATTTTAACCCCGTGGCGGACTACGTGACGCAGTTCACCCTGCCGGAGAGCTTCCGGGGCGAAGAGGTCAACATCTCCTTCCAGGGCGTGGAGAGCGGCTTTGCTGTGTGGCTCAACGGCGTGTACCTGGGCTACAGCGAGGACAGCTTCTCCCCGTCGGACTTTGCGCTGAACGACGCGCTGCAGGAGGGCGTGAACACTCTCTCGGTGCGCGTTTTCAAGTGGACGCCCGGCAGCTGGTTTGAGGATCAGGATTTCTTCCGCTTCTCCGGCATCTTCCGCAGCGTCTTCCTCTACGCCCTGCCGAAGACCGCGGTGACCGATCTCGCCGTCACGCCCGTTCTGGCAAAGAACCTTAAGTCCGCAACTCTCGAGGTGCATGCCAAGGCCAGGGGCGAGGGCAAGCTCCGCCTGACGCTCAGCCGCGGCGGTGAAAAGGTTGCCGACGGTATGGCTGTCATCATTCTGGGCGCGGCCCAGGCAAAGCTTGAGGTTTCCAATCCCGCCCTCTGGAGCGCGGAGGACCCCGTCCTCTATCAGCTCACGACGGAGGTACTCAGCGAGGACGGCAGCGTCACCGAGGTAATCCCCCAGGAGATCGGCTTGCGCCGCTTTGAGATGAAGGGCGGCCTCATGCTCTTAAACGGCAAGCGCATCGTCTTCAAGGGCGTGAACCGCCACGACTTCAACTCCCGCACAGGGCGCGTGCCCGACCGCGCAGAGCTGGAGCGCGACATCATCACCATGAAGCGCCACAACATCAACGCCATCCGCACCAGCCACTACCCCAACGACTCCGCCCTCTACGCCCTGTGCGACCGCTACGGCCTGTATGTGATCGACGAGACCAACATGGAGACCCACGGCTCCTGGATGCTGCCCGCCTCCCAGGGGAGAGAGGACGAGGGCATGGTTCCGAAAAACCACATGGAGTTTGAGCCCCTGCTTCTGGATCGCGTGGAGTCCATCTACCAGCGGGACAAGAACCACGCCTGTGTGCTGATCTGGTCCTGCGGCAACGAATCCTACGGCGGGCGGGTCATCTTCGATATGAGCCAGCGCTTTCGCGCTCTCGACAAGCACCGCCTTGTCCACTACGAGGGCATCTTCTGGGATCAGAGCTTCCCGGACACGAGCGACATGTTCAGCCAAATGTACCCCAGCGTCGCCAATATTGAAAAGTGGCTCAAGGAACACAGCGGCAAACCCTTTATCTGCTGCGAATACACCCACGCCATGGGCAACTCCTGCGGCGCCATGCACAAATACACCGAGCTCACAGACCGGGAGCCCCGGTATCAGGGCGGCTTTATCTGGGACTGGGCCGACCAGTCCATCTACAAGACCGGGCGGGACGGCAAGCCCTTCCTGGCCTACGGCGGCGATTTTCAGGAGCGGCCCACCGACTGGGAGTTCAGCGGCAACGGTATCGTCTACGGCGGCGACCACGCCCCGTCCCCCAAGATGCAGGAGGTCAAGTTCAACTACCAGAACATCGCCGTGGACTTCTCCGGCAACGCCTTTACCGTCACAAACAAGAACCTGTTTATCAATACCGACCGCTTTGCCGCCTGCGCGATCCTGCTGCGCGAGGGCAAAGAATGGCGGCGCTTCCCGCTGGAGATCGCGGTTGCCCCGCTCACGAAGGAGAGCTTCCCCTTCCCCGAGGCGCTGACGCGGGAGATTGCCTGCCTGCAGGATGCCGCGCCCCAAGACGAGCTGGCCGTGACCGTGTCCTTCGCCTTGAAGGCCGATACCGCCTGGGCAAAAGCCGGGCACGAGGTCGCCTTCGGGCAGACCGTGCTGCCGTGCAAGGCAAAAAAGCCTGTCTGCACCGCGCCGCTTGAGATCGTGCAGGGCACCTTCAACCTCGGCGTCCGGGGCGAGGGCTTCTCCGTCCTCTTCTCCGCCATCCGTCCGGGGCTGTCCTCCTATGTCTGCGGCGGGCGGGAGCTTTTGGAGCAGATGCCCGCGCCCAACTTCTGGCGCGCGCCCACTGACAACGACCGGGGCAATCAGATGCCCCAGCGCTACGGTCAGTGGAAGCTGGCAAGTCTTTACGCCCAGGCGGACAACGTCCCCGAAATCGAGCCGCGCGAGCACAGCATCCGCGTGGCCTACCGCTACAAGCTGCCCACCGTGCCGGAGAGCAGCTGCAAGGTGAGCTATGAGGTCTTCGGCGACGGCACGGTGAAGACCGAGCTTGACTATACGCCCGTGGAGGGTCTCTCGGATATGCCGGAGTTCGGGATGCTCTTCCGTCTGCCCGCGGAGCTTGACAGACTCTGCTGGTACGGCCTCGGGCCGGAGGAGACCTATGCCGACCGTCAGCACGGCGGAAAGCTCGGCATCTGGGAGGGCGCGGTCAGAGATCAGCTGGCCCGCTACCTCCGTCCGCAGGAGTGCGGCAACCACTGCGGCGTGCGCTGGGCCAGGGTCACCGACAGCCGGGGCCGCGGCATCGAGTTTGCCGGGGACGCCCTCTCTGTGAATGTGCTGCCCTGGACGCCGCACGAGCTGGAAAACGCCCTGCACGAGCACGAGCTGCCGCCGGTCAGTTATACCGTCGCCCGCGTGGCCCTGCAGCAGATGGGCATTGCCGGCGACGACAGCTGGGGCGCCAAGACGCATCCCGAGTACCTGCTGCCCGCAGGCAAGCCCCTGCACCTGAGCTTCACCTTCCGCGGGATCTGATTTCAAATATGACAAAAGCCCTGCAAGCTTCGTCCTTGCAGGGCTTTTCTTTATACTATCCCCCGATAGAAATCTGACAGTCCTTCCGGCAACATTTGCGCCATTCTTCGTTGAAGCCCTTGACCATATATCTCCATTATGCTCTGCGGGCTTCGCCTCGCCTGACACAAATTTTGCTCGGAATTCCTTGTCCGCTTTCTATCAGGGAATAGTATTATTCTGTTACGCAATCTGGCTGCCCTCCATCACGGCGCCCTCGGTATAGAGCTCGCCGTTTACATAGAGGCTGTGGCCGTTGAGCTGGATGCTGTCGGCCTCGCAGCTCAGGCTCTGCACATAGGAGTCCCCGGTGAGGGTCCACTTTGCGCCGTCCGTGAGGAAGACACAGGCCGCTCCCTCGTTCGCGGGGTTGACCGCGCCGGTAAGGGTGCTGCCGTCGCCGAGGTACAGGTTCAGGGTGGAGAGCTCGTCCGTCAGCAGATCGCCGTCGATTTTCTGCGACGCGGTGTAGAGCTCCACATGGCCGCCGTTTTTCCCTTCGCGTCCCCAGCCGGCGGCGGCCGCCCGCAGGAAGACACCCTCCGGATCGTCGTTGACGATATCGGCCCCGGTCAGGTTGATGACGGCGCGGGTATTGTTGACGAAAAAGATATCGCCGTTCAGATTTGTGAGCCCGCCGCCCAGCATGGTGAAGGAGGCCGTCCCCTCGTCCGCGTCGCCGGACATGGACTGATAGAGCATGACCGCCTGATACCAGGGAGATTTGCCGCTGTTCTTCTGCACATTGTTCGCCGTGAGGGTGACATTTTCCAGCTTCACGGAATTTTTGCCCTCGATCACGACGCCCTGAGAGGCGCTGGTGCTGAGCTCTGCGTCTTTCACGGTGATGTCGGCGGTGGAGTAGATCGCCGGGGAGCCGACGCCGTCTGTCTTGTAGGTGCCGCCGGTGACGTTCACCACACCGCCGCCCCGGTCGGAGCGGATCGCCGCCGAGGAATTGCCGGCGGTGTGCACCACCAGATTGTCGGCGTTCATGGTGCCACCGCCCGTGGTCATCAGGCCGCCCGAGCAGTTGGCGGCAGTGTTGATGGTGGAGTCCGCAATGTTTACGACCGTCCCCTCGCCATAGCTGAAGACGGCGTTGGCGTGAGTCCCGTCGGTGGTGACGGAGATCTCCCGCAGGTTCAGCTCCGCCCCGTTTTCGGCAAGGACGGCGGCGTTGTCGCCGTAGAAGTCGGCCTTGTCCCCCTCAGCCTCGCCCGTCTTCGTGACGGTGATGTTGGCGTAGGAGACCGTCTCCCCGTCGGCGAGGATGGCGTGGCCCCCGTCGCTGCCGTCGGAGAAGCTTGCGCCGACGATGGGCGGCTTTTCCGTGGGCGCCGGCGTTGCCGCCATACGGATTTCAGTCGGCGGAACCTCCGCCGAGGCTGTCTGTGCGCCGCAGCCGGTGAGGCCGCGGTCGGCTATCAGGATAAGCGCTGCTGCGAGCGCGATGGTTCTGGTGTTGATTTTCATGGCTGGGTCCTTTCTTCTTGCACACTGTAGACCCAGACGCTGAAAGTTTTCTTAAAGTTCCCGCGGTTTCCATAATTTCACGGAATGTTCACAAAGCGCACAGCTCTTCCACCACGTACTGGCACAGGAGCATGCCTGCGCTGGCAGGAACCCAGATCAGGGAACCCGGCACGGCGCGCCTCCCGGGAGGCGGGGCCTCGAACTGCGCGGGCTTCATGGGCTCCTCCGGGCTGAAAACCACCGGGTGATGCTCCACGCCCCGGACACGCAGCTCCTTGCGGATGACGCGCGCGAAGGTGCAGCCGTAGGTTTTGGAGATATCGTCCAGCCTCAGCTGCTGCGCGTCCCGCTTGTTGCCGGTGCCGAGCGCCGAGACGATGGGGATGCCTCGCTCCCGGCAGCTCATGATGAGGTCGATTTTACAGGCAACGAGGTCGATGCAGTCCACCACGAAATCGTAGTCGGCAAAAAAGCGCTCCCGCTCGGCCGTCTCATAGTGGCCCTCGATACAGTTGACCCGGATGTCGGGGTTGACGTCCCGCAGATGCTCCGCCATGACGGCGGTCTTGGCCCTGCCCACGGTGGAGGTATAGGCGCACAGCTGCCGGTTGATGTTGCTCTCGCCTACGGTGTCGCGGTCCACAAGCGTCATGGCGCCGACGCCGGAGCGCGCCAGCGCTTCCGCGCACCAGGAACCGACGCCCCCGAGGCCGAACACCGCGACATGGCTCTGCCGCAGCTTCTCCATGGCATCATGCCCCAGCAGCATTTCGGCGCGTATCGTTCTCTCCTGCATTTTGCCCTCCTCTTTCAGAAAACCCCGCCGGATGCCCGGCGGGGTTTGGATTCTTGTATCGCTGTTTTATCCGACAAACTTCATGCCGAAGCCTTCCTTGGTGGGATTGGCCGCTTTCTTCTCTTCGATCCAGGCGTTGGCCGCTTCGTTGCGCAGATCTTCGTCCGCGATCACGTCGCTGTAGATCTCACCCTCGCCCACGTAGTACATGACATGGTAGCCGGCGTAGCTGCCGCTCTCGCCGTAGACGATGCCGGTGTCGCCGGGCTTGTGGCCGGCAAAGCAGAAGGCGTCAAACTCAGACACCATCTGGCCCTTGCCCACGTTCTCATACAGGCCGCCGTTGGTGTTTGAGCCGACATCCTCGGAGTAGAGCTCTGCCAGGGCAGCGAAGCTCTCCTCGGTCTTGTCGCCGCTCTCGAACTCGGCCAGGATCTCCTCGGCGCGGGTCTTGGCGGCTGCCTTGGCTTCGTCGGTGTAGCTGCCGTTTTCGTCGGCCTCGGCCATGACCAGGATGTGGCGGACATTGGCGGTGGCATAGTGGTTATCGTCGCGCGCGAGGAAGACCACCACGTAGCAGCCGCTGCTGTCGGGCTCGACGGTGATGTCGCCGGCCTTGCGCTCGGCGCTGCGCATCCAATTGGCTGCGGGGATGCTGCTGCCGGAGACGTGGGTCTGGCGCATGGCGGAGGCGTCCACGGAATTGGCGGCTTCGATCAGGCGGTCGGCCGGGTCAAGCTCTGCGGGCTTTTCTTCCGCAGTCTTGTCGTCGGCGGGCTTCTCCTCGGCAGGCTTGTTGTAGGCGTCAGCAATGGCGTTGGCCTTCTCTTCCGCTGCGGCCAGGGTCTCCGGCGTCACGTCGGAGCTGGTCTCGCCCGCGTCGTTCGTGCTCTCCACGCGCTCGGCGGCGATATAGGCATAGGCGTAGTCAAAGAAGTCCTGGCTGCCCTCGTAGCTCTGGTACTTTGCCTCCAGCTCCTCCGGGGTGTAGGTGAAGCTGTCGGTCAGCGCCTCGGCGGCCTTGCTGGCAAGCGTGGAATCCTCATAGGCGCGGCGGATCAGGGCCTGGTCGACGCCGGTGCCGTAGTTTGCGGCGAGCATGTTGTCAGCGCTGATATAGCCGACGGACTGGGCCTGCTCTTCAATGCCTTCAAAGGCGGCGTCGATCAGGGCCTTGTCGTCCTCGTCCAAGGTGATGCCCTTCTCAGCGGCGTACTGGCCCAGGATCGTGCTGTGAACCAGCTCTTCCTTGGCAGCGTTCAGGAAGTAATCCTTCCAGGTGCCGCCGTTTTCCAGCATGGGGCACTCCTGCTTCTTCAGGCCCTGGATGCCGTTGGAGGTGTCCAGACCGAAGAGGCTGGCATAGTTGCCGTACTGGTTGGCAAAGGTATAGTACTGATTGGCGTAGCGATAGCTCACTTCGGAGGCGTTGTAGCTCTTGCTGCCCACGGTGAAGGCGGGGATTTTGTACATAAGGCTGGAGTTCAGAATCAGAACCACCGCGACCACCAGCACGACCGCGATTGTGCCGAGCGTCCAGCGGAGTCTGCTCTTTGCCTTTGCCTCAGCCTCTTTTGCCTGGGCGATGGTCTTCTTGTCGGTACCGGCCTCACGGGCGGCCTGACGGTTTTTTCTTTCGGTTGATGCACTCATGGTTTATCTCATCCTTTTTCCTGATACATATTATATATTGCGGGTTTGCTGTGCAGACTGTGGTATTATACCCCAACGCCCCGTCTGTTTCAAGACAATTTCGCCCCGTTCCCGATTTTTTCATATTTTTGCAGGCAGGTGCATAGGATACTCTTATGCTGTGCAAAAAAGGAGGCATCAAACATGGACGTTGACGATCTTATCTACGGCGACTGTGATCCCGGCCCGAGCGAGCGCTAAAATCAGTTTTGCGCCCTCATGGAGAGGAAGGCGTTGATGAAGCCGTCGAGGTCCCCGTTCATGACGTTGTCGATGTTGCCGTTTTCAAAGTCGGTGCGGTGATCCTTGACGAGCTGGTAGGGCATGAAGACATAGGAGCGGATCTGGCTGCCCCATTCGATCTTCATCTGTACGCCCTTGATATCGCTGATCTTCTCCAGGTGCTCGCGCTCTTTGATCTCGGCCAGTCTGGCGCGCAGCATGTTTTTGCAGTTCTCCAGGTTCTGGAAATGGCTGCGCTCCACCTGGCTGGACACCACGATGCCCGTGGGGATGTGGGTCAGACGCACGGCAGAGGAGGTCTTGTTGACCTTCTGTCCGCCTGCGCCGGAGGAGCGGTACACATCCATCTTGATATCCTCGTCCCTGAGCTCGATCTCGTTGTCGTTTGCGATCTCGGGCATGACCTCCACCGCAGCGAAGGAGGTGTGGCGGCGGCCCGCCGCGTCAAAGGGAGAGACGCGCACCAGGCGGTGGATGCCGTGCTCGCTCTTGAGAAAGCCGTAGGCGTTTTCACCCTCGATCATGATGGTGGCGCTCTTGATGCCGGCCTCGTCCCCGTCCAGGTAGTCCATGACCTTCACCTTGTAGCCGTGGCGGTCGGCCCACATGTTGTACATACGGTAGAGCATGGAGGCCCAGTCCTGCGCCTCGGTCCCGCCGGCGCCGGCGTGGAAGGTGAGGATGGCGTTGTTGGCGTCGTATTCCCCGGTCAGCAGGGTGGAAAGGCGCGTCGACTCCATCTTCTCGCTGAACTCGGCATACTCCCGCTCAAGCTCGGGCAGCATGGAGTCGTCGTTTTCCTCGATGGCCATTTCGCAGATGGTCATCATATCGTCCCAGGCGGCGCAGAGGCGATTGTAATTTTCCACCTTGTCCTTGAGGTTTTTGAGGCGTTTCTGCACCTTTTGGGACTTCTCCACGTCGTTCCAGAAGCCCTCGCGGGCGCTTGCGGTCTCCAGCTCCTCGATCTCCTTCTGGGAAGCCTCCAGGTTCAATGCCGTGCGCAGCACGTCGAGCCCAGGCTTGCAGTTGTTCAGTTTTACTTTGTATTCGTCGAATTCCAGCATGTTTTCAAACCACTTTCATAAATAATGTCAGTTTCAAATCAACAATTTAATATTATACACAAAAAGAGCGCACTTGTAAATTGCTTTTTTCTTTCGTTTTGAAGCCATAGAAAAACAGCGAAAGTTCTTCCCATTTCGGTTCTGCGGTGTTATAATAGACTGAAATCATACTGTGCGGGGCACAGGCAGTGGTTTTTCCGAAAAAGCGATATACGGAGGATAAAGATAAGATGATCTCACATGGCAAGGAAATCAAGGTTTTCAGCGGCAATTCCAATCCCGCTCTGGCTGAGCATATCGCATCCGAGCTTTACAGAAGCCTTGGCAACGTAAACGTCACGCAGTTTGCCGACGGGGAGTGCTCTGTTTCCGTGTTTGAGCCCGTGCGCGGCAAGGACGTGTTCATCGTCCAGTCCACCTGCAACCACGTCAACGACAATCTCATGGAGCTGCTCATCATGATCGACGCCATGCGCCGTGCCTCTGCCGGACGTATTACCGCCGTTATCCCCTATTTCGGCTATGCCCGTCAGGACCGCAAGGCCAAGAGCCGCGATCCCATCTCCGCAAAGCTTGTTGCAAACCTCATCACCGCCGCCGGCGCTGACCGTGTGCTGACCATGGATCTGCACGCCGCCCAGATTCAGGGCTTCTTCGACATCCCGGTGGACAACCTTCAGGGCGGCCATCTCTTCGTCAAGCACTTTGTCAACCTCTTCGGCAAGGGCAACGAGGACGTCATGGTCGTCTCCCCCGACGTCGGCAGCACCGCGCGCGCCCGCTCCTTCTCCATGAAGCTGGGCGTCAACATGGCCATCGTTGACAAGCGCCGTGAGCGCGCAAACCAGTCCGAGGTCATGAACATCATCGGCGACGTGTCCGGCAAGACCTGCATCCTGCTCGACGACATCGTGGACACCGCAGGCTCCATCGTCGGCGCCGCAAAGGCCATCAAGGAGATCGGCGGGGCGAAGGAGGTCTACGCCTGCGCGACCCACGGCGTTCTCTCCGGCCCGGCCCTCGACCGCATCAACTCCAGCTGCATCAAGGAGATGCTGCTGCTCGACACCATCCCCTATCCCGCAAACCGCGCCAAGTGCGACAAGATCCAGTACCTGTCCACCGCCTCCGTCTTTGCCGAGGCGATCCGCCGCATCTACGAAGAGGTCTCCATCTCCAATCTCTTCGATTGATTCAATTGTGCGATGTTCCTGAAACCATCCGGCTCCGTCTCCTGGCTTGTGGTCTTTCTCGGCAATCCCGGTCCCAAATATGAATGCACCCGGCATAACGCCGGCTTCATGGCCGGCGACGCCCTGGCCAAAAAGCTTGGCGTGAGCATCAACAAGCTGCGCTTCAAGGCGCTCACCGCCCCAGCCGAGATAAACGGCGAGAAGGTGCTGCTCATGAAGCCGCAGACCTTTATGAACCTGTCGGGCGAGGCGGTCGGCGAGGCCGCGCGCTTTTACAAGGTTCCCCCGGAGCATGTGATCGTCGTGTCCGACGAGATCAGTCTCCCCCTCGGCAAGCTGCGCGTGCGCCCGAAGGGCTCCGCCGGCGGCCACAACGGCCTCAAAAGCATCATCGCCCATCTCGGGAGCGACGCCTTTCCCCGCGTCCGTCTCGGTGTGGGCGCGCCGCCCCATCCCGATTACGATATGGCGGACTGGGTTCTGTCGGTATTTCGCAACCAGGATCTGGAGGACATGCTTGCCGCCGCAGATCGCGCGGGCGAGGCCGTCATTTCCTACATCACAGATGGCCCGGAGCGTGCCATGAATCGCTTCAACTGACCCCAGCGCAAAAAAACAAACAGTCAATTGCGGACAGGCCGCAAGTGCTCTCCCCGGGTATTCCAATTGTTTTTGACGGGGTTTTGCCCGCAATTGACCGAAATTTTGAGGAGGCTGCCCATGAAGAAAACCATGATCGCGATGCTTCTGGCCGGCGGACAGGGTTCTCGCCTGTACGCCCTCACCCAGAGCGTCGCCAAACCCAGCGTGCCTTTCGGAGGCAAGTACAGAATCATTGACTTTCCCCTCTCCAACTGCGCAAACTCCGGCATCGATACCGTCGGCGTATTGACCCAGTACCGCCCCCTGCAGCTCAACAGCTACATCGGCAGCGGCCAGCCCTGGGACCTGGACGTGAACGACGGCGGCGTCTTCATCCTCCCGCCCTACCAGTCCGCCGGTGAGAAGGGCTCCTGGTTCACCGGCACGGCCAACGCCATCTGCCAGAGCCTGTCCTTCATCGAAGAGTATGACCCCGACCACGTTGTCATTCTCTCCGGCGACCATATCTACAAGATGGACTACGCCGACATGCTGCGCGACCATGTCGAGCACAACGCGGCCTGCACCATCTCCGTGCTGACCGTCACCCTTGAGGAGGCCACCCGCTTCGGCATGATGAACCTTGGCGAGGACGGCTACATCAAGGAATTTGAAGAGAAGCCCAAGCACCCCAAGAGCACCCTGGCCTCCATGGGCATCTACATCTTCGACTGGAAGAAGCTGCGCAAGTATCTGCTCCAGGATGACGCCGATCCCAACTCCAAGCATGACTTTGGCCACAACATCATCCCCGCCATGATCGCGGACGGCGAGAAGATCTGGCCCTACCGCTTCAAGGGCTACTGGCGCGACGTCGGCACCATCAACAGCCTCTGGGACGCCAACATGGACATGCTCACCCCGCGCCTGATCGACCTCTACGATCCCGAGTGGCCCATCAGCGCAAGAAGCCCCATCTGCCCGCCCCACCAGGTCGGCTCTCACGCCGAGATCCTGCACTCCATCGTCACCGAGGGCTGCGAGATCGACGGCATTGTGGACAACTCCGTCCTCTCTCCCTCCGTGCACATCGGCGTCGGCGCGAATATCAAGTATTCCGTCCTGATGCCCGGCGTCGTGGTTGAGGCAGGCGCCTCTGTCGAATACGCCATCATCGGCGAGAACACCGTCATCCATGCCGGCGCGAAGGTCGGCGGCTCCCCCGCCCCCGGCGAGGAGAAGAGCATCACCACCATCGGCCCCGATCTTGAGATCCCTGCCGGTTCCACGGTTAAAGTCGGTGCCATGATCAGCAGCGTTGAGGAGGTTTAAGCCATGAAGGATTTCCACGGTCTTATTTTCGCTTACTATACCGACGCCAGACTGCGTGAGCTTGTCAGCATGCGCACCGCCGCGTCCCTGCCCTTCTGCGGCAGATACAGAGTCATCGACTTCTCCCTCTCCGCCATGCGCAACGCCGGCATCGTCGACGTCGGCGTCATCATGCAGCGCGACTACCAGTCCCTGCTCGACCACCTGGGCGGCGGCAAGGCCTGGGATATGGCCCGCCGCACCGGCGGCCTGCGCATGCTGCCCCCCTTCGGCCTGCCCGAGTACCACCGCGGCAACTACGCCGGCACCATGGAAGCTCTGATCGCGGTCAGCTCCTACATCAGGGACGTCAATGCCAAGTACTTTGTGCTGATGCTCGGCGACATGTGCGCCAACATCGACCTGACCGAGCCCATGGAGCAGCACCGCAAGTCCGGCTCCCCCATCACCGCCATCTGCACCGACCGCGCCGACGCCGAGGGCTTCCGTATGACCTACCTCACCGACGAGCACGGCAAGGCCAAGCAGATCCTCGTCGACTCCGTCCATGAGGATCAGGGCGTCCTGTCTCTCGAGGCCTACATCATCAACAAGGAGACCCTCCTTGAGCTGATGGAGACCAGCCGCAAGCAGAGCCTGCACCGCTTCCACAAGGACACGCTGGACAACTGGCTCAAGGAAGGCGGCAAGATGGACATTTATGTCCACCACGGCTACACCGCCCTTATCCGCAGCGTGGACAGCTACTACAAGGCCAACATGGACATGCTCAACAACGACATCCGTCACGAGCTCTTCCCGGCCGAGCGTCCCGTCTTCACCAAGGCGCGCGAAGAAGTCAGCACCTACTACGGCGTCGGCTCCTACTCCCGCAACTCCCTGGTGGCAGACAACTGCATCATCGACGGCTCCATCGAGAACTGCATCGTCTTCTCCGGCGCGCGTATCGCCGCCGGTGCGAAGCTCAAAAACTGCATCGTGATGAACGACTGCATCGTGGAAGCCGGCTGCGCCCTCGACCACTGCATCATCGACAAGGACTGCAGCTTCTCCGCCGGCACCGTCCTCAACGGGAACGAGCGCCTCCCGCTCATCGTCCCGAAGGGCAGCAATATCTAAGGCCTTCTATTTCTCTTTCTCTCCGGGCACAGGCCCGGAGAGAAAGAGCCGCCCACTCTCTGCTCAAAGGCCCGGTTTCCGGGCTCTTGAGCAGGCAGCGGACGAAACTGCCGGAAGGCAAGGGCCTTCCCTGCATACTATTCTGTATATTCTACCGTAAAGGCAGGTACTTTTATGAAGAATCAAATCTCCCGTGAGGAAATGCGCAGCGCCATCGAAGATAAGCTCTGCGCGCAGTTCAGCATCTCCAGCAAGGATGCGACCGATACGCAGATCTTCGAGGCGACCGCCATTGTCATCCGCGAGTTGATGAGCAGGCTCCTCGCCGCCCAGAAGCCCATCCGCGGCGAGAAGGAAGTCCACTACATGTCCATGGAATTTCTCATGGGCCGCAGCCTCATGAAGAACGCCTACAACCTGGGCCTCTCTGAAGCCATCATCGGCGCTCTGGACGACATGGGCCGCAACGCCGCCGACATTTTTGAGGAAGAGCCCGACGCCGGTCTCGGCAACGGCGGTCTCGGCCGTCTCGCCGCCTGCTACATGGACTCCATGGCGACCGAGGGTCTGCCCGCCACGGGCTACTCCATCTGCTACGAGCTGGGCATTTTCAAGCAGAAGTTTGAAAACGGCAAGCAGATTGAGGTCTCCGACAACTGGCGCTCTGCCGCCGAGAGCTGGCTCATTCCCCGCTACGAGGATATGGTGGAGGTTCGCTTCGGCGGACAGCTCTCCCCCCGCTGGGATAATTACGGCCACTACCATGCCGAGCATACCGGATACACTCCCGTGTACGCCCTGCCCCGCGACATGCTGATCGCCGGCTACGAGGGCAAGGATATCAACACCCTGCGCCTCTGGGACGCCAAGAGCGCCAAGTCCCTGGACATGTATCTTTTCTCCGAGGGTGAATACGTCAAGAGCATGGCAGAGCGTATCGACGCCGAGGTGATCACCAAGGTTCTCTACCCCGCCGATGATCACATAGAGGGCAAGCTTCTGCGTCTGAGACAGCAGTACTTCTTTGTCTCCGCCTCCGCCCAGGACATCGTGCGCAAGCATATACGCAACTGGGGCGACATCCGCTCCTTCTCCCGTCACCACGTCATCCAGATCAACGACACCCACCCCACCATGATCATCCCCGAGCTCATGCGCATCTTCATGGACGAGTACGGTCTCGGCTGGGATGAGGCATGGGATATCGTGAGACGCAGCGTCGCCTACACCAACCACACCGTCATGAGTGAGGCTCTCGAGAAGTGGCCGCAGGATCTGATCCAGCAGCTGCTGCCGCGTCTGTGGGAGATCATGTGCGAGATCAACCGCCGCTGGTGCGATTACCTCGCCGTCAAGTTCGGCACCGGCGACAGACTGGGCCGCAACCTCATCATCCGTGACGGTCAGGTACATATGGCCAATCTCTGCCTCGCCTCCTGCTACATGGTCAACGGCGTGTCCCGTCTGCACGGCGACATTCTGAAAAACGACCTCTTCCACGATATCTATACCATCAGTCCCGAGCGCTTCACCCATGTCACCAACGGCATTGACCACCGCCGCTGGCTGAGCCAGATCAACCCCGGCCTGCACGACCTGATCACCGATCTGCTGGGCGGTGAGGAATATCTGACCCAGCCGGAGCTGCTTGATAAGCTCACCAAATTTGCCGACGACGAGACCGTCCGCGCCCGCATGAACGACATCAAGTACGCCAACAAGCTGCGCTTCGCGGACTTTGCCAAGCGCAACGACAACTTTGCCCTCAATCCGGACGCCGTGATGGACGTCCAGGTCAAGCGTCTGCACGAGTACAAGCGCCAGCTCCTGTGCGCCATGCACATTGTCGCCCTCCAGCTCAGGCTCCACGACAATCCCAACATGGATTTCATCCCGAGAACCTATGTCTTCGGTGCAAAGGCCGCCGCGGGCTACCGTGTCGCCAAGCGCATCATCGAGCTCATCCTGAGCCTTGCCAACGACGTCAACAACGACCCCATCTGCAAGGATAAGCTGCAGGTCTACTTTGTGGAGAACTACCGCGTCAGCGCTGCCGAGGCCATCGTCCCCGCCGCGCAGGTTTCCGAGCAGATCTCTACCGCCGGCAAGGAAGCCTCCGGCACCGGCTGCATGAAGCTCATGATGAACGGCGCCGTCACCATCGGCACCCTCGACGGCGCGAACGTCGAGATGTACGACCGTCTGGGTGACGAGAACATGTTCCTCTTCGGCCTGACCACCGACGATATTGCCAAGTGGCGCGCCGGCGGCTACGATCCGAACGGCATCACCAACGCCGATCCCGAGCTGTACCGTGTCACCACCCGCATCATGCACGGCTTCTCCGACGGCAAGAACTACTCTGACCTCATCTCCAATCTGCTCTTCGGCGGCGACCCCTACATGGTCATTGCCGACTTCCGCAGCTACTGCGACACGCAGGATCGCCTCTATAAGCGCATTGCCGACCCGTCCGAGATGGGCCGCCTCTCCCTGATGAACATCGCCAAGAGCGGCTACTTCGCCGCCGACCGCGCCATTGAGGAGTACGCCAAGAATATATGGCACATCAATTAAATACCAAAAAAGACGCCGCCGTGGTTATCGGCGGCGTCAATATGGATATCTGGGGCAGACCTACGGGCGCGCTGGTGATGCATGACTCCTGCCCCGGGAGTGTGCGCATGACGCCGGGCGGCGTGGCGCGCAACATCGCGCACAACCTGCGTCTTCTGGGCACGGAGGTGACTTTTGTCTCCGCCATGGGGGACGATCTCATCGGGCAGTCCCTGATGGATTCCTGCCGGGATCTGGGCTTTCACATGGAGCATACGCTTGTGAAGCCCGGCGCCCACAGCTCCGCTTATCTCTTCATCACGGAGGCAGGCGGGGATATGTGCGCGGCCGTCAACGACATGGACATCTGTGCCGCGCTGACGCCGGCCTTCTTTGAGGCGCTGCTGCCGAAGCTCAAGGGCCACAGCGCCCTGGTGCTGGACGCGAACCTCCCGGCGGAATCGCTGGGCTGGCTCTGCAACCGCTCCCGCATGCCGGTGTATGCCGACACGGTGTCCGCCGCCAAGGCAGGGCGGCTGCTGCCGCATCTCAAGCGCCTGCGCGCGCTCAAGACCAACGCGCTGGAGGCCGCCGCCCTCAGCGGGGAAAAGGATCCGGAACGCGCTGCCGAAAAGCTTGCCAAGCTCTGCCCGGGCCGCATCTTCGTCAGCCTCGGGGCCGACGGCATGATCGCCGCCGAGCACGGGAAGATCCACTATCTCCCCGCCTATGAGACGGAGGTCATCAACAGTACCGGTGCCGGGGACGCCGCTGCCGCCGCCATCGTGTGGGCGGATCAGCGGGGCTTTGACCTCATTGCCTCGGCGCAGCTTGCACAGCTCGCCGGCAGCATCACCTGCCGCAGCGACCGCGCCAACAATCCCGAGCTCTCCACGCTCCCCCAGATGATGTGAACCTATCCGCATAAAAATTGACCGAAGGGTTTTCCCTTCGGTCAATTTTCTTTGATCACATATTCGTTGACGTAGTTCACACCGCGGAAGGTCTTGCCGTAGAGAGCCAGAAACTCCTCCAGGCAGATGTCGTTATCCATGATGTAGCGCGCTGCCTCCTCGCCCACGTAGCGGTAATGGCCGGGGTAGCAGGACATGCCGTAGACCTCCGCCTTGTCCTCCGGGTAGCGGACGATAAAGCCGAAATCCGCACAGTGCTGGTTCATCCATTTGCAGACCATGGTATTGGCGACGGTCTCATCGTGGAGGTCGTTGTAATTGCCCTCCGCCCAGTACTGGGATTCATCGGTGATGTCAAAGGCAAGGCCGGTGCTGTGGTCGCTGCAGCCGAAGGCAAACACATGCTTTGCCGCCTCATAGGCGCTGCCGGGCTTAAAGTGCTTGAGCTCGTCGTCGTACTCGCCGTACTTGAGCATGGCCTGCTCAAACACATTGAGCCTGTACTCCCAGGGGAAGCAGGCCGAGGCTACATAGACCTCAAAGCCCTGCTCTCTCGCCGCCTGCATAAAGGCATTGGCGGCGTCGATGCAGCGAAGGTCCAGATACTGGCCCTCAAAATTTCCGAGCTTCGGGGAATAGGTCTTCACGCCGCAGTGCGGGCCCGCGTAGAGAAATTCCCAGCTTGTAATATCTACATCCGGCAGGGGCGGCAGTTCGATCTTCGGGGTCGGCGTCGGCGTGGGCTCCGGGGTGGGCGTAGGTTTCGGCGTCTCGACCGCCTGCGTCGGTACAGGTGTGGGCTCCGGCGCTTTCTCCCGTCTGGCGCAGCCAGCCGTCATCAGCAGGCACAGAAGCGTCAGGAAAATGATGATTCTCTTCATACGTTGACGCTGTCTCCAAACTGCTGCCAGAATTCCTCAAGCGTGAGGTTATTGTCGGTGATATATCTTGCGGCGTCCAGGCCCACATAGCGGAAGTGCCAGCCCTCGTTCATCACGCCGGTGATATCTTCCTTCCCGGTGGGAAAGCGCAGGATGAAGCCGTACTCCGCGCAGTGATCCCGCAGCCACTGGAAGGTCTCGGTCTGAAAGATCTCGTCGTTTTTGATTTCGCGGTAGCGGTCGGTGATATCGCAGCAGAGGCCGGTCTGATGCTCGCTGCAGCCGGCGGGCATGGTGATGTAGTGGCCGTTTGCGTCTTTGCCGTCGGAGATGCCGTTATTCTGGCAGATGCGGGTGAAATTCGCCGCCTGCTCGGAATAGCTGCGGTAGCCGGAGGAGAGAAAGACGGGCAGTCCCGCCGCCTTGCAGCCGAGCGCCATATCCAGCAGGGGCTGGGCTATGCGCGCGTCTACCGCGATGCGGTTGGGGTTATAGGCGGTCTGGAAATCCGTCTCGTCGGCGGTCATGTTGAGGTAGACCAGATTCTCCGGCGCGTACTCGCCGATGGAGTTGTCGCCGTTGACCAGCACGTACTCCCAGCCGGTGAGATCAAAACGCAGAGGCTCCGTGGTCGGCTCCGGCGTCACGGCGGCCGCTTCCGGCACGGCGGGAGCGGCGGGCTCTGCCGGCGCAGGCGTGTTGTAGCTCATCTGCACGGGCTCCTGCTGCGCCTCGGCAAGGTCGGCGCTCATATCCACGCCCTCTTCAAAGCCCTCGGGATGCAGCGGGACAGCGGGGCCCAGCGAAACGATGAACGGATCCATGCTGTGTGTACGGATCTGCTCCTGCTTATAGGTATAGTAACCGAAAAGCACCAGGGCAAGGATACCGATGATAACTCTTCCGACGCGGTTTTTCATGCTGTCCTCCCACCATACCATTCCTTTGTCAAAGCGTTTTTGTGCGGAATGGTATTCACTAATACTATTTCTTGATTAAATACTTTAATCAAGAAATCCGCAGTTCCTGCGGCGATTTCATACATGTTATCATATCATTTTCCCCCGCGCGGGTCAACTGGTTTTTGCGTCCACGATCCGGCTGCCCTGCAAAAAAGACTCTGCGGAAAACCGCAGAGCCTTTTTTATATCTGGCTCCCCCACCGGGGAGAGCTGTCGCCGCCTGCGGCGGTGACTGAGAGGGGTTTATTCGTAGAGGGCTTTGAGCTTCATGAGATGCTCGTAGCGTCTCTTGGCTTCCTCCTCGTTCTCGGTGAAGAGTCTCTCGGCTCTGTCCGGGAACTCGCGGGTCAGACGGCTGTAGCGCGCCTCGTTCATCAGGAACTCGCGGTAACCGCCGGCCGGCTCCTTGC
>Ga0247608_10002900_pt1 | contig 20634 bp, 16 predicted proteins | sample 176DNAGHGlowgp2_FD_193490 | JGI IMG/M metagenome (GOLD analysis project Ga0247608, IMG submission 193490) | Sheep rumen microbial communities from Palmerston North, Manawatu-Wanganui, New Zealand - 1766 DNA GHGlow gp2 | ecosystem: Host-associated > Mammals > Digestive system > Stomach > Rumen ...
ACCCACAACACAAGGTCGGCCGCCGTCAAAAAACTGACGCTTAGCGGCTTGGTTGTTGTACGCACTTTTACCCACGACAACACCAATACTTTTCGGATGTTGAGACTTGACTTTTATTAGCAGGTCTATTTTTCCTCGGTTGTCTGCTCTGGCTGGGTCTCCCGCCTGAATTCCATCACGTCGGACACGTTACAGTCCAAAATGGCGCATAGCGAGTCAATCGTGTGCGTCGATACATTTTTCCCACGCCGGAGAGCATGATAATTTGAAATAGGAAAGCCCATTTTTGCCAACTGATAGGATGTGATTCCCTTCTCCTTCATCGTTCGGAAGAGCGGCTCATAGCTGATCATCCCACACCACCTCACAAGCTACAATAAGTATAGTTTGTGGGTTTCATCTTGAATATGTACGATAATTCGCATATACTGATTTTCGCACACAGTTTCACGAGGAGGAGAAATCATGCAGCAAGGATATGCATATTTTGTAGATAAGCCACGAACCATTGACGATCTGATGCAGCCGCACCGTGTTGAAGCTGAACGGCCTTTTCATATCGTAAAAACCATACAGCTAAGCGGTATAGATTATACAAATTTCAGCACCGATATGCTCGCTGACCGCAGTTATATCGAAGGAAACTACCACTTATGCAGCAGTTTAGGATGTGTAATCCAGTGTTTACTGATAAAGCAGAAAGGCAAGAAAGGCGGCATTCTTGTTGTCCCGATACGATCGTGGGTTGCATCAGCCGCACTTTATCCTAACAATTGACGCGAAAAGTCTATAATGCTTGTAAACAGCGGGATTTTGGTATATTATAACATAGAGATAATTTAAGTTCGCTGAAAGGGGTGGACGCCATGACACCGGAGGAAAAAGCGCGTGTGTTGATCGACAAACGGCTGGAGCAGGCCGGTTGGGTCATTCAGGACATGAAGCGCTTCAATCCAATGGCTGCGCCCGGTGTGGCGGTTCGGGAATACCCAACCAGCACTGGGCCGGTGGACTATGCCCTTTTCATAGACGGTATTCCCGTCGGCGTGGTAGAAGCCAAAAAGGACGCCCTCGGTGAGAGCATCACCGATGTTGAAACCCAAAGCGGGCGCTATGCGAACAGCCATTTTAGATATATCAACATTGACTACCGCATCCGTTTTGCCTATGAGGCTACAGGAGAGCTGACCCGCTTCACCGATTATAACGATATCAAATGCCGCTCCCGCCGGGTATTCTCTTTCCACCGACCGGAAACGCTGAGGCGCTGGCTGGGCGATGATGAAACCGTCCGAAATCGGCTCAAGAAGCTCCCTGCGCTGGACAGCCGCGGTTTTCGCAAGTGCCAGATCTCGGCCATAGAAAATCTGGATATATCCTTTGCGGAGAACCGCCCCAGGGCTCTGGTACAGATGGCAACCGGCGCAGGCAAGACCTTCACCGCGATTACCGCCGCATACCGCCTGTTAAAATTCGGCGGTATGAAGCGCATCCTGTTCCTTGTGGACACCAAAAATCTCGGTGAACAGGCAGAACGTGAGTTTCGTGCCTATCACCCGAACGATGATCCCCGCACCTTTCCCGAAATCCACCCGGTCAGTCGCCTGAAGTCTTCCCGGCTGCCGGATGTGCAGGTTTATATCAGCACGATCCAGCGCATGTATTCCATCCTTAAAGGCGAGGAACTGGATGAATCCGCCGAGGAGGAATCCATGTTTGAGCAGACCGGTGCCGACAGCCAGCCTCACAAAGAGGTCGTATACAACGCGAAGGTGCCGCCGGAGTTTTTTGATTGTATCATCGTGGACGAATGCCACCGCTCGATATACAACGTGTGGAGTCAGGTGCTGGAATATTTTGACGCTTTTATCATTGGCCTGACCGCTACGCCGGACACACGCACCATCGGCTATTTCAATCAGAACATGGTCAGCAATTATTCCCGCGAGCAAGCCATTGTTGACGGCGTCAACGTGGGTGAGGATATCTACCTCATCGAAACCGATATCACGAAGAACGGAGCGACGATTCTCAAGCAGCAGATCGAGTGTCGGGACCGTCTTTCCCGTGCCAAACGATGGAAGCAGATGGATGATGATCTGACCTATGCCTCCCGCAACCTTGATCGGGACGTAGTGAATCCAAGTCAGATACGCGCCGTGATCTGCCGTTTCCGCGACAGCCTGTTCACAGAGTTGTTCCCTTATCGCACTGTCGTTCCAAAAACGCTGATCTTTGCCAAGACAGACAGCCACGCGGACGACATCATTCAGATCGTGCGGGAGGAATTCGGCGAGGGCAACGAGTTCTGCCGTAAGGTTACTTATCATCATGAGCGCGATGAAAAAGGCGGAGATATCGACCCGCAGGATACGCTGAACGCTTTCCGCAACAGCTACTATCCACGCATTGCTGTCACGGTGGACATGATCGCCACCGGAACAGACGTTAAGCCCATTGAGTGCCTGATCTTCATGCGCGATGTACGCAGCCGGAACTATTTTGAGCAGATGAAAGGCCGCGGGACCCGCGCGCTCAGCAAGGATGAGCTTCAGACTGTTACCCCGGACGCCACGGAAAACAAAGATCATTTTGTGATCGTGGACGCTGTCGGTGTCACAAGTTCGAAAAAGACCGATACCCGCCCGCTGGAGCGCAAGCCGACCGTCAGTATGAAAGAGCTGATGCTGAACGTGGCGACAGGCTCACGGGATGCGGACACGCTCACGTCACTGGCAAACCGCATCATCCGGCTGTCCAGCAAAATGACGCCGCAGGAGCACAAGGCATTCAAGGATAAGCTGGGCACACCGGCCAGCGCGCTGGCACAGAATCTGCTTGATGCCTTTGATGAAGACGTGATTGCTGCCAGCGCCGGGGTTCTGCTGGACGATGAGCATGAGCTGACACCGGAGGAGCAGGAACGGCTTGATATTGCAAAAAAGAATCTGATCGGCGAGGCAGTCAAGCCTTTCTTTGACCCGGATGCGCGGGAATACATTGAAGCGGTGCGCCGCAGCCATGAGCAGGTTATCGACAGCGTAAATCTGGATGCCGTGCTCTATTCCGGCTTTGCCGAAGACAAGCAGGCAAACGCGGATCGGGTCATCGACACATTCCGGGCCTTTATCGAGGAAAACAAAGACGAGATCATTGCCTTAAATATTCTCTACGACGCACGTTACAAAGATCGCCCGCTCGTTCTTGAGAGGCTGCGCGCCCTGTATGAAAAACTGAGCGCACAGCATGTGACGGTGCAGCGGCTCTGGGACTGCTATGCCATCAAGCGCCCGGACAAGGTGAAAGGGACGCAGGCAAGGCTTGCCGATCTGGTGTCCCTGATCCGCTATGAGATGGGCTATGGCGACACGCTCATGCCCTTTTCCGACCGGGTGAATGCCAACTTCCAGCGGTGGACGCTGCGCCGCAACGCGGGCGCTCTCCACTTCACGGACGAGCAGATGGAGTGGCTGCGCCTGGTACGCGATCATATTGCGTCCTCTCTCAGCATCACGACCGACGATCTGGAGCTTGACCCCTTTGACCGCCGAGGCGGGCTGGGACGGTTCTATGAAGTGTTCGGAGACGGATATGAGGAATTGTTGGAGGAAATGAATATAGAATTGGTGGGGTAAAGGAGTTTACTATGGGGTTTTATGATGCTTTTAAGGACGCACTGAACTTGGCACAGAAAGCTGACAATGTTGAACTTTATCGGCAATTGCTTGACTTTAGTGCGCAGGCTCTGGACTTACAGGCGGAGAATGCAAAGCTCAAAGAAGAAAACGCAGAGTTGAGAAAAAAGAAGGATCTCGCTGATCGTATACTTCGCCATGAAGAACCTGTAATAACATTGAAAGATGAAAGGCCAGTATTATACTACTGTTCTCATTGTTATGATAATGAGAATAAGCTAATCCAAGTTCGATGTGATTTTGAATATGGCGAGTTCTTTTGCCCTCACTGTAACATGAGCGGTGATTTCACCAAAGCGGAAACCAGCAAAGCAACGATGGCCGATGATGGCCTTTCTTCCTATCTCTCATACAATCCGTATGGTTTATAAGAATCATTGAGGAGAGTATAGATGCTTTATTGTGCAATCAAAGATGTCGCAAATCTTGTACGCGGCGTTACATACAAGAAAGATCAAGCAAGCAAAGAGCCGTTTAAAGGTAGCATCTCAATACTTCGGGCAAACAACATTGTTGAAGGACGCATTGATTTTTCTGATCTTGTATTCGTCCCTGCAACCCTCGCTTCTGATGAACAGCATTTAGCAGCGGGTGATATTGTTATTACAATGTCAAGTGGGAGCAAAAATCATGTTGGGAAAGTTGCGTTATACAAAGCATCAATGGAGATGGCATTTGGCGCGTTCTGTGCAAAGCTGTCGCCAATCGATGTTTTACCTGAATATCTGTTATATATCCTGCGCAGCAATAGCTTCCGAAAACACATTGAGCAATTAAGTAAAGGTACAAATATAAACAATATAAAGGCTGATCATATACTCGATTATATGATCCCTGTTCCGCCTCTTGACGAACAGGAGCGGATTGTCTCACGGATTGAGGAACTGTTTTCCCAATTGGACAGCGGCGTGGAAACCCTGCGGAAAACGAAACAGCAGCTTGCGGTGTATCGGCAGGCTGTAATTACTGAGGCTTTTCCTCTTGAGAACAACAATCCTTATGTATGCCTGAGTGATATAGCACAAATTATTGGCGGTATCACAAAAGGGCGAGACCTTTCAGGTAAAGAGACAATCGAACTGCCATATCTTCGGGTGGCTAATGTTCAAAATGGGTATCTTGATTTGTCTGAGATTAAAACCATTATTCTACGAGTGGATGAAAAAGAACGGTATTTGCTAAAGCCGGGCGATGTTCTGTATACAGAGGGCGGAGACCGCGATAAACTTGGCCGCGGAACTGTCTGGCGTGGCGAAATCAAAGATTGTGTTCACCAGAATCATATATTCAAAGCCCGTATAGATCAGAGCAAGGCACTCCCAGAATATGTGGCGTTTTGGTCAATGAGTACTCCTGCGCGTAACTATTTTTATCAAAAAGGCAAGCAAAGCGTAAACCTCGCCTCTATTAACAAAACAGTATTGTCAGCGCTATCACTACCGATTCCAGCTTTGGAAAAGCAGAGGGAGATTATCAATCATATTGAATCGCGCTTGTCAGTCTGCAATAGCATTGAGCAAACGGTTGATACCGCTTTACAGCAAGCCGAAGCTATGCGGCAAAGCATTTTGAAACAGGCGTTTGAAAACAACATATAAAACGTGATTAAGCAAAGGAGATTTTTATGCCTTTCAATAGGACACCGACTGTTTTTGTTAGTTCGACTTTTTACGATCTAAAACAAATTAGAGAGGATATTAGAGATTTTCTTCAAAATAATTATAATTTTGATGTAATGCTTTCTGAGTTTGATTCGTTTCCGGTCGATCCTTGTATTGGGACTTTTGAAAACTGTTTGAAAAACGTAGATGACTGCGCCGATATTTTCATCCTAATTGTAGGTGATAGATATGGCACGGTCACAGAAAAAGGTAAATCAATCACGAACTACGAGTATCTCCATGCAAAAGCAAAAGGGATCCCAATATACATATTTGTAAGTAAGAAAATATTTAACAATCTTCCTTTATGGCGAAAAAACAAGAAAGCTGATTTTTCCTCAGTTGTAGAAAACCCTCAAATATTTGAATTTGTTTCTGAAATATATGATCAAAACCATCAGTGGGTATATACATTTGACTCAGTGCGCGACATAACCGCAACACTAAAGAACCAACTGCTACTCGTTTTTACCGATGGTTTAGAGTACAAGAAGCTCGTATCTCAACCACAGTATTCGATATTAAAGGCTGATCTCCCCTCAGAAGCGGCACGAATGATAATTGAAAAGCCCTATGCTTGGGAGTATAAATTTCTAGCATATGTACTAAAGGATGAATTTAACAAGTTAAAGCCTAAGAAGTGGAATTACAAATATGGGCTCTTTGAAGGTAATTCCACAACAATAGATTCAACTGTTTTTCTTAATGATATCAAGGAAAAAGTAAATGAAATGGCTAAACTTGTGGAATGTATGACCACAATTATTAACACTGTATTTCGAGATGCAATTGGTGAGCCTAGTATCCCTAGTGATCTTGAATTGATGTTATATTGCTCACGGCAACTAGCATCAATGTATGAACGAGTAGTTGAATGGGCGTTATATTTCAAGTCTCTACATGGAGATGAACGGTACTCGCATCTGCTCGAATTGTTATATACATTTCCAAGCTCTTTACTAACATCCATGGACGATTTTGTTAATCGATTCTATAACGAAACTGTTACGCTTCCAGATGTGGATGATGGCGCTGAAAGACCTATACAGGTAGTGTTTTCTTTTGATTTTGATAATGCCAACAAGATCGTTCAAGAAATATCTGTAGAAACAACTAGTCTACGCGCGTACACAAAGATATAACGATCTTATATGCGTCCCGTCCTTAAAGCCACTAAGGGGTGGAATAATCTCTGATAGATAGAATAGATGAAAATGGTTGACCTGTGCTTTGCCTTCCCCTCTGGGGAAGGTGGCACGGCGCGTCCCCCGCAAGCGCCGTGACGGAAGAGGTTGACCTCTCCCGCCCTGCGGGCACCCTCCCCAGAGGGGAGGGCAACGTGAGACCTCTCCCGAGTAAAGACAGCGGGGCAACGAGATACCTCTTCAGTCACAGCCGCAAGCGGCTGCGACAGCTTCCCCAAAGGGGAAGCCTAAGCTTGACTTGCGGGGCACCTTCCCCATAGGGGAAGCCAAGGGACGAAGGACCTCTCCCGCCCTACGGGCACCCTCCCCAAAGGGGAGGGCGAGGATGGAGCGACGACATGAAGTATTACTACAGTGCGAATAACAGGCCGCTTGCGCAGGAGCTCCGCCGGAACATGACGCCGCAGGAGCGGCATCTGTGGTACGATTTTCTCTCAGACTATCCGGTACGTTTTCGGCGGCAAAAGCAATTCGGCCGCTTTATCGTGGATTTCTATTGCAGCGCCGCCAAGCTCATTCTTGAAGTGGACGGCAGCCAGCATTATACCCCGGACGGCATGGAATATGACGAGGAGCGCACGGCCTACCTTGAGGGCTTGGGCTTCCAAGTCCTTCGCTTTTCAAACGCCGATGTAGACCGGCGCTTTCGCGCTGTATGCGAATATATAGACCAGAACGTAAAAACGAGAATGGGCAGGGATCGTGACTTATGAACGAACATGGTGAAATCATCCTCTATCAAACCGAGGACGGATTAACAAAAATAGATGTGCGCTTTGAGGATGAAACTGTTTGGTTGACTCAGCAGCAGATGGCCGAGCTGTTTCAGTCCTCCCGCAGCAACATTGTGGAACACATTCAGCATATCTACGAGGAAGGTGAGCTGGATGAGGCCGCAACCTGTCGGAAATTCCGACAGGTTCGCACTGAGGGCAGCCGCCAGGTTGCGCGGGAGCTGCCGTATTACAACCTCGACATGATCATCTCCCTCGGCTACCGGGTCAAATCCCTGACGGCCACGCGCTTTCGCCAGTGGGCCACGGCGCGCTTGAAGGAATACATGATCAAGGGCTTTGCGCTGGACGACGAGCGTCTGAAAGGCCACGGCGGCGGAGACTACTGGAAAGAGCTGCTTGACCGCATCCGGGATATCCGTTCTTCGGAAAAGGTCATGTACCGGCAGGTGCTCGACCTCTATGCCACCAGCCGGGACTATGACCCCTCCAGCCCGGAATCCGTTCAGTTTTTCAAGATCGTGCAGAACAAGCTGCACTATGCAGCCCACGGCCACACCGCAGCGGAGGTCATCTTTGAGCGCGCCGACGCCGAGCGGGAGTTTATGGGACTGCGTACCTTTGCCGGGGAGTTCCCGGTGAAGAAGGACACGGAGATCGCAAAAAACTATCTGGACGAGGACGAGCTGCGCGTGCTGAACAACCTGGTCTCCGGTTATTTTGACTTCGCCGAAATCAGTGCTATTGAGCACCGCCCCATGTATATGAAAGACTATATTCAGCAGCTTGACGCGATCCTGTCCTCCGGCGGGCGAAAGCTGCTCTCGGACGCGGGCTCCGTCTCCCACGCGGCGGCCATTGAAAAGGCGCACAGTGAGTACCGCAAGTACCAGAAAAAGACGCTCACGCCGGTGGAGGAAGCCTATCTGCAAAGCATCCGCGCCGCCGAAAAGGAAGTCAAAACCGAACAGAAAAAGGGAAAGAACAATGCCTGAACAAACATCCTCCATCATCTCCAAGGTCTGGGGCATGTGCGGCCCGCTGCGGGACGACGGCGTGTCTTACGGAGACTATCTGGAACAGCTCACCTATCTGATCTTCCTCAAAATGTCCGACGAGTATTCCCGCCCGCCCTACAAGCGGGATACCGGCATCCCGGCGGGGTTCACGTGGTCTGACATGAACACGCTCACCGGCGCTGCATTGGAAGAGCAGTACAAGAACACGCTCGAAACGCTGGGCGAGCAGGGCGGCATCCTGGGGCAGATTTTCAAGGGAGCCATCAACAAGGTCTCCAATGCGGCTGTCCTCTACCGCATCGTGCAAATGATCGACAGGGAGAAATGGGTCTCCATGTCCTCGGACGTGAAGGGCGAAATCTACGAGGGCCTTTTGCAGAAGAACGCCGAGGACGTAAAGAGCGGTGCGGGCCAGTATTTCACGCCCCGCCCGCTGATCCGCGCGATGGTGCGCTGCCTGCGCCCGGAGCCGATGAAAACGATTGCGGACCCCTGCTGCGGCAGCGGCGGCTTTTTCCTCGCGGCACAGGATTTTCTGACCGATCCGGCAAACTATACCCTCGACCGAGAGCAGAAGGAATTTCTGAAAAACGAGACCTTCCACGGCAACGAGCTTGTCCCTACTACCTTCAAGCTGGCGTTGATGAATCTGTTCCTGCATAACATCGGGGACATATACGGCAATCTGCCCATCACCCGCGGGGACTCACTGCTGACCGATCCGGGCTATCGTGTGGACTATGTGCTGACAAACCCGCCCTTCGGCAAAAAATCCTCCCTCACCTTCACCAACGAGGAAGGCGAACAGGAGGAGGAAGATCTTGTTTATAACCGGCAGGATTTCTGGACCACCAGCTCCAACAAACAGCTCAACTTTGTGCAGCACATCAACACTCTGCTGAAAGTAACCGGCAAGGCTGCTGTCGTGGTGCCGGACAATGTACTCTTTGAAGGCGGTGCCGGAGAGACCGTGCGGCAGAAGCTCCTTTGGACCTGTGACCTGCACACCATTCTCCGCCTGCCCACCGGCATCTTTTACAAGCCCGGTGTCAAGGCGAACGTGATCTTTTTTGACAAGCGCCCGCCCAGCGCCGAACGGCAGACCAAGACCGTCTGGGTCTATGATTTCCGCACCAATGTGCATTTCACGCTCAAGCAGAACCCCATGACGGATAAGGACCTTGAGGATTTTATTGCCTGCTACCACCCCGAAAACCGTTTCGAGCGAACAGAGACCTGGTCGCCGGAGAACCCGGACGGTCGCTGGCGCTGTTTCGATGTGGAAAAGGATATCCTGCCGCGCGACAAAACAAGCCTTGATATCTTTTGGATCAAGGATAAGTCCCTTGCTGATCTGGATAACCTCCCCGCGCCCGATGTCCTCGCTGCGGATATTATTGAAAACCTTCAAAGCGCCCTGGACAGCTTCTCCGAACTCCAGGCCGCGCTGGGGAAAAAGGAGTCTGTGCTATGAAGCTTGGAAAGATGAAAGAACTCGATATTCGTAAGGTCTGGGCTCACGAACAGTACGACTTTTCCAAATGGCTGGCCGCCGAGGAAAATATAAAAGAGCTGAGCGACACACTTAATCTAGCCTTGACAGACGTGGAAACGGAGAAGTTTGTCGGCAGTTATCGCTGCGATATTATCTGTAAGGATGAGTTGACCGGAAAATCTGTGCTGATTGAAAATCAGTTGGAGCAAACCAACCACGATCATCTCGGGAAAATTATTACCTATGCCTCCGGCTTGGACGCAAGCGTGGTTGTTTGGATCGTCGCGGACGCTCGGCAGGAACACGCGAGCGCTATCGAGTGGCTGAACAAGCATACAGATGATGATCTTGCCTTTTTCCTGATTGAAGTGCATGCGTACACTATTGGCGACTCCGTCCCCGCTCCCATGTTTAAGATCATTGAACAGCCCAACGATTTCGTTAAGAGCGTGAAGACCATCGCCCGCTCCGGCGAGCTCAGCGATACGCAGATCAAACGGCAGGAATTTTGGAATCAGTTTAACGACATTCTTGACCAACGTGGGAAGCCATTCAACAAGCGTAAGGCGACGACCGATCACTGGTATGAAGTGGCTGTTGGTTCTTCCCAGTGCCATATTTCCATTGATCTTGTCAACAAGGAGCACAAAATCCGCGTTGGACTCTGGATCGCCGATAACAAGGAGCTTTTCGATTCCATGAAGGAGCATCAGGCTGAGATTGAGGCTGCTGCTGGCTTCCCACTGGAATGGGACAGGCTAGATAGCAAAAAGGCTTCCGTTATCTGCGCTACCATTCCCGGTCTGGATTTCAGGAAGCAGGAAAACTATCCGGCGCTCATGAATAAGGCGATCGACATGGCCTTGGCTGAAAGAGCAGCGTTCGAGCCGTACATTTGAAATACAGGAATTATCTCTGACACCCCAGCCTCCATTTATTTGGCCGGGGTGTCATGTTGGTATGGCAGTTATTGTTATGCTTACGCTGGATTCAATACAATTTTATAATCAATTACTGAGGTTTATCCACGGATTACGTGCGAATCGAACTATATCACTTGCGAGAATACTAAAGAATTCGCTTGCAGGCATGGGAGCTTCGTTGCAATTATCAACTGAACAGTTATTCCACGCTGCCCACTTGCTTGGCCAGTCTTTTAATATGGCATATATATTTGTGTTCACAATATCAGATTCTAAAGGTTGCAACCATTTTGAATACCAGCTTTTTCTATCACAGTATTCTAAATTGCACAGCCAGGTGATAGTATCCCTGCGCTTATCTTTCATGAAATTCTGCTTCGTGTTTGTTAGATACAGTTCATGCAGCCCTACCATTGTATTTAACAGGTAGTCTGGGTTTCTACGGTATCCCAATGCAATTTGCTGAATCCATCTTTCAATAGCTCTTTCTCGCCGACTGGTATCCGGGGTTGAATCTAAACCATCTAAAGCAATGTCGATGTCACATAGTAAAGAATCCGTTTCTGATACAAGACCCGCCAGCATTTTCTCCCAGTCTTCGTCTGATATTTCTATTATTCTTTGCCATCCGTAAGTATATCGTGAAGCCCAAAATCGCGCATCCTCGATTTTTTCTTCACTTAACGGAAATTGATCGGAACAGTTGTGACAGAAAATAGTTCTGAATGCACTTATGCCTTTCTCAAGTTGGGTTGCATCCCAACTAATCCGATTCCAGTCATGAATTAAGATGCTATCTGGTGATTTGAGTAAATCAAAGAAGAAAGGCCCGCAATCCCAAAACAGCCCATATAGATTAGTTACTGCCGTTATGAATTTACTCCTGCAGCTCTCCTTTTCATAGTATGGTTTTGGCTCGTAGTAGGCAAACAAAAAAAGGCTTCGGTTGAGCAGGAAGGCTTTTTTGTTGAGTGCTTCAGCGGGAACGGCAGAAAAACAGATGCTCTCTGAATAACCCATTATTACTCCCTCCATGTCTCTCGGTTCTTTGCAAAAGCTCGGAACCCGCGGAAAGAAGTGCCAATGCAAAGATCACCCGCCTCGCCGGATGGTTCAGATCTGTTGATACTTTGGAGGCTTTTATAAAAAACCTGCCTTTGCATTTCCTTTATATAAATCCGTTGATCTCCTAATCCCCCGCGATTAAAGGTGCCGGTGAACAATATTGGCGTGCCATCCGGATGGCAGAGAACATGCCAAGTATTTTGACGTCCAGTATCAAAGAAATCACTTTCCGAAACATCTTGCCAAATGCTGGAAGCTTCAATATAATCACCGAGTTGGGCACAAGCCAAAGCCATAATGTAAAGAACAGAAGCACGATTGGGGCAGTCTGGTTGCATATCAAGAATATTTATCTTGAAAGATCTACAAATACTATACATATGTGCCCATTGCTTTTCAGTAAGGCGCGTTGTTTGCCTTTCGTGATTGAACAGAGGCTTTTTGTTAAAGTACAACCAAGTAAGCTGAATCCGCATGAATTGACTTGCAGCATCAGTTCTTACAATAGGAGCATATTCCTCCTTTTCTAACAAAGTAATGGCTTTTTGGCAAGCCGATTCCGCACTCTTTTGAAGAGGTTCATTATACTTTATTTTTGCGTCTTGAAGTATAGTTCTAGCGTTGATATAAATCCCGACTGCTGACCCCATTTCAAGAAGCTCGTTGAAATATTTTTCAAGCCTCCCACTACCACATGCTTCATCAACGACACGCAGGAAATCACGCTTCTCTTTTTGATAGAACTCGTTGTGTTCTACCGCAGGGATGTTAGATGCTGTCATGTCAACTACTTCAAGCACATCATACATGCTCCTAAAGGTTTCCGCATCTATTGCTGCATTGTATATCGCGGTCTCATACTGGGTACGAAAACAGCGAAGCAATGCAGTGTATGCATAACCGTTTTCTGGTTGACTATGAATAATATCAAGCAGTTTATTGCTTCGGGTTGAATAAGAGTACAGTGCTGGTGCGCTAGATTTGTCATAGGAGACCTGATTATCTCTGGCGGTTTCACAGCATTCTTCTAACTGTAACTCGGCATTAATGCTTTCTACGGTTATCGAATCAATTAGTCCTTGATCCCAATCAGATGTTTTTATGTTGGGACGCTCTGCTATATCCAAAACTTCTCTTGCGATTCGAACAGCCTTCTGCAACCAACTTATCCGGATAGGCAAGTCTATCTGTGTATTTTTTCCATAGTATTCTCGTATATATGTTATTTCTTGAGCTATGAGTCGCGGCTCGATAATACCAGAATCTCTCAACTCACTCAATGCTGAAATAATACTCGTACAACCTCTCCCGTAAGAAGAGTACCAACCTTCCTTTACGTTTGGATCGTCGCTGTTTGGACCAATCATTCGGATAAGACGCTCTAAGAAGCGCACTTCGGATGAATAGAATGAATCTTTATCTTTTTTTATCGTTCGAATGGTTTCCGCTACGATTTCCATCCTATCCGGCTCTGACTTATCAATACTTGCCAAGTAAACTCTAGCGTCAATGGGTGCACGAAATTCGACGTAATATTCACCGGGCGCATATTTATCGTCATCCATCGCATATACAAGCCACGAAGAGTTTAGAACAACATCTCGGAAAACTTGCCTGTTTTGGCACTCAGGTATGTTCAAAATGTGTAAAGCCATTGTAAGTGGCATGCGAAGCTTAAACAAAGAAGCAACTGCTACACTTTCGCTAAATGGCTGGAGGCTGGCAATAATACGATCTTTAATATTTGAAACAGATCCATCATTTTGCGCCTCGGGCATCCATTCGGGAAAGAGCGTTGCTAAACGCTCCGCGAGAGCCGACATCTCCTTTTTCATTGGGATAGGCTCTTCTAGTTCGAGCAAACTCTCTTTAGTTTCCGCCAATTCTTTACTTATTTCTTGTCTAATACCAGATTCTAGCTGTGGATGAAGATCATAAAGCAGTGTATAAAGAAGAGACAAGAGACCTGGATCTTTGTCTAAAGATTTCATCCACTGTTCAACTCTGTTGCGCGGCAGCTTACCTTTGTCTACGACCAGGTTTGTAAATGCTTTCTTTTCTCTTTCAGAAAGGATAATTGGAGCAGATACAGTTTTATATCTGCTGTCATTATCCGGGGCATTCATTGCGCTCGCAACAAACAACGCTTTTTGACCCCGGTTATAAAACATGTCGGAAACTTTTTTTACTGCATTGTTTCGCAGGTTGGAAAGCGACCAGTCAAGAACAACCAATGCCTGACCACCCAAATCTCGTATTTCTTTCAGAATATTATCTAACGCCAGGGCAGCAGGAGAGCCCGCGGAAAACGACACATCAGGATTGTTTATAAACAGAATGGGATACTTGTGCTCTTGAAAGATACGATACGCCAAAGCGCCCAGTGCAATGCTTTTCCCTGAGCTGGATTGACCTGTGAGGATAATAGGTATATCGCTGTTTGTCTCTAGGCCTTCAATTACCAACTTGTAAAGCTTATCTTCATAATCCCGCTTTACAGCAAATCCATTACGGTCTGCATATCCATACCATTGCGGGGAATTCGGACTTCTCTTGAGAAACTGATAAAAGAAATCGACCTGCATTGCTCGAGTAATTGTTCCTGGGAACATTTCGGCAACCGACAAAACTCGACCATACTTTGCAAAGTCATAGCAAAGGCTTTGATTTAGTGGAACAGGGGTTCCATTGATATAAACCATGTTTCGCAAATCCACAGGCTCTTGGAGTTCAGGAAGAGCACCGTCTTCGAAAGAGCTGGTTTTTGCACGAATTCGTTCTAGAGCTTTTCCCAAATCCTGAGAAAAAACTGTCGCTATGCCCTTGCGTACAAGACCCGTAATATATCTATTGCTCTCTTCTGACTCGGATAAACCGTAGAAGAATACTCGGTTGTCGCTGAGAGTGTTTAAAAGAGAATACAGTTCTTTAGGTGAAATCTCTCTTGAGTCTGCGGGATTGTACCCAACAACTGTTAGTTCGACCATGAGTTCACTCTTAAGCACCATGCCCATGCTGTCGCACAGTCCGCTTCGGTTACTTTCAAGCTCAATCTCTGCATCAAGATCATCGAGATCATCGGCTTGCTGGGTATAGCCGTTGATATAGACTAGAAGGGGATTTTTGCTATCAAGTTTGTTCCCTGCTTTGTCGTATTCGTTTTTTGCTCTAACTGTCTTTACTTGCCTCTCATTGGCGATACTAAGCACTTCTGCAAGACTTTCATCTTTGGAAGTTGTGTAGATACATCTCCATGGTAGGCGGGCTAGCGCAGGGTATTCTTTTAAATCGATATTGGTACCGACATAAAGAACCCTCTGTATGCCACGCATGGATTCCATGAAGCGCTTAATATGATTTTCAAAATTAATCTGTGACGCCACAGCCAGCCCTTCTTTCAAGAAAAATATAGGAAGAATCTGTGTAATGCTGAATCAAATTGTGTTCAATTCATAATAGCATGTTCGTTTAACATCCTCAAGAGATATTATGTTCTATTTGTGTCGATAAGCATCCAGTGCATCAAGATACTTTTTCATAAACTTTTCTCTAAGTTGAGTTGGACACTCAATCTGTGCATCAGCACCAAACTTGAAGAAATAGAACTCAGCTTGTGCCTGTGTACAGTTGAAATCGTATATCCATGTACCATCCGAGTTTTCTGTTTGACTAATAATCGGCGGTCTCAAATGCAGCTGGCTTTCATACATGGCTTTGCCGCGTTTTGTCAGTTTAACACGGATAACATCTGGTTCCTGAAGAAGAAATTGGACGCCAGCGGAGTTGATCCTATGCTCAATTTCTTTTCTTTGGTGCTCTGTTATTCTTCCGCTCCTACCGTAGTACATTTTGTAGTTGCGGATGTTTGATATTCTGAATGAGCGGGGATTGTCTTCTCCTTTTTCTCCAGCTTTACGGGAATATCCCGCCAAGTAATGATAGTTGTTTCCCCGATCAACAAAGATTCCATATGGTCGGACTTCATATCTATTGCCACTATTTAGTATCAGGATCAGGGACAAATGAGATCCGACACATGCGTTTACGGTCTCGATTAGATCTCTATAAATGATCGCCTCACGTTCAATAAAGGGCTTCCTTGTGTACTCTTCCAGGACGGCCTTTATATATCTGCCAGCTATGTCCCCATAAGCTTTTTCAGTGTCATGCCACGCTGTTATGTATTTGTAATTCTCTTTGTCTAACTGAAACTTAAACGGGTGCTCTCGTGGATATGAGGTCGACTTCTTTATTAACTCATCTCTATATGATTCAACAAGCGCAGAAATGGTCTCGTCTTTTGCAGTACTTTCTGGAATCGCTTCAACGCGCTTCTCCATTTGTTCTTTAAAACAAGCGCACGCAGTCCCAATTGAAGCATCAGCGTAGTCGCGATACATGGAAAAGATTGTATTCAGCATTTTTGCCTGGGAGGGCTTTTCTAGAAATATGTATTCGTCGTTCTCAATGATATTTAACGCGAACTCACTCAAATTAAGGTGCTGTCGCGCTTGATAATAATCGTCCATATCACAATCTCCCGTACATTTTGTGTAACCTATTATAAAAGGTTTTTGGCTGAATTGTCAAGAAATATGTAACCAGAATATGTGATAAGAAATTACGTGCAATTGTCCAATATCCGTGGTAAATTATCATTCGTAAGGCACGCAGGAAGAAAGAGTGAGCGGTCATGGACCACAACGGAGAAGGAGGAATTGCATGAGTCGTTCTCTGACGGAGGCCAAGGTGCTTCGCAAGCTGGACATCCCGGACTTTCGGCACTTGACCAAGGACAAGGTGGTGAGCTTCATTTCGATGCTCCCTCAGATGGATCCGGAGGTTGCGAAACGCGCTCTGGAGCAGTTCCCGGCTTTTGCCGAGACGAACCTTGCCATCGTGAGCTGCCTCAAGGACAGCCTCGGGACAATCGTCTCCGGCAATGCCGGGAACATGGCCGAGTTCAACGCCCGGTGCCACGAGGCGCTTTCGGCTCTCGAGGCCGAGCTGAAGCGCGAGGATCTCACCGACGAGGGCCGCAAAATGGTTATTGATGGTATCATGGGTATCATCGGAGCCATCGGTCAAAAGGACTCCGAGAACAAAGAGTTCCTCTCCGACCTCTTCAGCGGGCTCCTCCGTTACAGCGCAATCGCGCTTGTGATCCTGGCTGCACCGCTGGGGCTCAAACTGAGCAGGTCAATGGGTGGCTGATTAAGCCATCCATTGACCAAAATGTATAGGAGGTACATATGCCAGACATTGTTTGTCCCAACTGTGGGACGGTGTTCTCTGTGGACGACACAACCTACGCGTCTATTTCCAAGCAAGTACGGGATAAAGAGTTTGACAAAGAGCTCAAAGCCCAGAAAGCGGCTGCGGTAAAACTGGTCGAGATGGAGAAAGATCAGGTGATCGCCTCGCTGCAGGCACAGGTGGACGGGTTTCATACGGAACTGGCTCTCGCAATTCGAAGAGCTGTTGACGAAAAGCAGCAAGAGCTCAGCGATAAAGACCGTGAAATCATTGGCTTGCAGGCAAAACTTGATAACCAGAAGCAAGCTGCAGATGCCGAGAAAGAAGCTGCTGTCCATCTGGCTGAAGCGCAAAAGGACAAAACGCTTGCTGAATTACAGGGGCAGCTTGCTACAATGGAAAGCGAGCACGCCCGCAAAGAGGCTGAGCTTATAGCTGATCGTGATCGACTCCTTCAGATCAAGGACGAGGAGATCGCCCATTACAAAGAGATGAAAGCTCGCCTTTCGACCAAGATGGTAGGCGAATCTCTGGAGCAGCATTGCGAGACTGAGTTCAACAAAGTTCGAGCTCTCGGTTTCCCATTGGCCCAATTTGAGAAGGACAATGATGCTCGCCACGGCAGCAAGGGGGATTTTATCTTTCGCGATTTCGATGCGGACGGTACGGAATACATCTCCATCATGTTTGAGATGAAAAACGAGATGGAAGACACCGCAACCAAGCATCGCAACGAGGAATTCTTCAAAAAGCTTGATCGTGATCGCACTGAGAAGGGCTGTGAATACGCCGTGCTGGTCAGCCTTTTGGAGAGCGACAGCGAGTATTACAACGCCGGAATCGTAGATGTGTCACATCGTTACGAGAAGATGTATGTAATCCGACCCCAGTTTTTCATTCCCCTTATCTCTCTGCTGCGGAATGCTGCCAGAGCGTCTTTGAAATACCGGCAGGAGTTGGCAACGGTGAGAAGCCAAAACATTGATGTCGAGGCTTTCAATAGTCAACTCAAAGAGTTCAAAGATCGGTTTGGGCGTAATTACGAGTTGGCAAGCCGTCGCTTCGGAGAGGCGATCGACGAAATCGACAAGACGATCCTCCACTTGCAGAAGGTGAAAGAGGACTTGGTTTCATCCGAGCGAAATCTCCGCCTTGCAAATGATAAAGCCGAAGACTTGACGATCAAAAGGTTGACTCGCGGAAACCCGACGATGACCGAGAAATTCCAAGAAGCCGGTATCAAGATCGAGTAGCGACACGAATTTTCCCTAAGGGCGCACTTCTATACGGGGTAACCGAAATTACCCCGTAGTGCGTCTTGCGGAGCCTGGATGCCTGCCCAAACAGTCATCCTTATGCGTCGCGTTGCTCCGTACAAGGGGCTGCACCCCTTGCGATGCTTCGCATCTATCCTTGCACAGCCATGAAGAAAGCAGTCTGGATGCCAGGCTGCTTTTTTTCATGGCTTTTTCTTCTTGTTCGACGGGCTTCACTGGACAATACTAAACGGATGCAGTATAATCATATGAACTTTCTGTAAAGCCAGCAGATCATAGTAACAATTTGCTATTTACAATGTCGTTAATATATGTAGATGCTATGTTCTTCGTGAGCAATCAGAATTCATTTTACTCGGCGGGTTTTGCTGGACAGCACCATACAGACACAGTCTAAATATTTGAAATTTCTGTAAATACTACTATTTGTAGTAACATTTTAATAGTCGCAATATCGTTAATAATTGGAGATTATCTTATGCCTCCTCAGACAATCAGAATCTCATATGACAGCAACCTTCGCTATATGCCTCTTGTCTATCTGCTTCCCGAAGAGCTGATGGCGAGATGCCCTACACTGATGAAGATTCCACGGAATCCTTATCAGGTACTCCAATCCAATGAATGGTTGGATCTCATTGACAGCGATCAGTTCCTCGATGAGATCATGGACGCGGTATCCTCGCTCGTCTTTCCCTTTTTCGGCTTTCGCGGTTGGAAGGAGCATTATACAGGAGACTTCCCTGTGTGGAGGCTCTCCTACTCCATGCCGCTGTGGGCCAAAGGCGTTGAGCAGGAGATCGGTTGGAACCTGCAGCGTTTGTTTCAACTTCCTCGTAATGCAGAGATCGTTTTCCTGCCGGACAAGCAGATTAAGGCGCTCTTTGAAAAGATCGTCAAAAAGGTGATCGTGGAACAGGAATGGCAGCCGATGCTGGATGCGCTGCATGAGATGCCGTGCGATGAGGATTTTGAGAAACAACGCACAAGCGTCCGAACAGATTTTATACGCAAATGGTATCACACGCGATCCAAGAAGGTGCAGTCTGTTTCGCTGGAAAGGTTTCGTGAAAAGAATCAGGACACAGATGATGATCGACTGTTCTACGTCCCTGATCCCCGATTGCATCTGGAGGAATATGTCTGCACCAGAGTAGACGCGGAACGGTTTATCAAATCGCTGCCGTGGAAAGAACGCCGCATCATCCAAATGCGGGATGAAGGCTATTCCTATATGGAAATCGCCGCTGAGCTTGGTTTCGCCAATCACAGCAGTGTAATCAAACGGATGAAAAGCATCAAGAAGAAATATCAAAACTATATGGAGGCATGAGCCGCGCAAGTCTGAAAAGACGGGCGCGGTTTTTTATGCCCAAAATCAGAAAGGAAGGATCAAAATTATCCAAAACACACTCATACCCATTGAAAGAAAACCTGACGGTTCTCTCTATCGCATGACACCTGCACAGCAGCGGGACGCAAGAAAAATCATCCGCAGGCTGTGCAGCAATTGCGTCAACGGCAATTGTATCCGTCTCGATCAGGGAGAAGAAGTCCCGTGCCCGCAAATGCTTTGCCTACAGTTTTGACATCGCCTTGCAAAATGAATTCACGCGAGAAGAAAACATGGAGCTTGTCCGACAATTCCTTCAAGACGAATTTGTCAGCCGGGGCATGATTGTGGATTACGCGATCCACAAAAAGGATGCCGGTGAAAACGGAATTGAGAATCCACACTTTCATGTGATGTGTCCGATCCGACCTCTCAATCCTGATGGCAGTTGGGGCGCAAAACAGCGGCGGGAATACATCCTGGACGAGCATGGCAACCGTATCCCGAACGGCAAAGGCGATTATGAATTCAACGCCGTACCTACCACCGATTGGGGCAGTCCCGAAAGGCTGGAGGCATGGCGCAAGGCGTGGGCAGACTGTTGCAATGCAAAGTTTGAAGAAAAGCAATTGGCCGTAAAGATTGATAACCGAGCTTACAAGCGACAGGGCATTGAACAGATTCCAACTGTCCATGAAGGCCCGGCAGTACGGCAGATGGAGGCGCGCGGCATCAGGACCGACAAAGGAAGTCTGAATCGTCTCATCCGCGCGACAAATCAAAAGCTGCGAGAGATTGCAAGAAGGATCAAAGAACTCTGGAAAATCATCCAGGAAGTGAAGGAGCAGCTCGAAGAGGAAGAACAGGCTGCCAGACAGTCACCAAATTTGATAGAGATTCTCATTGAGAATTGGGAACAGCGCAATGCCGGCGCATGGTCATTGAAGGCAAAGGCAAAGAATTTTCATGAC
>Ga0247608_10002902_pt1 | contig 20620 bp, 20 predicted proteins | sample 176DNAGHGlowgp2_FD_193490 | JGI IMG/M metagenome (GOLD analysis project Ga0247608, IMG submission 193490) | Sheep rumen microbial communities from Palmerston North, Manawatu-Wanganui, New Zealand - 1766 DNA GHGlow gp2 | ecosystem: Host-associated > Mammals > Digestive system > Stomach > Rumen ...
TCGTGCCTAAGTTGGTATTCGTAGGATCGGGCGTGTCAACGGTGATGCTCGTGAGCGCTGTGCATCCTTGGAATGAGTAGTTGCCTATGGCAATAATGCCAGCGGGCAATCTCACCTCTTTCAGATTCTTGCATCCGTAGAAGATACGATTGTTCAGTATGACCACATTCTCAGGCAGTGTGATGCGTTCCAGCTTCGTACAATTCTGAAAACTGTTGACCTCCAATACCGTCACCCCTGTGAAATACTGTAAATCCTCCAAGCTCACATAGGCTCCTCCGGCCATCGTCAGTCCGAGATTGGTGACCTTGGCCGCTTCAGCTAATGAGAGTTCTCCATTGCTGTCAGTATCCCATTGTGCTATGGCATACTCGCGGAAGGTCTCATCCTTGAAATTGATATAGCCGAGTTTGCTGCGAAGGGTATATTGTGCAGCCTTGATTTCTTCCAAGGTGCTGTTCATGTTATCATAGACCGCTTGTTCAGCATCCACATATAGCTTCTGCTTCGTGGCCGTCGTGAGCATGGCTCCCAGTCGTTCGCTTTCTAAGTAGAGAGTCTCTGCAGCCTCATCGTAGGGTACGAGTCGCCATTGACAGTTGTAGGGAAGTTCAGAATAGGGAATATCGCTGTAAGCACCATAAGTGGGTGATGCCATATTGCTCTCATGGTTGGGATCGATGCCAAAGAATTGATCCTCTTGGTATTTTGCCTGATTCGAGGGAATCTGCAGGGTATAGACATTACCGCCTAAGTTCGTCACTGTCCAGTACGCGTTGGCAGATAGCGTGCCGTCCACGAAGCAGGCCGCAATGTTTTTACCTACTTGATTGTCGTCCCATGTGCGGAAGAGGATCTTATTATTCTTCCCTGTGTCTTTGGAGTACAGATAGTAGTTGCCGCCGGTGAGCCTGAATTGGAAGCGCATGGGTTCCTTGCCAACGATGGCCTGGCACCCCCACGCTTCTCCCATGGTGAGGAAGCGTCCGGTACCGACGTTGTAAAGATAGAAGTCTTTGCTCGTTTCTAACTCAGCGAAGCTGCCGCGTGTGTGGTCGCGCATTTCCTTGATCGTACCGAAGCCGTTCCATGTCTCTGATTGAGAGAAATAGCTACGCGTACCTTGTGGAATATATAAGGTAGCCGCCGAGAGGTCTATATCAGCAAATAGGCTTGTGCCGACAGCCATGCCTTGTGGTGCAGGATTATTCACGGTGAAGGTCGTCAGCTTCGTGCAGCCGTTGAAAGCGCCTTCTCCCAGCTCTTGCACGCTACTGGGTAGCACGATGCTTTGAATGGCCAGGCAGTTGCTAAAAGCAAGGCTACCGATGCGGAGCAGCCCGTCGGGGAATTCAGGTGTGAGTTTCTGACACCCTTCAAAGGCATTATTACCGATCTCCTTCAGGTTTTCGGGCAATGCCAATGTCTTCAGTGCCGTACAACCCTTGAACGCTCTGGCCTTAATGGCTGTGAGTTTTTTGGGGAGCTTGATGGTAGAGAGGCGTGTACAGCCGTTGAAGGCATCATCGCCAATGGCTGTGAGCCCCGTGAAGTAATAGAGCTCGTTAAACGACACGATGGTTTGTCCCTGGAAGGCTGTGCCAAGGTCGGTGACTGCTGCGGCCTCTCCATAAGATAAGTTGCCGTCTTCATTCGTGTCCCAGTTGTTCACGCAAATGGTTTTCACGGCCACATTGCTAAAGGAGATGGCTTTGTTCTTATAGTCTATGGGCTCGCATCCAATGACAGCTGCTTGTCCGTAGGTGAAACCGCTGCCGTCTTCGCTTCCTCCAATTCCTTGCTGACCTGGTGTGAGTGCGGTGAGCAAGAAGTAGTCATTGCTGCTACCTCCCCAGCCCCAGTTGATATGGAAACAATGGTTGCCGTCGTAGCCATCGCATACAAAAGCATGGCCAGAGGAGTAGTCTTCATTGTAGCCAGACAGATAGACCACGCGCCCGTTGGCCAGCTCGTTGTACAGAAGCTCATCCCATCCGGTGTCGGAATAACTGCTTTGTTGTACGTATTTTGCCTTGCCGCCATAGCCGAAATAGTTGTTCATTGCCTCGGCTACTTTGTAGGACTGTGCGCCGGAACCGCCGTTCTTGGAAAGGTTGTAGTCCATCTCCACAGCCACGCCACAATACTGCATCAGTCGTGCTACGGCATTTTTCTGCAGCTGTGTAGAGCTGCTGCCGTAGGTGCTCGTCATATTTGCCCAATCAATCGGTGTACCTGCGGGAATGCCATCCACGTTGATCTGGAGTGACCATGTCGTGTAGCCGGGGATGTCTGCTTGGATTTCATCAACCGATTTCTCCCGTTGATAGTACAAGACCTGCGCCATGGCTGTTGCCACACACCCTGTGACGGTATATGTCCCGCTGTATTTCGGGCAATAAAGCCAATAGGGATCACCTTGGTTCCATCGGGTTGTCATCATCTCGTTAATCTTGGGATGCACAGGAGCCTTGGCGACGGTGAGCTCGGGGTGGGCCATCAGGTAGCGCACTTGCTCTTCCAATGCATCGATATGGTTACGCATATTGTCGGGCATTTGCTCATAGTCGAACTCGCCTTGGTCGGTATAGCCCAGCACCGATTCGATGCGGTCGTCAGCTGCCACAAGGACGAAACCTTCCTGTGTGCCTCTGTTAAAGGCATAGTAGGCTTCGGTGGTGCTTGTAGTCTGACGGCGGGGTGCAAGCTTCCTGGTGTTGGTCACAGGGATGAGCTTGCGGCTGCCAGGCTGCCCCATGAGGTAGCGACTTGCTTTTTGCAAAGCTTGTTCACGGGTGATGGGGTCTGCATGAAGGGTGAGCGTGGTCAACAAGCAACCGAGTATAAATGCAAGAAAACGGGTTGTACGCATAGTTAAATAAAGGTAAATGAGTGATTTTACAGTGCAAAGGTATGAAAAACCTTTGTAGCACAAGCATTTTTATTAAAAAAGTTGTAGCTTTGCAGCTGAAAACGAATGATTCTCCTCTTATGATTCATTATTCTCGACTGGAAGACCGTGCCAACTCGTGGAGTCATGCCGCGGGTATCGTGCTTGGCATGGTCGTCGGAGCACTTTTCTTGTATTGGTGTTTCCGTGCGGATGATGAATGGGCTTCTACGGCTGTCATCCTCTATCTCGTAGGGATGCTCACCAGCTATATCACTTCTACCGTCTATCACGCTATTCCCGAATCATGGCCCTCGCGTGAGGTGTGGCGCCGTTTTGACCACGCAGCCATTTACTGGCACATCGCGGGTAGCTATTCGCCCATCACGCTCATCGCCATGCGCGATGTGGGCTGGTGGGGTTGGGGCTTATTCTGCTTCGTATGGCTTTGTGCGATTGCCGGCACGGTTGTCAGCTTCATCAAACTCAGTGAGCATAGTTATATTGAGACCGCCTGCTTTGTGCTCATGGGCCTCTCCTGTCTCGTCGCCTTTAAGCCGCTCATGGAAAATGTGCAACCCATTGCTATCGGTTGGCTCATTGCTGAGGGAGTGATGTACATCACGGGTGCCGTTATCTATGCCTTCTCGCCCAACCGTCCCTATATGCACACGGTGTTTCATGGTTTTGTCCTTGCAGGTTCCGTCTGCCACATCGTCTGCGTATGGAGTGTGTTGATGCAGTACCTAAGTTATTAAGCAAGTGACATAAAAAATCAACGCCCTGCACTTGGAGTGCGGGGCGTGTTTTGTTTTGTGTTTAAGTGTTGGGTGTCAGGCCATGGCGTGCTTGGCCGGGTGTGATGCCGAAACGCTTCTTGAAGGTTGCAGAGAAGTGAGAGACGTTCTTGAAACCTACATCGAAACAGGCATCAGAGACGCGGCGACCACGCTTGAGCAGATCAAAGGCTGCGCGCAGACGACGATCTGTGAGCCAACGCTCGGGTGACAGGTCGCTCATTTTCTTGAAATCCCTCTTAAAAGTGGACAGGCTGCGTCCGGAGGAACGTGCAAATTCGCTCATAGACATATCACACCTGAAATTCTTCTCCATGAATTCTTTCAAGTCGATTTTTTGAGCCTGAGGCTTGTTGGATGTGGAGTCAGACATGGGTTGAGATAGTCTGTTTGGTGAATATTTTGTGATGTTTTGGTGTGGTTTCCCTCACCTTGCGCTGCAAAGGTACGCCTTTCAAATTCAACCGCATTTGTTTTGCGGCCCAATTTTGAAAAAGGTGCCGTTTTTATTCTAAAAATCTTTGCTTTAGGACCTTTTTGAGATAGTTTCAAGAAAAAAACGCTCTCAAAAGCCAATTATAAAGACTTTTTCATTACTTTTGCAGGTGTCAATTAACAATTTGTTATTCCTATGCAACGTTTTGCTTTTAAAATGTACCTCAAGCCAGGCTTTGAGGATGAGTATGAAAAACGTCACGCCGCTCTGTGGCCCGAGTTGAAGAAGGGCATACAAGAGGCGGGTGTAAGAAACTACAGTATTTATTGGGATCGTGACACCAATATCCTGTTCGGTTATCAGGAGATAGAAGGCGGGCAGAGCTCACAGGATATGGGCGCTGATGAGGTGACGCAGCGCTGGTGGGCTTACATGAAAGACATCATGGAGACGAACGCGGACAATTCGCCCGTGACAATCCCCCTGCGTGAGGTCTTCCATTTGGACTAATCCGTAGGCAGTTGAATGTGAAATCTTAGTTCCGCGGCATTGAATGTGATGCCGGGGCCGCTGAAGAAGTGTTGAAGGGCGCCGGCATCTGCAAGCGCTTGCGGTGTGCCGATGACGAGCTGTTCATCACCTTCGCGCTGCATGAGCCATAGCCGGTCTGCGGTTTGAAGGGCCAGTTCCACGTCATGCGTGGACAGGAATATCGTCTTCTGCATTTCGTGGGCGAGGCGACGGAGCAGAAGCATCGTCTCGGCTTTGGACGGAAAGTCCAAGAAGGCCGTGGGCTCATCCAGAAAGATAATGGGCGTCTGCTGTGCCAGCGCCTTGGCGATCATCACTTTCTGACGTTCACCGTCGGAGAGCGTATGTACCATGCGGTGTTGCAGGTCTTGGATGCCCACTTGCAGGATGGCCTCGTTGATGGCGGCTTCGTCCTCGGGCTCCAGACGTCCCCAGAAGTCGGTGTAGGGACTGCGCCCCAAGGCAATCATCTCGCGCACGCGCATTCCTTTTATATTTGGGCGCTCTGTGAGCACGACTCCTAGATGCTTGGCTAATTCCTTGGGCGTATAGGAGTGTAGAGGCTGACCGTTAAGGATGATGTCGCCATATAGTGGCGGCTGAAAGGCAGCCAATGTGCGCAAGAGGGTGCTCTTACCTGCGCCATTAGGCCCTAACAGGCAGGTAAACTCACCCGCCTGCAAGGACGCTGTGATTTGTCGGGTCACCACGCGGTCACCTTTGCGGGTATGGTAACCGGTGGTGAGCCCTTGTAGTTTGAATTCCAAGTTAATAGATAAATAGATTATTCAACCTTGGGGCAGTATTTCAGGCCGATGCGGTCGTAGATACGTAGCATGTGGGGCAGGCGAGTCTTGAAATCCTCGAAGTCCTTCTGATCCGAACGGCACCATTGCACCTCGCTGATAGCGTCGAGGCGTGGCAGCAGCATGTAGAAGACGTGCTGCGGCGAGCCCACATATTCGCACCATAGGTTCACCTGTGGTCCGAGGATGTATTTCTGCTCCTCTTCATTGAGATCTTCGGGTACCAGCGGCTCGAAGGAATAGACTTTCGATGCCGGCAGGTAGCCGCCGATGCCGAGGGGCTGTGTCCATTGATCCTTCAGCTGATAGTAGTCGATGTAGCAGAAGGTCGTGGGCGTCATGATCACGCGGTGGTGTTGCTTGGCAGCCTCGATGCCGCCCTTGATGCCGCGCCAGCTCATAACGATGCCACCCTCGGTGAGACCGCCTTCAAGCACCTCATCCCAGCCAATCATATCGCGTCCGCGCTCACGCAGGAACGCTTCCATCTCATGGTTGATGTAGGTCTGCAGTTGGTCTTCGAGGCTGTGCTTACCATCCTCCTTGAGACCGAGCTCCTGGATCTTGGCCTGGCATTTGGGACAGGTCTTCCAACGCACTTTCGGACATTCATCGCCGCCGATGTGGATGTACTTCGAGGGGAAGACATCGCACAGTTCACCCACGACGGTCTTCAAGAACGTCATCGTCTCGGGATTGCCGGCGCAGAGCACTTCGCGGCTGACACCCCATTGTTCCCAAACGGGGTACGGACCGCCTGTGCAGCCGAGGTTGGGGAAGACATGGAGTGCACCCATCATGTGGCCGGGGAGGTCGATTTCCGGGATGATATTGATGTAGCGCTCTGCCGCGTAGTTGACCAGTTCGCGGCATTGCTCCTGCGTATAGTAGCCGCCATAGGGCTGTCCGTCATAGACGCCTGAGTTGCGGCCGATGACAGTCTGGTTACGGATGCTTCCCTTCTTGGCGAGCTCCGGCAGTGCCTTGACCTCGAAGCGCCAACCCTGATCCTCGGTGAGATGCCAGTGGAGCTGGTTGCAGCCGTGTAGGGCCAGTGCATCGACATACTGCTTGAGGGTTTCCAGCGGGAAGAAATGGCGTGCACAGTCCAGCATGGCGCCGCGATATTCAAAGCGGGGCTCGTCCTGAATCTTCGTGAACGGGAAGTCAATGGCGTTGAGCGCTGCGCCTTGAGCGCTGAGGGGGAGACTCTTGCGCAATGTCTGGGCTGCGCGGAAGAAGCCGATGGGCTGGCGCGCCTGAATCAGGATGCCGTTTTTGTCGATGGTAATGGCATAGGCTTCTTCCTGCTGCGGTGTGAGGGTAGGAGCCTGCTTGCCCTTCTTGGCTTTCTTGTCAGCGGGGAAACCGATACTGAAACGGATGGCGGCTTTCTTGTCGGCCGGTGTCAGCGCAAGCTTTACACCCGTGAAATCTTCAATCCATTGGCGCAGGAACTGTACGTTGCGTGCAATCTCAGGATTGCCGGCATCGTAAGCAATACCCATCGATGGTTGGAGGGAGAAGACCTGCGTGGTGTCTGTCGTCACGCTCTTGGGCTGTGGAATGACACGGTAGTCGGCGCGCTGTGCCCATGTGGAAACGGACATACACGCCATGAGTAAAAAGAGAATCTTTTTCATAAAGCTACGGTTTGTGATATTAGGTTAGTTTTTAAGTTGTTGATCTCTATCGCGTATAGTGCTTACTGCACCTCCACATAATCTGCACCATCGAGAACGCTCTCACCCTCGGGCGTGTCCTCGGGTTTCAGGATGAAGAACGAGACGACGAGCATGAACTCGATGATCACTTCGGCAAAGAACACGCCCACGAAGCAAGCGCAGACACCCAGGAGGGAGATGCCAATCATGGTGAGCCCCATGAGGAACAGCTCCCAGAAATGACCTCTGGTGATCTGCCAGGAACCCTTGATGGCCTCGCCGAAGGTGGCGCCTTGAGTAGCGGCCAAGAGCGGTGCGTACCAAAGACGTACAGCCAACCAGATGCCGGGTATAATGAATAGGATGGTTCCTATGGCAACGATGATGCCGTAGCAAACTTCAACGCAGAAGAAGATGGCCAACTGGTTGAAATCTACCTTCAGTACCTCAGATAATGATTCGTAGGGTTTCCCGATGCGGGCGGCATTGACATAGAAGTTCAGGGCAACGAATGCTATGTAAATGCTCAACAGGAAGCCGATGAGTGCTGCTATATAGTTCACCTGTATGGCTTCAGAGAGCAATGCCATCTGGGTGGCTATGTCAGACACGTTGAGGGCTTCGAGGTAGCTGGCGGGGTCAACTTTGACGCCCATCCCGCTTGCGAAAGAGTTAATCACAGCAACGAGGACGAAGATGGGCCAGTGCTTTACTGCAAGGTCCCACGAGCGAGAGACAATGTCTCCAATTTCGAGTTTTTTCATTTGTTCTGTTTTTTGAAAAGATGAATATGGTTTAAATGGATAGTATATTTCGGGTGATGCCCCATGCCACAGCCACACCCAGCATCACGAGCGCCGTGCGGGAAGAGATTTCCCGTTTCCACAGCCACCATACACCGATGATGGGTAGCGCTACGGCCAAGGCAGGATTGAGCCAAAAGGCATGGACGATCTGTCCGTGCAGTAAAGCCTCCATCATGCGTTGTCCCCCACAAAAGGGACAATTGAGACCTGTGAGCAGATGGAAGGGACAGGGGAGCATAGAGATTAAAGATTAGAGATTAAAGATTAGAGATTAAAGTTTATGGTTGAGGGTTGAGGGTTTTGCGGGTTTCGGCTACGATGACACCAGAGAGGGCGAGGAGCGAGAGTAGGTTGGGAATGGCCATGAGACCGTTGAGCAGGTCGGCCAGGTTCCATACAAAGGTGAGTTGCACGACAGCTCCTGCGAAGATGGCACCGACATAAACCAATCGATAGGGTGTGATGAAGCGCTTACCGCTGAGGTATTCAACGGCACGCTCGCCGTAGTAGCTCCAACCGAGAATCGTGGAGAAGGCGAAAGTGACAATGCCAAACGTCAACAATGGAGCCCCGATGACGGGAATCTTGTCGAAAGCCATCTTGGTAAGCGCGCCGCCATTGCTATAGTGGATGTCGGGGTAGGCGATGATGCTGCTGACGAGTACCAGTCCTGTGAGCGCACAAATGACGACGGTGTCCCAGAAGGTAGCCGTTGATGAAACGAGCGCCTGTCGCACGGGATCTTTGGTTTTGGCGGCTGCAGCCACGATAGGTGCTGAGCCCATACCGCTCTCGTTGGAGAACAACCCTCGGGCGATGCCGTAGCGGGCGGTCATCATAATCGTGGTGCCGACGAAGCCGCCGCCAGCCGCTTTGGGCGAGAATGCACTGTGAACAATGAGACACAGCGCATCCCAGACGTAGGCTCCGTTGACGAAGAGGATATAGATACATCCCAGCACATAGAGTAGTGCCATCAGGGGTACCAATGCTGTGCAGAACCTGGCAATGCCTTTCACGCCAAAGAAGATGACAAGACCCGCCAGTGCGGCCAACACGAGGCCCGTGGTGACTGGGGGGATGCCGTATGTCTCTTGGCAGAGCAGCGAGATGGCGTTGCTTTGCACGGTGTTGCCAATACCAAAGGCAGCGCAGGCTGTCAGGATGCAGAACGCTATGGCCATATTCTTCCATCCGAGGCCGCGTTCCAGGGCGTACATCGGGCCGCCGAGCATGGTGCCATCGCTTGTCTTGACGCGATACTTGACAGCCAGCAGCCCTTCGGAGTACTTCGTGGCAATGCCCAAGACACCTGTAATCCAGCACCAGAACACAGCTCCTGGGCCACCCATGGCAACGGCTGTCGCAACGCCCACGATGTTACCCGTTCCGATGGTGGCAGCCAGTGAGGTCGCGAGCGCTCCAAACTGGCTTACATCGCCCTCGGCATTATCGTCGCGGGTAAAGGAGAGCCGAATGGCGCGGAAGATGTGACGCTGCGGAAAGCGCAGGCGCACAGTGAGATAAAGATGCGTGCCCAGCAACAATAGAATCATTGGCCAGCCCCACAACTGCGAGGCGGCTTCAGCGATGAAGTTACTGACTGATTCCATCATCTTTAATCTTTAATCTCTAATCTCTAATAATCACGCATCGGCAAAGACCTTTCCGTCTTCCAAGGTTATCTGGAGCTTGTTGTATTCGCAATGGAAATCATTTTTCAGGCGGTTGAGGTAGCGCTGGCATTCCCATTTGCACATAGGCAGGTCGTGAAGCAGATAATTCCCACATGTCTCGGGGGTGGTAGCGGGTACTTCCTCCTGCGTGAGTATCCACTCTAAGCACTGGATGGTCAACGCTCTCATATCCTGAATGGAATACTCCCCCGTCATCACGATATACATGCCTGTCAGGCAACCCATAGGACCGACATATACCACATCGTCTTTGACACCTGAATTACGGAACCATGTGGCCATCAGATGTTCTATACTATGAAGGGCCGCAGGGGCAACAGCGGGCTCCTTGTTGGGCTCCGTGATACGAAGGTCATACGTGGTGAAACCCTTGTCTTTTCTTGACACATAGATGCCGGGCTTCAGTTGGGTATGGTCAATGGTAAAACTCTGTATAACTTCCATCTTGATTCTATTCGTAATGGTTGATATGATTCGTTGCTCTATTCCTCAAAAGGCAGCATCGTGAAGCGTTCGGGCAGTGCGCTGAGGAACTGACGGGTGGTGTCAAACGAGCGATCTGCCATCTCGTCCCAGAAGTTAAAGTACTGTTCCAGGTGCTTATCAGCTCCGGGGGTGTCGCTGAGGATGCGGAAGCTTACGAAAGGCACGGAGTGCAGGAAGCACGTCTGCGCGATGGCAGCGCTTTCCATATCTACGGCCAACGCCTCGGGGAACTGTGCCTTGATAACGTTGAGCTGTTCGCGGTTGCTGATGAATTGGTCACCGGAGCAGATGAGGCCGGGACGAACCTTATGATGTGTCTTCTGTGCGATTTCCACCAGCTCCTGCTCCGCGCGGAAACGGGCAGGTAGGCCTTGTATCTGACCGTGCTCGCAGCCAGGGATGCTAACATCGTGGTAGGTGATCTCTGTGCTTACCACAACGTCCATCACCTCCAAACTGTCATCGATGCCGCCGGCACACCCCGTAGAGATGACGCAGTCGGGTTGGTAGCGATGAATCAATGTGGTGGCACCTACGGCAGCATTGACCTTTCCAATACCGCATGACATGAGGATGAGCGTGTTCGCCCCCAATTGTCCGCAGACGAATGTGTAGCGCCCTTCCTGTTCGGTGTGGGCGTCGGTGAGCAGGGACGTGAGCTGCTCATGCTCTTTTGTCATGGCGGAGAGAATACCAATTTTCATGTTCTTATCATGTGTTTCGTGAGAAAATGAACGTTTAGATGCGGCAAAGATATAGAAAATCTATCAAAAAGAAGCCGAAATATGACAAACTTTCTATTCTGGTACCAAAAAACTAGGACTTTAGACGATAAACTTTAAACTTTTCCTTACCTTTGCGCCATTCTAATGACCGATATGCCCTATGCTTCAGATTCGCTGCAAGAACAACAATGTCACGAAGAGTTTCCCCGAAGGGACCTCCTTGTTGGATGCCTATCGTGAATTTGCCGATGAGCTGCAGATGCCATTTCCTGTGGTGTCGGCAAAAGTGAATAACGCCTCGCAGGGACTGAAGTTCCGCTTGTATCAGAATCGTGATGTGGAGTTCCTGGACGCGTGTACGGGTTCAGGGCATCGGGTCTATGTCCGCTCGTTGTGCTTCGTGCTCTACAAGGCTACGTGTGATGTATTCCCTGGAAGCAAGCTCTTCATAGAACATCCGCTTTCGCGCGGTTACTATTGTAATTTCAAGAAACGTGAGGCAGATCCACTCACCGACGAGGATGTGCAACGTATTCGCCAGCGGATGCAGGAGATCATTCAGCAGGATGAGCCCTTCCACCGCTTCGAGGCCACGACGGAGGAGGCCCTTCGCATCTTCCGTGAACGTGGTTTTGCCGATAAGGTGAAGCTGTTGGAAACCAGCGGACAGAGCTATTCCGACTATTATATGCTGGGTGACACGGTGGATTACTATTATGGTCCGCTGGTGCCGTCGGCAGGCTATCTGAAGGTGTGGGGGCTGGAGCATTACCAAGATGGTCTCCTCCTGCGTGTGCCAGACAGATATAACGCCAATCGTCTTGCACCCAAGATGGATCAGCCGAAGACCTATGCGATGTTCGCTGAAAAGGTACGTTGGGACATCATTATGCGCCATTCCAACGCGGGCGATGTCAACAAAGCCATCCTCAAGGGACACGCTTCCGAACTCATACAGGTCAGTGAGGCCTTGCAAGAGAAGAAGATTGTGAAGATTGCCGAGGAGATAGACGCACGCTTCCACGATCCTGAGCATCCCATCCGTCTCGTCCTCATCACAGGTCCTTCCAGTTCTGGTAAGACCACCTTCTGCAAGCGTTTGTGCATTCAGCTGCTGGCTTGTGGCCTACGACCCTTGTCATTCTCCACGGACGACTATTTTGTGAATCGCGTAGATACCCCTCTTTTACCCGATGGATCCTATGATTTTGACAATATCAAGGCCGTCGATTGCGACCTGTTGGAGGACCATCTCACGCGTCTCATGGCAGGGGAGCGTGTAGAGGTTCCGGAATACAATTTCACGACCGGCAAACGTGAGAACAATGGTAAGCGACTGAAATTACAGAACGACAGCGTCCTGATTATCGAGGGAATTCATGCGTTGAACCCGATGCTCACGGAACGAATCCCCGATGCGATGAAGTTCAAGATCTTTGTCTCTGCGCTCACCAATATATCCCTTGATGATCACAATTGGATTCCCACGCAGGACAATCGTCTGTTGCGCCGTATCATTCGCGACTATAACAAAGGAGCGTTTTCAGCCCAGGAAACCATCAGTCATTGGAAGAATGTCTGCGATGCTGAGGAGAAATGGATTCTTCCTTTCCAGGAGAATGCCGACGTGATGTTTAACTCGGCGTTGAATATCGAATTTGCGGTATTGCGCACCCATGCGGAGATCATATTGGCTTCAGTGCCTCGCAACTGTCCTGAGTACAGCGAAGCCCATCGTCTCGTGAAATTCATTCACTACTTTATTCCCATCTCTGACAAGGAGATTCCCCCCACGTCCATTATGCGTGAGTTTGTCGGTGGATCGGTATTTAAGTATTAGGTGAGGCAAGCAGTTTTTCCACCTCGGTCTTACAGGAACCCATCAGCCATTTGGGCGTGGAGGTCGCTCCGCAGATGCCGATGGAGAGGGGATGCGTGTCTTCATGGGAAGCTAACGCATGGAGTAAATCAATGAGTTCTCTGTGCTGAGCAATCTCTGAGGGGTGCTCAATCATAAAGGAACGCGCGTTCGCGCGCGAGCATTCTTGAAAAAGCGCGTGTCCATTGCTGCTCTTGTGGCCACACACGAAGAGTACGATGTCATGCTGCGTGGCAAATTCGCGAATGTGGGGAATGCGGTTGGCAACCTGGCGGCAGATGGTGTCGTAGTACGTAAACGTAGCCGAAGGCCTGATGTGTTGTTGGATGTACTCCACCACTTGCCGGAACCCTTCCAGCGACTTTGTGGTTTGACTGTATAGTGCGATGTCGCGTTGGAAGTCAAGGCGTGTGGCTTCCTCGGGTGTTTCAATGACAATGGCCGTACCTTCAGTCTGCCCAACCAGCCCCAAGACCTCAGCATGACCGCGCTTACCGAAGATGACGATTTGTTTCCGGTGGCTCGTGTCAGCATCGTACTCGCGCTTGATACGTTCTTGTAGGTGCAGGACCACAGGGCAGGTGGCGTCGATAAGATGGATATGATTGCGTTGCGCCTGTTCGTAGGTGGAGGGCGGTTCGCCGTGTGCGCGCAACAGCACATTGGCATCCTGCAGGGCGGCAAACTGCTCGTGGTCGATGGTGATAAGCCCTGCAGCCTGCAGGCGTTCTACCTCGCGGTCGTTATGCACGATGTCACCAAGGCAGTAGAGAGGTTTTCCATTCTGCAACTCCTCCTCTGCCTTGCCGATGGCGCGTGTCACGCCAAAGCAAAAACCTGAACCGGTGTCAATTTCAATAGACCCACCTCCCTGCCCCTCCCTTGTAGGGAAGGGAGTGGACACTATTGCTACTTGCTCCTTGCTGTTCATTGATAAAAATAAATCTTGTCAGGTAATTACTCCCCGCCCTACAAGGGAGGGGTAGGGGGGAGGGTCTTTTCCTTAAACCTTTCTATCAGCCATTGCTTCTGTTCGGGAATGGTGAGGTGGCTGTTGTCGAGGACGAGGGCATCGGGTGCCTGGCGCAGGGGAGCTACGGCGCGCGTGGAGTCGATGCGGTCGCGTTCGCGCAGGTTTTCAAGGACGGCATTGAAGTCGGGGTGTTCCCCTTTCGCCACCAATTCATCGTAGCGACGCTGTGCACGAATCTCGTCGGAAGCTGTGACGAAGATCTTCAGCTCAGCATGGGGGAACACGGCCGTGCCGATGTCCCGGCCGTCCATCACGATGCCGCCTTCGCGTCCCATCGCCTGCTGCTGGGCTGTCATCGCTGCACGCACAAAAGGCAGGGCCGCTACGGGGCTGACGTGCGAGGATACTTCCATCGTGCGAATATCACGCTCCACACAGATGCCGTTCAGGTAAGCATCAGGGCGTCCCGTCTCAGCATTCAGCTGGAAAGATACATGTATTTCGGACATGCGACGTTCCAGTTCGTCGGCCTGGATGGTGCCATCCGCATTGATGAGGCCTTGTTGGATGCAGAAGAGAGTGCAGCAGCGATACATCGCGCCGCTGTCGATGTAGATATAGCCAATCTCACGGGCTAAGTCCTTGGCCATCGTGCTCTTTCCGCACGAGCTGTGGCCGTCAATGGCAATCGTTATCTTTTTCATATCTTGAACTCTTGAACTCTTGAACTCTTTAAACCTTAAACCTTAAACTTTAAACTTTAAACCCTAAAGGTGGTATTGTGCCGTAATCATGAAGGCAGGCATGGACACATGGTACTTGGCGTAGGAAAGTCCAAGGCTGAACTTCTTCACATTGATGCCTGCGCCCAACGTTAAACCGGCTGCATGGCTGCTGCCTGCCGCTTTCAGCTCGTATGCGCGACGGAAGTTATACCCCGCCGAGATGTAGAAGAGATCCATGGGGGTGATGTCTAATCCCAAGACGAGGTGGTTGGTGAAGATGCGCCCTACAGAGAGCTCCTCGCCAGCCGTATAGTAGTCTGTGGTACGCCAGCGTGACAGATCGACGAAGGAGATGGAGATGCGAATAGGAGCCTTGGCCAGCTGCTGGGTAAAGCCGATGCGCAGATCGAAGGGTAAACGTTCATGACGGTCGCCGAAGGCTTTCACCTGACCGCCCAGGTTGGCTGCCACGGCAGAGATATACAGGCCGATATCATCGTTCCAGTAGTTCACGCCCAGATCCGCCGCTAATCCGATGGCGGAAAAGCTGCCGTATTTAGAATAGATGAACTTACCCGTGACGCCTCCCGAGAGGTGTTCCGTGAGTGCATAGGTGTAGCCACCGCTGATGGCCATGTCCAAGGCTGAATAGGTTCCCAGTTCCACCTCTTCGACAGAGAATTCCCGCATGGAACCGTAGCCCAGAAACTGCGCGCCTACGCCCCAGGAACCGCGTTCGCCGTGAGACATCACCCACGAAGCATTACCTGCCTTGCATCCTTGCATATAGGTGAAGAAGCTGAGGTTGATGCTCTTGTCGCTCACGTTGGCCATGAGCGCCGGATTTTGGAACAGCAGCGAAGCGTCATCGTCGGGAATGGAGACATTGAAGCCGCCCAGTGCCATGGCATGAGCCGACGTCGGAAGTTTCAGAAAGTGAAACACCGACGAACTCTCGTTTTGTGCCCCCGCAGAGGACCATCCGCAGGCACAAAGTAGCACGATCCATATTTTTTTGATGCTCATGTCTTGGTTTTGCGTACAAAGTTACGCATTATTTCCTTTATATAACGTAAAGAATACCCATTTTAGGGTGTAAAGACCCCGTTTTTTTATAAAAAAAGCCACTTGAAGCGAAAAAAATGCCCGAAAGGAATTCATGTATCAAAAAAATGTCCTACTTTTGTGGCGCGTGACACGTGAATTGTGTCCATTTACCATTGAAATTAGATAAAGCTCAATAATCCCTATGGAAGAAATTAAATCAATGACTGACGAACTGCGTGGCCAACGTGGCACCAGCCTCCTGCTTGGTTATGTCCTGACGCTCGCAGTGATGTTCGTGGCTTTCGAGTACACGACCCGTGAAATCAAGTATGAAGAATTGGAACCCATCTATGAGAGTGCGTTTGAGGAGGACATGATTCCTATCACTACGCAGAAGGAACAGATGGCTCCCCCGCCCGCAGCAGCTCCCAAGGTGGCTGAGATCCTGAACATCGTGGATGATGAGACAGAGTTGGCCGAAGAAGAGGTGCAGACCTCCGAGGAAGTCAACCAGGCCATTTCCACCGTGACAGGTACCGGTGCTCCCACGGCTGTCGTAGCAGCTCCTGTAGGTCCTGTGCGTGAAGAGGGCGATGATGACCGCATCTTCGAGGTCGTAGAGGAGAACGCCATGTTCCCCGGTGGCGACCAGGCTTGCTATGACTGGCTTGCCAAGCATATCAAGTACCCGGCTATCGCTCAGGAGCAGGGTATCCAAGGCCGTGTGTTCGTACAGTTCGTGGTGAACAAGGACGGTTCTATCGTGGATGTGAAGGTGCTGCGTTCTCCTGATCCCTCCCTCTCGAAGGAAGCTGAGCGCGTGGTCAAGGAGATGCCGAAGTGGAAGCCCGCTCGTCAGGGTAACAAGCCCGTACGTTCGCGCTTCAACTTGCCCGTCATGTTCCGTCTGCAATAATTACACCTTATTATATAATTTATAAAGAGGCTGCGCCTAAAGAAGCGGAGCCTCTTTTTCAGTCAATCAAGGAAAAAATCATTTACAGGACCTATGAAGAACTTTCAAGAGACCCTTGACTTCTTTAATCAAGCGCTGGCCAACCTGCCCTTGGACCGTCAGCCGGAGGGGCTATATATACCTGTGAAATATGAGTTGTCATTGGGCGGAAAGCGTATCCGTCCGGTCTTGCTGCTGATGGCATACCAACTCTATCGCGACGATATGGAGCGTGTCCTCCCCACCGCCTTGGGGTTGGAGATGTACCACAACTATACCCTCCTGCACGATGACGTGATGGACAAGGCCGACATGCGTCGTGGTAAGCCCACGGTGCATAAGGTGTGGGATGAGAACACCGCGATCCTCTCAGGCGATGCCATGCTCGTGCTGGCCTATCAGCTGATGGGGCAGGCGAGTGCCGACCACCTGAAGGCGGTCCTGGACCTGTTCACGACGACGGCTTTGGAGATTGGTGAAGGGCAGCAGTATGATATGGACTTCGAGAGCCGCATGGATGTGCGTGAGGAGGAGTATATCGAGATGATACGCTTGAAGACCTCCGTCCTCTTGGCTTGTGCCCTGAAGTTAGGTGCCCTCCAGGCAGATGCGCCAGCTGCAGATGCGGACCTCCTGTATCGCTTCGGCGAGAATATAGGTCTTGCGTTCCAACTGCAGGACGACCTGCTGGATGTCTATGGCGACCCCAAGACGTTTGGCAAGAATATCGGTGGCGATATCCTCGAAGGAAAGAAGACCTTCATGCTCATCAATGCCCTGCGTCTGGCTGACGGTCCTCAGCGCGAAGCTTTGGAGAAATGGCTTGCCACGGAGGTTGCTACGCCCGAGGCGGCCCGCGAGAAGATTGCCGCCGTGACGGCTCTCTACAACGAGATCGGCGTGCGCCAGTTGGCTGAGGAGCGCATCCAGGCTTACTTCGACGCCGCCTTCGTTAACCTCGATGCCGTAGCGCTTCCCAACGAGCGCAAGGAGAACCTGCGCCACTTAGCCCTCGCCCTCTTCGGCAGAAAGTCCTAACCCTCACCCTTCAACTTTAAACCTTAAACATTAAACTTTAAACTCTCAACTTGTTCATCGACACCCATAGCCACCTGTACGACGAAGCCTTTGACAACGACAGAGACGACGTCATCTCACGTGCCCGCGAGGCAGGTGCCATCAAGGTGTTCCTGCCCAATATCAATGCGGCCACCGTGGAGCCCATGCTCACATTGGCGCAGAAGCACCCGGGATTCCTTTATCCCATGATAGGACTGCACCCCGAGGACATCAGTGACGATTGGAGCACGGTGCTTGATGATATGGAGGCGCTGCTTGCTGCACCCGAGCACCCGTTTATTGCCGTGGGCGAGGTCGGACTCGATTATTATTGGGACCGCTCGCGTTATGAAGAGCAACAGCAGGTCTTTGCCCGCCAGATAGAATGGGCCGTCCGCTATCACCTCCCTCTCATGATACATACCCGCAAGGCCCATCGCGAACTGGTGACAGTCCTGAAAAACTCCCTCAACCCTCAACCCTCAACCCTCAACCCTCAACCCTCAACCCTCAACTCTCAACCGACCGGTTGCTTTCATTGCTTCAGCGGCAGTGAGGAGGTGGCGGAGGAGTTGCTTTCGACCTTCCCCGGCTTCATGCTTGGTATCGGAGGTGTGCTGACCTTCAAGAACAGCCATCTCGGTGAGGTGCTGCGGAACGTCGTGCCGCTCTCGCGGATCATCTTGGAGACCGATGCCCCTTATCTGGCCCCTGCTCCCCACCGTGGAAAGCGCAACGAAACGGCCTTCATACCCCATGTGATAGACCGCTTGTCAGACATCTATGGTGTGAGTGCCGAGGAAGTGGCCGCTGAAACGACCCAAAATGCCCTTAACACCTTCCCAAAATGCCAATAAAGTGTACTTTCGAGGTGAAAAAGCAGGAAAAAAGCCCTCCGAAGTAAACTTTTTGCAGGAAAATGTTGAGGCTTCAAGAAAAAAAAGATATTTTTGTCCCGAAATAGCGATATAATCAGACATCAAATAACAAATTCATTCATTATTAAATCAAAAACAAAATGAAAAAGTATTTTGCAATTGTTGCAATGGTGGCTGCCTTCTCCTTTGGCATGACACCCTCCGTAATGGCTCAGGACGAAGTAGCTGAAGAGGCTGCTGCCGAGCAGGTTGATTCCGTAGCTGCTGAGGCTACAGACAGTGTCGCCGAAGAGGCAGAGGCTCCCGCTGTAGAAGAGGCTGTCGCTCCCGTTGAGGAGGAAGAAGGTCTGCACAAGACGTTGAAGACCAAGTTCATCGAAGGTGATGCTGGCTTCATGAGCCTCGTAGCTATCGCCCTCGTGCTGGGTCTCGCATTCTGCATTGAGCGTGTGATCTATCTGACTCTCGCTCAGGTGAACACACGCAAGTTCATGGCTACCCTTGCTGAAAAGGTGAAGGCCAACAAGATTGAAGAGGCCATCGAATATTGCGCTGGTACTCGCGGCCCTGTGGCTCAGGTGTCCAAGAAGGCTTTGCAGTGCCTGGCCAGTGAGGACCAGAACGACATCGCCACCATCGAGCGCAGTATCAATATTGAGGCTGAGGTTCAGGGCGCTTACCTCGAGGAGAACTGCTCCTGGATTACCCTGTTCATCGCTATGGCTCCGTCACTCGGCTTCCTCGGCACTGTGATCGGTATGGTGCAGGCATTCGATGATATCGAGCGCGCAGGTGATATCAGCCCGACAGTCGTTGCCGGTGGTATGAAGGTCGCCCTTATCACCACCATCTTCGGTATCGTGGTCGCTCTGATTCTGCAGGTGTTCTACAACTACGTCCTCAGCCGCGTGGAGGCTCTGAACTCCAACATGGAAGAGGCTGCTATGAGCCTGCTCGACATGTGCGTGAAGTCCCCTAAGTGCAAGAAGTAATCATTAAGGTTTAACCCTTAAAAGACCTTAGTAAATTATGAAACTCGAGAAACTGTCCAGTATCGCGTTGTACTCTTGCATCGGTCTTGGCGTGTTGTGTTTCCTTCTGTTCTTCCTGATCGATTACAACAACATGGACTTCGATGGTGTACACGTATCGCCGGCACTCACGGATCTCGTCTTGATCCTGATGTACGCGCTGTTTTTCGTCACGGCAGGCCTCACCATCTGGAGCCTCGTCCGTGGTGCTACCATCAACTCTGGTAACACAGGTCCCAACCCCACCGGCATTCCCAGCGGTAAGATCACGCTGTGCACCTGGGGCACTGTCATCGTAGCTCTCATCATCGGTGTCATCTCCGGTCTGGGTGAGGAAGCCTACACCACGGTGTCTGGTGTCACGACTTCCGCAGGCATGGTTACGGTTGTTGACATGTGGCTGCTCACCATCTACATCCTCGCAGTGATCGCTGTGGTGGCTGTCGTCGTCAGCATGAGCGGCTATCTCACCAAGAGTGCTACCCCGAAGGAGTAATCCTATTGGACGATTGGACAATTTACAATTTGACAATTCATTGTTGAATTGTAGGTTGTCGAATCGGAGGAAAATTGTAAAATTGTAAATCGTAAAATTGTCCAATATAAACTATGGCAAGAAAGAAGAAGAAAGTGCCTGGGCTGAACTCCAGTTCAACGGCGGACATCTCTTTCATCCTGCTGATCTTCTTCCTGGTGACCACCTCTATGGACACCGATATGGGTCTGGCCCGCCGCCTCCCGCAGCCGCCCGAGCCCAATCAGGAAGATGCACAGATTGACGTGAAGGAGCGCAATGTGCTCAACGTGCGTCTCAACGCTGCTGGCTACTTGATGGTCAACCATGACTTCATCGATATAGGTCAGCTGCGTGCCCGCGCCAAGGAGTTCATTGAGAACCGCGCCAACTCGCCCAAGCTCCCCGAGAAGCATGCCAAGGTCATCGACCTGCTCGGTACGTGCTATGTCACTGACAAGCATGTCATCTCCGTGCAGACCGACCGCGGTACGCCCTATAACATCTATTTCCAGGTACAGAACGAACTGGTAGCCGCCTACAACGAGCTGCGCGACGACTTGGCCATCGCCAAGTTCGGTCACCCCTATGCCCGTTGCTCCGAGGATGAGCAGGTCGCTATCCGCACGTACTACCCCCAGAAGATCTCTGAGGCTGAACCCAAAAACTATGGAGGAAACTAATCATGGCTAAAAAACAAGGAAAAAGAGAAATGCCGGTG
>Ga0247608_10002903_pt1 | contig 20614 bp, 31 predicted proteins | sample 176DNAGHGlowgp2_FD_193490 | JGI IMG/M metagenome (GOLD analysis project Ga0247608, IMG submission 193490) | Sheep rumen microbial communities from Palmerston North, Manawatu-Wanganui, New Zealand - 1766 DNA GHGlow gp2 | ecosystem: Host-associated > Mammals > Digestive system > Stomach > Rumen ...
TATAAAATGTTTCCTGATTTAAAAGGAATGAAAGTTATTACTGGTCGTTCTTCATGTTATGGAAAAGATATAGATGGAAAATATTATCAGACAATACAGAATGCAAGTACAATTAAATTAAAGAAAGTAAAGAAATGAGAGGTCTTGATTATCGTCGTAAGCAAGAAGCAAAACATTACAAGAAACGTTTAGGAACTGCAGTATCAATTGGTAGATTTTCCAGTGCAGAAACTGGATATATACCACAATATGCAGGCAAGAACAATATGTATCGTATTAATTCATCAACTCCTTTGAATGATTATGAAAAGAAAGTAATTGAAAAACAAAAGTATAAGCGTTGGAAGTTTCAATTGAAAAATGATTCATTAGGAGCAACAATTGATACTTGGGCAAAAAGATATTGTCGTAGAACGCGTCGTCATTTTCAGAAAATGGTTGATTATAAATTACCAGATAAGAAATGGCTTGTTAGAGCACAAGTAATATATCCTCGAGATATTGTGTAATTAAGGTAGCTTTTGCTACCTTTTTGCATTATAAATGTTTATTTTTAATAAAATATTTATTTATAAAAGCATACAAATATATTTTATGTTGTGCTTATGAATAATTATAGAGGTATTAAAGCATCAGATCTTATAAAACAATTAAAAACATATATGAATAAGTTTGGTGATTTATATGTATACAAAGATAAATGTGGAGACATTATACCAATATCATGTATAAATCATTACCCAAATACAGATTATTTTGAATTGATATAAAATAAAAAAAAAAAATAAAACATGAAAAACTTAAGTAATTATATTTTAGAATCATATAACGCTGAAAAATGGAGTGGATATAATCCTGCATTTAATTTATTTAATGAAGATCCTATTGATTCTTTTAATTATAATGATATTATTACATATTTAAAAAAATTTCTTAATAATAATATTTATTATGAACAAACATTTATAATAAAAGATAGAAATTTATCTGGATTTTGTGATATAACTGATAAACAAAGTAAAGAATGGTTAGATACTAAAAACGATGATCATAAACGTAAATTTTCATTAGAAGATATTTTGAGTGTTAAATTATCAGAAAAAATATTTTTTGGTAAAATTACTCAAAAAGGAAAAATAACAAAAAATGTTTATGGTTATTTAAAAATTGATAAATCTAATAATGAAGTATTAATATTAAGTTATACAGAAAATAAAGATGAAGCAATTTTATTTGATACTGTTAAAGATTTATTAGATGAAATTAAAAAATATAAAGAAGTAAAAATAGAATTACCAAAAGGTTATGCTGCAAGTAAACAAAACTATGCAAATAGTGTTGAATTATATGCAGATTTTTCTATAATGAATAAAAAATTTGAACCTAAACATGATACGTGTGAATTAGGTATATTTATATATAAATGATATCATTACAACAATTTTTGACAGAAGAACTCCATGATGTAATTGTTAAAGTTGGTGATTATTGGAGAATAAAAGGTCATGCAGGAAAAGGAACTAATACTCCTAAAAGAGGATATTGGAAAGCTAAATATAAAACAAAAGAAAAAGCAGAGAATGCATTAAAGGCGTATTTTGCTAACAAACATTAAATAATATATATAATATGAAATCACTTAAAGAACATATAATTGAAGAAGGAATCAAAGATAAGATTAAATCTTTATGGAAAAAAATCAAAAAAGAAAAAGTTCCAGAAAAGGTTTGGACTGAAGATGACTTATTAGAATATAAAGACAAAGAAGTTACTGTTGAAGATGCAATTGAAATTGGTAAGATTTTTATGAAAGTAAATGATCATAGAACAAGAAACAGTGACTTTAATATTCGTTCATTTGCTTATGGGCTTTTATGTTGGGGTTGGCAAGAATACAACAAAAAACATATATCCAATTATGATTCATTTGGTGATAGTTTTGCAGATGGTGGTTATCTTAGAGCAAATAAAGCAAATGGATATGATTATAATGAAATAGGAGTAGGAATGGATTTTTTAGAACCATTTCATTGGGGTTGGAGATGTGCTGAAAAATTAAAAGTTAAGTTTGCTTCAACAGATAGACCTGAAGTTGATTTAAAAAGAGATTCTAAATTAAATAGAGCTGAATAATAAATGAAATCTTTAATTGTATATATAAATGAAAAGATAAAGGATCTTCCTGATTCTGTTAAAGGGTTAATTGTATTTGATATTGATGATACGATATTAAAAGTTGATCCTTCGTTAATGGGTGTATATAAAAAAGAACCAGGCAAACAAGAAATACGTTTAACAACTGATGAATTTGCTAAAGATAAAGATGCAGAAGATCCCGATAAGAAATCGTGGTTTGATTATAGAGATTTTAGAGATCCAGTAAAAGTATATAATTCAATTATTTCAGGTACACCATTAATTAAGAACTTGAAAATAATGGATGACTATATTAAAGCTGGATATGACTTTTGCTTTTTAACTGCAAGAGGATGTGAAGAAACAATAAAAAAAGCAATAGGAGATTTCTTAAAATTCAGAGATGAAGATGGTGCACTGAAAGAACTTGGCGATTCATTTAAAAAGACATTTTCACATGCAGTAAATGATGAAATAAAGAAATATCCTGGTAAGACAGATGCTGAGAAAAAAGGAAACGTCTTAAAAAAGTTATGTAAGAAATATGACAGAGTAGTATTTGTTGATGATGATAAGAAAAATATAAATGCTGCTCGTGAATTGAATATAAAGAATCTTAAAGTAATCAAAGCTTGGGAAGAATAAAAATTTAATACAAGTATAAATATGAAAATCTTAAGTAATTTTATTAATGAAAATAAGTTAGAAAATATATATAATAATATTGATAAAGGAACAATATTATATGTTGTTTATGATACCGATAAATATTATGATAAATTTTCTAAAGAGAATAAAAAACATAAATGTTCTCAAATAAAAATTAAATCAGTTGAAAATAGAGGTGCAGAAGATTTATTTAGTAAAGGAAAAATTAATACAACATGTGTTTATCTAGAATCAAATCCATATAAAATTAATAGTTTTTTAATATTTGACAAACCAAATGAAAAAAACAAAGAATTTAAAATTCAAAGAATTCATGGTGATGGTTCAAATTGGTATTTTGCAGGTATTTCAGAAGATAATGTAATTAATGCTATTAAATCAAAATATAGTGAGCAAATTCGTGAAATAGATGAAGAAATATCTAAATTAATGGAAAATATAAATAGTTTGAATGAACAAAAAGAAAATTTAACTAAAAAATTAGTAGTTGAATTGGAAAAATAAATATTTGATTAATAATGTTTAATAAAATTAGAGAAAAAATTGGTAAGTTTATATTACCAAATACTGTAAGAGTAGTTGATGCAGCAGATATGACTGTTGATGAATTAATGAATAATCACGTTCAAAAATTAGAACAATTGCCAGGAGTATTCACTAAAGATTTTCTTGAAGATTTAATTAAAGAATATCCTAAGTTTGATCATCCAAACATTGTTGAATCTGATGGTAAAATTAAATTTGTTGATGCTAATGGGAAAACAGCACAACTTAAAGTTCCTCTTTTAACAATTGTTCCAATTCCATATATTCCAAAAGATAGTATTGATTTAGATAAATATTATAAAGAAAATTTTGGAGAATCAAATCCGCCAAAGAATATGGACGACATAAAGGGTGTACAAGTAAATGTTCCTGCATTGAATATTGTTCCTATACCTACAATTCCTATTAAAGAAGAAGAAAAGAAAGAAAACAAAAAGAAAGCCAAATAAATATCATGAAACACTTAATTGATTACTTTTTTGAAAGTGATTTAGAAGATCTTAAAGATAAAATTGTTGATAAAGTACAAGATTCAACAAATATTAAGGTTCTTAAAAAAGTTAATAAATTATTTGAATTAACTGCTGAAGAATATGAAGTAGTTAAAACAAATATTAAAGATTATTTTAATAATAGATGTGGATGGAACACTAAAATATCTGAAAATATTAGACAAAAAATTAAAAATTACGGGGCAACAAAATTGTTTGGTAAATTATTTGATGAATTAAAAGATGATTCATCAAAAAATGAGCATTTTTTAACAGGTGAAAAAATAATTAAAGGATCAAATTTATATAAACTAATATATGAATATACAGAATCAGTTGTAAAAAATGATGAAAAATTAAAGAATGATTTTGATAAAGACGCATTCGATAAATTACTTGAAGATATTGGTAGTTTTACACTTGGTGGTAAAGTTGCAACTGGTGCGATGGAGTTTTTATCTGCAATGTTCTTAAAAGATTTAAATCCTAAAAACGCTAAAGGTGAAGGAAAAGTAGTATGTGATATAAATACTAAAAATTATGGATTTGAATATAAAGCATCTGGTGCACGTATAGCAGGTAACAAAGAAGAATCAAAACCATTATCTCCAGAAATTATTGATAAAACATTTATTAAGCTAATTTCTAATGAATTTAGTAATTCCCATGATACTGATACAGAAAAAAATAAAAATCAAGCATCATCAACAATAAGAACAAATGCTCTTTTAGATAAAGATCTTGATAATGCGCTTAAAGATAAAGATGCAGTTGATTTTATAGATAAATTATCGAAAAGAAACAATTTATTTAGAAATGGTAATCCAAAGAAAAACGGAATACAATTATCAAGTGTTTTAGAGCCATTAATTGAATTAGGAATAAATGAAAATAAATTAAATAATATTGTTTTAGATAGTTTCTTATCACAAGTACCTAATTTAGAATGTGACGATACTTCTAAAAAATATTTAATTGATAAATATCCTATTATAGAAAAAGGAAAAGCAAATAATAACAATTTAAGACATGTATTTTTAGTATTAGGTTTATGCAATTATTGGTCAGCTGAAAAATGGGATTACATGATTTTATTTGATAATCCAAAAAACGGTAATTATTATGTAATTCCAGCTCCAAAGCAAGGAAACTTAATAAAATCTATGGATGAAAATATTACAGATAAAGCATATTCAGATGCGAACCCAGCATACGGATCAGGTACAAATGCTCAAAACCATGCACCAATGATAAAATATAAGAAATAATTATGGGAGAATTAAAAGAAGTTAAAGTTTGCTTAGGTCGTTTCCAACCATTTACATTAGGTCATTTAAAAATGGCTACATATAAAGATCTTAAAGGTCCTGATAAAGAACAACAAGATAAGTTAAGAGAACAACCAGACTTAAAAGAAATAGCTAAACAAAAAACAGTTATTTTAGCTGTATCAACTCCTGATGATAAAGTAGATACTCGTCATCCTTTTAATGATCAAGTTATGAAAGATGAATTTGATTTAATTAAAAAGAATTATAAAGATGATATTGAAGATATATTACCAGTAAAAAGCGCTGATATATGTGCATGGGGTGCTATTATTAAAGAAGCAGGTTATAAAGCATCTGTTTGGATAACAGGATCTGATGAATTTAGTTTCTATAAAGGAATGGCAATTAAAGTTCCCGAATATGAAGAAAAGAATTTAAAAGATTGTGTTGGTGCATATACTCCATCATTTTATGTTGAAGAAATTGAAAGAACAGATGATAAAGATTTTGTTTCATCAATTTCAGGCACTAAAGTTCGTCAGTCATTATTAGATGGAGATAAAGAACTTTTTGCTAAAATGATGCCTAAAGGTATGGATAAATATTTTGATGAGTTTAAAGAAAAGGTAGAAAATGCTCCAGAACCTAAAAAGAAGCAATCTAAGAAAAAGGTTAAAGAAGGAATGCAATCACTTAAGAATTATATATTAGAATCAATATGCAAAGATTAATTGATTATATACAAGAATCACTTATATTTGAAGGTGGGCATTCGGTTGATGGTGTTGAGCCAATTCGCGGTGATTTAGCTAAACAAGTAGCCGATGAAATTATTGAAAAGGTTAAAGGAGAATTTAAAATAGAATGTGCTGCTCTTGGAAGTACAGGAAAGAAAGGTAAAAATCAAACATCAGGTGATATTGATATTGCTGTACAAATGAGTTGGCAAGATAAAGATAAACTAATTGATTTTGTTAAAAAAGAATTTAAAGATTGCCCATTTGGCAATATTGTTGATTATCTTAATGTTTTCAATATAGGTTATAAATATAATGAAGACGGAAAAGAAAAATTAGTACAAGTTGATTTTATGTTTGTTGATGATGTTGAATGGGCAAAGTTTGTATATTTTTCTCCAGATTTTACAAAGAATGAATCACAATTTAAAGGTGCTTGGCGTTCAACATTATTAAGAGGTATTTGTGCATGCACACCAGTTGAGCAAGTAAATAATAAATATAAAACAGAATATTTTGATGATGGTAAAACAATTAAAACATTTTGGAAATTTACTTTTTCTCAAGCCGATGGATTATTTGCAGACCACAAAACTTATGAAGGAAATAAAAAACCATTAAAGAATCCTAAGACAATAAAAGATGATAGAGAATATATATCAAAGAATATTGAATCTATATTACATATGTGCTTAGGTAAAGATGCAACAAGAGATGATTGTAATTCTTATGAAACACTTCTTAATTTTATTGCAAGTGATAGATATAAATTTAAATCAGTAGAACAATTAGAAAAAATTAAAGTTTGGTTATTTGATAACGCTGATTTATTAAGAGAAGCAACAGATAAAGTTAAAAAGGATGCGGAAGAATTATTTGATAATACAATAAAATATGTAAAGAAAAACTAATGAAACATTTAATAGCTTATATAAAAGAATCATTAATCATAGAAGGTGGTAATGCAGTTAAAGCAGATCCAATACCAGCAATAGTAGCACCTAAAGTATATGATGAAATTGAAAAGAAAGTTCATTCAATATCAAAATTTAAGAATATTGATATGGCTGCATTAGGTAGTATTGGTAAAAAAGCAGATGATCAAACTAATGGAGATATTGATGTTGCTATTCGTGTTGATACTAAAGATGAACTTAATGAAATAGTTGATACATGTTTTGGTGATTGTGAAATTAATTATAATACGATGAAGACAATTACATCATTTGGATATCCTTATAATATAGATGGTTATAAAGGAATTGCACAAGTTGATTTTATGATTGTTCAAAATATGGATTGGGCAAAAGCTTATTACCATTCTCCAAATTTAAAAACCGGAGAATCAAAATATAAAGGTGTTGTTAGAACAACATTATTAAATGATATTGTATCATGTATACCTGTTAAAGATGCTAAAGATGAATATTTTGAAGATGGTGTAACTGTTAAAAAACATTGGAAACATACTTTTAATACAGAAGGAATATTTATACAATTAGTAGATTTTTGTGGTAAGAATGGCAAGCCAGTTAAGAATGGTAAAAAATTAAAGGAATTTGAAAAATTAGTAACTAATGATCCAACCAATTTAGTTAAGTTCTTATTTGGAGATAATGGAGATATTAAAGATATTAATTCAGTAGAATCATTATGGGAAGCAATACATGATAAGAAAAAGTTTGCTTGGGGAGATGATGTTGTAAAAAATATTGAAGAAAAGTTTATTAATGATCCTCAAACAAAAGATAAAATAAATGTAAAAGATTTTCCTTGTAAATTTTATAATGTAGTATAATGGATTACCTAGTAGATAAATATATTAAAAAACCTGATTATGTAAAAGAGTTATTGGATAAACCAGTAACTGTTTCACTCAAGATAGATGGTTCAGCGTTTCAAATATTCTATAATAAAGAAGAAGATAAGATTGAATATCATAAACGTGGTGGATCATCAAGTAAATTAGGTCCTATTATTGATGAATATACACAGTTATTTGCAAAACATTTAAATGATGCGATAGATTTCTTTAATTCTAAAAAAGATATAATCAAAAAGAATAAATTCTATGCTATTGAAATATTTAATGATATGTATGTTTTGTTAACTGTTATTGATCATAGTGATAATGTTATTACTGAAGTATCTAATATAGCACATGAATTAGATATTGAACCTCTACCAATTTTATTTAATGGTAAGTTAGGATCTGCTGATGTAAAACAAGATATTATTTCAATGTGTACTTTAGCTGAAGATACATCTAATGAAGATTTTATATCATTATTGAAAAAAGTATTTGGATCAGGTGATTATGTTAAATTCTTAAAAGGAGATGAAATTGAAGGTATTGTATTGACATGGGTTGAAAATGATAAACCAATTCAATATAAAATTATTAATCCTGCATTTAAAACAAGACATGAAGCAGACCAACAAAAAGCTAAAGAAGAAGCAACAAAAGATACAGAACAATTAAATAAATTAATTGAATCTCTTTATGATAAACTCAGTAATGTTGCTAAACATAGAGATGACAATTGGATAAAGAATTTAGATTTAAACTTTTTAGAAATGATATCTGATAATAATTGGGTTAGCAATGTTAAAAAGATTGCTGAAACAATAACTCCTAACACTAATAAATGGTTTATGCTCCAAATGAATAAAATTAATAAGGATATTAAAAAATTCTTAGAAGAAAATGGAGATCAATCAAAAGTTATTTATGAAAAATATCTAATGACTTTTAATAAACCTAAAAAGAGAGCATTTATTATATCTAAAGAATTTCAATCTAAAGTAAACAATATAATTGAAAAAATGCAATCAATAAAAGAATCATTAAAATTATCTATAAAATTAAATATGAAATCATTAAATAGTTATATTAACGAAGAAAAGAAAACAACTGGTGCTAGTTGTGTTGAAATGGTTAAAACAATGATTGACCATTTATTAGCTAATCCTGATTATAAAGGAAAGGATAAAGACCTTTGGGAAGGTGCTGCATATTTCTTATATGATTACTTAAAAGAATTGAATAATTCAGATTATGAAAAAATTGTTAAAGAATTAGATCTTCCTGATTTAAGAAATAATAAAGATGAAGAATTTTCAGCTCCTGCAGTACAAGGTGCTATTGCATTAAAATTAACAAATAATTAATTATTTAATGAAATCATTAATAGCTTATATATTTGAAAAACAAAATCCATTTAACGTTTGGATAATGGTTGGGTTACCAGGTTCAGGCAAGTCAACATATATTAAAGAAGAACTTCCAAAATCTTTAGATATAATTTCACAAGATTATATTCGACAAGAACTTGGTATAATGAAAGATGATGATCATAAAGCAATTGGAAATTCTGAACAAGAAAAAGAAGTTACAAGAATTTGTTTAGAACGAATTGATAAAGCAATTAAAGATAGAAGAGATTTTGTTATTGATAATACAAATATTAAAGCAGGAAGAGTACAAAATTATTATGATAAGTTAAAGAAAGCTAATGCTAATGTTCAAATAATCATTATTGATACTCCTAAAGAAATTTGTAAAGATCGTCGTAAAGAACATATACCAGAAAAGGTTATTGATGATATGCAATTAGGTCTTGATAAAGTAAAGGATAAATTTAAGAATAATAAAGATACAATAATAGTTACAAATAGATATTAAATAATTATTTTTAATAAATAAATAAATAAATTATAATATGAAATCATTAAATGAATATATTTTAGAGTCAAAAGATAATAAAGTGTTAATTAACTTTATTCATAAATTTGGATCAAAAGATGAGCAAAAATTTGATAAATTTATTAATAATTTAGATATTAATAATGATGCTATAAATTTATTAAAAAAGAATTTTGATAATAATTCAGAATTTTATTATATAAATAGTGAATATTCAGATTCAGATTCATTTCAATATAAATTACAAGATTTAATAGATGAAATTGAAGATAATGGAGAATTAATTGATGAATGGGGTGATGAAGAAACATACATAAAAATATATAATCATTCTGATTTTGGAAAATTAATTTATATTGATATGTATGTACAAATAATTTTAATAGAAAAATAATTTTAATAATATATGAAATTTTTAAGCTGGAATTTGAATATTTCCAGCTTTTTTCTATATTATATATATAAAATAAATAATTAATAAACAATAAAAATTTAAAAACAATGAACAAGACAACTGCACGTTATTTCAATTTGAATGAGTTTAAGGCTGGTAAGAACGCTACTACTAAGCTTGGTAACCCCGTAAAGTTTATTACTATTACAGCCGACGGTAAGTTGCTCGTAAAGGTTAATCACCGCAGTAAGATTTCAGGTTTTTCAAATAAGATTATTGTTCCGATGTTTGAAGGTACTGTTGAAAAATACAATATGGATGGTAGCAAGTACCGCGGAATTGCTTCAGAATTTGACTTGGTAATGGAAGCTCCAAAGCGTCCACGAAATGAAAAGGGACAGTTTGTAAAGATGGGTTAATACCCATCTTCTTTTATTCTCTTTTATTCTCTTTTATTCTTTAGTATACAATGAAAATTTATCAAATAATTGGGTATCCTATTGATTGTGAAGGTCGTGCTATGCTGCCTAAAATGATGAAAGCTTATACATCATATAAGGAAGCTGAAAAATATAAAAAAGCTTGGCTAGATCTTTGGGATAAACATACTGATAATCATGATTTAATATCTCCATGTTGGTATGATTATCGAAGATATCTTGATATTAATGACGTTGATGTAGAAGAAAAATTTACATAAATCTAAGAAAATATATATAATATATTGAATTTTTTAAATCTCATACTATATTTATAATATCAAACAATAATTAATATGAAAAAGATTTTAGACGAAGAAGCAATCCGCAGACAAGAATGTGCTAAGGCATATAACAATGCTCGTCATAAGGTGTGGGATTTAGTTCAAGAAGATTTTAAGATTGATAAAAATTTTAATTTTACTCATGCTACTTGGAAAGGTGTATATGCAATGGGTGGAAATACTATAATAGCAACTGTTGAGATTATTAATAGATATATAGATGAATGCAAGAAGCCTTATGGGCAGCGCGATTTATCATTTATTCACCTTGTAAAAGATTAAGAATATGGAATTTTGGGAAAAGTTTGAAATTTTGAGAATTAAACTCGGGGATGAAACTGTATTGCAAGAAGTTACAAATTATTTTACTGCTGACCAAATTAATGAGTTTTGTGATTCTGTTGCAACTGATTATGATTTAGAAAATGAGTTCAATGAAGAGTAATGATATAGAATTTGATATTGAAACTGACGGTATGTTTCCAGAAGGATATCCAACACCACAAACAAATACTCTTAACGAAAGTTCGGAGATGAATAATTATAATAAGTTTTTTGCAAAATTTTATAACAAATGAACATTATTGAAATTAAGACAGGACAATATTATGATCCTGAATATTCAGAGTATCATTTTAAGACTAATCATCCTAAAAGAGATATTTATGATGAGAATTATAAATTAACTCATAATTTCTTGGATTGGCTTCGTAGGAATCATCCCACAATATATAATGAATATATTTGTAATCGTGATAATTTTGAAATCATTTATCTTCATATCGATGATATGGATTTAATTCCATAAATATGATGATATTTTAATTCCTTAATTAGTATGGCTGACAATTTTAGAAATAAACAATGGTTTAAGAACTTATCTCAAGATCGTAAAGATGAGATTTGTAAGAAGTTTGACATTGATGAAAAGACTTTAAAGAAAGCTGGACGAGAGACAGCTGATGGGCGTATAGTAATTGATTTATTGCGTATTGATCATTTTATTCATTATCCAGAGATTTGGGATGAATATAAAAAATGTTTGATTAATGATGATTTGTTTAATAATGAGCTTAATTGGGATTTTACATCAATTGATGATAAACTAATACGTCTTAATCATATTTGGAATTGTTTTACAAATGATCAAAAATTAAATAAATATAAGCAAAGCTTACATAACGATTTACTTGTTGAACAAGCATATAAGAATGTTGTTAATTGGATTGAACGAGCCAAAGAAGATATTGATGATGAAGAGCAACTTGGTTTTGATTGTTATCAAATATGTACTATTATAAAATGCTTATTTGAATCTGATATTAAAATTGTAAAGTAATATGTGATATATATTAAATAAAGGATTTTTTATGGGAGATATTAAAGAAAAAGATTTGCACATTCCTGAAATTAAAGCACCAAAAAATTTCGAAGATATACGGCGTTTGATGCAACTTTACGAAGAGATGGATAAAATGATTAAACGTGCAGCTAATGGTCGTGAAGTATTGCTTGGATTTATTTCAAAAGATGGAACTGGTAATTGGAATAAATGCGAAACACTTGATTATACATGGGGTCATTTGTTTGCAAAAACTCTTATGGACAGACAAAAAGAAATTGAAGTATTGTTGAATAACAATAAAGATAATTCTATTTAATAATTATAATTGAAAAACAAACATATTTAATTTATAATTTTATTATGGCGTGGTATACGATTTTATTTATAACCGTAATGGCTGTTTTTATAATTAAATTGGCTGTTTCGTGGTTTGCTGGTGATTTCGATTTAGATATTGATTTAGATGGTGATGCAGATTTTGATACATCTAGTGCATTTTCATTTAAGGGATTACTTCATTTTTTTGTAGGATTTAGTTCATATCTTTTTGCACGTTCTTATACAAGTACTGTGAATATTGTTAATGGGCAAGTTCAATTTAGTATAGCAGATTATGTGTGGGCAATCATTGTTGGTATTGCAGTTATGTTTGCTTTATATTTTGCATATAAGATTGCATTGAAAGCAAATTGTGAATCAAAAAATCCACAAGAATTAATTAATGGCTCTAAAGGTAAAATTTATCTTAATTTAGGAAATGGTCAATATTCTGTTCAGGCCAATACATTAGCAGGAACAACAAATGTTACAGCATTTTATTCAGGAGATGATCTTGAAGTAGGAACAGAAGTAAAATTAGTAACAGAAGGAAATCAAATATTTATAGAATCAAATGTTAAGTAGAAAAACACAATTATTTTTGGGAATAGGAACCTTAATAGGAATTTTTGGAATTGTTGCCGGAAAAGGACTATATGATTTTAATAAAACAATTAAAGAATTAAAAAGAGATTTAGCTAGAAATAGCTGGGATTATTACGAATAATTATAAAATAAAATATTATGTTAAAATTTTTAGGAAAAACAATTATTGTATCTGCTGCTATTGTTGCAATTCCGTTTGTAATGTTAAAGCGATTTAAGAAATTAGATGAAGAAGGTTTCTTTGATGATAAAAAAGTAGAAAATGATACAAAAGAACCTGATAGGTTTCCAAGATTTAATAATTTTAATTAATATATAATTATGACACTTGTCGATATATTTGAATACGTTTTAAATGAACATGAATTTAAAACTGATAAGTTGGAATCTATATTAAATAAAACGGAAAATGCATTAACAAAAACAATTGATAAAGCATTGGAAATTTTTTAATTAACGAGAATATTTATTTAACTTTATTTATTAACTTTTAAAAAATTAATTAAATGTCAGAAACAATTTTGATGTTATGTTTGATTGGTGGTGGTGTAATTTTGTTTGCACTTACGCTTTGGGGAGTTCTTTCACGTTATCGTCGTTTTGCGCCCGATGAACTTGGTATCATTTTCGGTAAGTCTGGTAAGATTCAAGTAACAGGAGAAGATGGTAAACAAAAGACTTTGATTGTACCTTCAAAGATTATGTCCGGCGGTGGTGCATTTGTTTGGCCAATCATTCAGGATTACAAGAAAATGTCAATGAAGCCAATGCAGATTAAGGCTACAGTTGACGGTATTGATTCACAAGCAATTCAATTGCACTTGCCAGTTGTATTGACGACAGCTATTTCACGAGACAAGGAAATTCAACAGAATGCTGCTACTCGTTTCTTGAGCGCGACACCTTCTGAAATTCAATCACAGATCCAGGAAATTTTGATTGGTGAAACTCGTGCTATTATGGCAACAATGCTTATTGAGGAAATTAACGCTGACCGTGATAAGTTCTTGACAAAGGTTAGAAGCAACCTTGAACAAGAGTTGACTAAGATTGGTTATGATGTTACTAACATTAACATCTCAGAAATTACCGATGATGCCAACTATATTAAGAACATGGGTCAGAAGGCAACAACTCGTAAGCAAGCTGAAGCTGAGGCAGATATTGCTGAACAGAAGAAGCAAGGTAATGTAAAGATTGCTAATACAAAGAAGGAAGAGGAAATTGCTGTTGCTGCAGCTGAGAAGGAGAAGCAGGTTACAGTTAATCAGACTCGTCAGGAGCAAGAGGTACAGGTTGCTGCTATTGAAAGAGATAAGCAAATTCAGTTGGCTCAGGCAGAGAAGGAACGTGAGTCTGGAATTGCAAATCAGGACGCTGAGAAGGTAGCAAATATTGCTGAGGCTCAGGCTAGTGCTGAATCTAAGAAGGCAGAAGCAAAGGCAAAGCAGATTGCTGCTGTATCTGCAGCAGATGCTGAAGCTGCATCTAAGCAAGCAGAAGCTGATGCTAAGAAAATTGCTGCAGTTGCTGCACGTAAGGCAGAGGCTGAATCTGCAAAGGCACAATCAGAAGCTGAACAGACTAAGGCAGTTGCTACTGCACAGGCAGATGCTGAAGCTACTGAAAATGAGCAAGAGGCTAAGAAGCAGACTCGTATTGCACAGGCAAATCAGTTGAAGGAAGCTGAGATTGTTAAGGCAACTCAGGAGAAGGAATCTAAGTCAGCAGAATATGAATCTGAGAAGCGTAAGCGTAAGGCTGAAGCAGATAAGAAGGCAGGCGTTGCTGAGCAGATTGCAAAGATTGAAGTTGCTGAGGCTACAGCTAAAGCTGGTAAGGCAGAAGCTGACGCTAAGAAGATTAAGGAAACTGCAATGGTTGAAGCTGAGATGTCAGTTGCTAAGACTAAGCAGGAGAGACAGTTGGAAGTTAACAAGGCACAAGCTGCTGCTGCAGAGGAACAGTTGAATGCCACTGAAATTGTACCTGCTCAGAAGGCTAAGGAGAAGGCAGTTATTGAGGCAGAGGCTATTAAGTGTAAGGCTGAACTTGAAGCTGAAGCTCTTAAGGCTAAGATTTTGCGTGAGGCAGAAGCTGAAGCACAAGGTACACAAATGAAACTTGAGGCAGAAGCTGAAGGTAATCGTAAGAAGTTACTTGCAGATGCTGAAGGTAAGCGTGCAAGTTTGATGGCTGAGGCTGAGGCATTGCAACAGAAGGAGTTGGCTCCTGCTATGGCTCTTGAACGAATGGTTGCAGCCGTAGGTGGTAATCCTGACCTTGTCGTTCAGTATAAGATGGTTGACCAATATAAGGGTATTGCTGAGGCTCAGGCTCGCGTTCTTGAACATATCCAGCTTGGTAATGTTACCGTTTATGGTGATAAGAACACTGGTGCTGATTTTGCTAAGAGCTTCGTACAAAACTTTGCTCCTGCAATCGATATGATTAACGGTGGTGTTAAGGATCAATTCAAAACATTGTTTGGAATTGATGGTAAGAAGACAGATGAGCTCGCAGCTCCAGAGAATTCAACCACAGGTAAGGGATCAAAGAAGAATAAGAATAAGAAGGATGAACCAAACGATGAAACTTTCGAAGAGGTAAAGTAAAATTTATCTATAATATATAAAGAGGTTACTGATTAATTTCAGTAACCTTTTTTTATGCTTTATATTCTGGTTTATAAATTATATTTTTATTTTTACTAAATAATATTAATATATAAACGTATGAATTATGAAGGAAAATTTGGTACAGTAGATCCGCAGGATAAACAAAATTCTTTAGACGATTTATTTGTAAAAAGTAATGCGCCAGATTTAGTAGACACTGATGAAGCTCTTGAAACTCCTATATTAGTTATTGACATGGCTGATGTTGATAAAAGAACATTAGATAGAGCAACAGATATAATTAATAAGTTAGCAGCATATTATTTTGATCAAAAGTATATTGATAATCATCCTTATGTAGTATCAAAGATTAGTCAAGAAATAGATAACATAAGACGATTATTAAAAATGTTATCAGTTAATGAAAAAGCACAAGATTCATTAATATTATCAATTTCTTCTAATGCTGCTAAAGGAACATTATATTCATCATTAACAGCATTACAAAATTCTATGCTTTCAATGCAATCACAATTAAATTCTTTAACTGCCAATCTTGAAAATATATTTAAGGAAATGCAAGAAAATTGCGATAAGACATTTGCTGAAAAAGAAAAAGAAGAATCAGAAGATGGTTCAATGGTTGTTCGTGGTTCTCGTGACTTTATTAAAGAAATTGAAAGATCACTTAGAGGAAATCAAAATATGCAAACAGAACAACAAGATATAAAACAAATACCATCATAAATATTATTTTTAATTATAAGAAAGATATTTTAATAATAAACAAATATGAATTTTAAGTACGGTAACACAGTAACTTTTAGAGATATTATTAATGCTGGTCTTTTTACTGGTGGTCCTAAGATTGCTAAAGGTAAATATAGAAAAGATGAAAATAATAACATAACTGGTAATATGCCAGTTATTAATGCTATAGATATTGATTGGTGTAATGCAAATGTCATAGGCTTAGACGAGCCAATCACTTCTACAGGCCAATTACTTTCTATTATTGGGCAATTATCAGCACAAGTAAATAATTTAGCACAAAAAACCGATAACTTAGATGGTATTAAACATATTATATTGACTCAGGAAGAATATGAAGCATTAGAAAAATATGAGGAAAATACATTATATCTTGTAATTGGTGAAGATGAAGAATATGCTCCTACACCAACTCCTGGTCCTACTCCTGAGCCATCAGATGATCCTTTTGAAAATATAACGACAAATTTAATAGTTTCTTATCTCAATGATGAAGGTATTATACAAGAAGATGTATATAGTGAAGACGGTGTTATTACCTTAAATCCACAGAAATCATATACATTAAATGGATCATTAAAAGGTTCAATATTAATAGATGTATCTACATTATCAAAAGTTAATAATGATACTGAACTTATATTTGATAATGTAACAATATTATCAGATACAAATAATGCTATAACATATAAATTAGCTTCTGGACAAAAATCTGCTAAATCTCTTAAAGTAACATTATTATCAAACACAGAAAATTATATATACTGTACTGAAGAAGCAGAAAACAATGAAGATCAAATAGGTGCAATATATTCAATGAACAATTTATTTGTTCAAGGTGTAGGATATTTAGCTTTAAAGACAAAATCTGGACATGGATTTAAAGCTGATGATATTAACTTATGTGGCTCTCATATATGGATAGATGCTCCGCACGATGGAATACATGGTAGAGATATACATATAATTGGCGGTGTATATAGTATCAATAATTGTAATGATGCAATAGGTACAAGTAGTACTGGTCGTGTACTATTATATGATGGTAATATAATTACAAATAATATAGCTGAACATATAATAGATAGTAAAAACAAAGGATTATATTTTTCTGAAGATTTATTAACAGAAGAACAATTGTCAAAATGTAATAATATGTTATTATTGAATGAAGAAAACTATAAGTTAATATATGGGGATAATGCAGGAAAAATTGAAGTATTACCAGGACAACCAGATTTTGAAAATGGTATTAATGATTCTGGAGAAGAAGTTCAATTAGATACTACTACAGGAAAGTATATTATATCTAATGAAAAAGAAAATAAAGGAAAATATGTTGTAGTATATGGATATATAAACAAACCAATAGAATTTAGTGGATATGGACAAACACAAGGTGACAGTGTTACTTTATATTTACATAATGCTTTTATAAATACACACGATAATGTATCTACTAGTGGTGAATTACAATCTATTTATTATGGTAGTGAAGCATCAAATATAAAAATAATGGCAGTGCAAGATACTGTAAATATCATTAAGAATAATTATGTAAGTAATTCTGATGATGCATCAACATTTGATAGTGACTGTGTTAAATCTGAAAATAATATTGAAGTTGAATTAAAGAATAATTCATACTTATATATATCTTCATTATATTCTGATGGTTTAGATGGTGGAGAAGTTAAGATAACAGATTCAAAAGGATCATTAATAATATCAAAATGCGGCCAACGTGGAATCAAAGGAAATGCTATTGTAATAGGTCCTAATGCAGTTATTACAGAATCTAACATAGATTATTGTATTACAGATAAAACTAACGATAAGTATTCAACATTTGATGGCATATGTTATATAAAAAATAATTGTAAAATATATATACCTGAAATAGTTAATGGTCCAGACGAAGTATCTAGAAAAAATTCAGGATTTGCAGATATATATTGTAGAAATGGTAAAGCATCAAAAAACAAAGGTCAATTTGCAACAACTAATATAGAATTAAACGGAGTATTAATTATAGGAACTATAGGAGCAGTTAATAAAATTAATATGGGAAATGCAAAAAAATTCTACTATAATGAAGTAATTGAAAGAACTGATGATATTCAATATGATACTATCCCAGTAATAGGTAAACCAACGATTGCAAATGAAGTAGAACCAGCAAATGAAACAAAACTTATAATAGATTTTTAAATTATAATAGTTTTAAGTAATTTATGATAACAATTAATCAAGAAAATATTGGATTAATAAAATTATATAAAGATGCTCTATTAAATAATATTAGTGCAGTCTATTATAAAGGTGATTTAATATGGAGTGTTAACAATGGACCTAAAGCATGTTTTAGTGGAGGTTTCTGGGTTGACACTTTGCCATGGATAGATGATGTACCTTGGAAAGATTTTTAATTAATAAGAAATAAATGTATACATAATAAATTATATGTCTCTTTATACAGGAAGTTTAAATGAATTTATTGATTGGATATCTAATAGAGATATAATAACTAATAGAAAAACAATAGTTGACAGTATTAGTGGTGGATCAATTCGTGAATTATTACAAAGTCATTTACGTAAGCCATTTTATGTTTATGAAGATGTCGATAATAATAGAAAACTATTGTTCTCAAGTGAAGAATCTAAGATTAGATATTTTAAAGCTGTAGAAGAAGCCGGTGGTAACGAAAAGTCTATAGCTCAAAAATATAAAGATTTAGTATTACTTGAATTTGATGTTCCTGCACCTCATAAGATTATTTGTGTAGGAGAAAACGATGAAGTACTTAAAACAATGAATATTTTAAGTGGTAGTGCTCGTCAAATGATCAAGTTTAAAGTATACATTGATGATAAAACTAGTGGACTTAACTCAAGTTATGAAGTAAAATTTAAACTTGTAGGACCTAATGATCAAGTTACATATGAAGATGTTCGTACTTATGATAGTACTAGTACAACAGATGTACAATTATTTGACTGTTTTGATTATTTACAAATAGGTTCAAATACATTAACATTATCTATAAGATTAACTGGTGATCTATCTGCAGAAAAAATTAACCCACAAATTCCTATTAATATTATTAGTTATAATATATCTGCAGAATATGCTACATCTAATTGGTTTGATCCAATTTCTGTTAGTTCTAATCTTCCTATTAATATGATAATTAATAGAAGTATTTCTACTCCTGTTTCACAGACAATTTCATATTATATAGATGATTATTCTAATCCTAAAGGAACAATAACAAAAAATATTGAAGGATTGCGTATTGCTACTTCATTGACAATTCCTAACGATATTATTAGAGAATGCATTTGGCCACAATCTGGAACAGAAGAAAGTATGCATCCTAAGCATTATCTATTAATCAAAGGTAATATGTCAACAGCAGATAACAGTATTAACTTTGATTCTAATTCATTACTTTATGAATTTATAACTCAATCTGATGAACAAGAAGAATTAAACAACCATTTTATAATCATTAAACTATCTATACCTACTGGTTCTTTACAGACATCAAATGGTATGGAAGGAATTTATTTGACTGGTATTCAATATGAAGAGTTTACATTAGACTGGGCATATTTTACAAATGGTGGTACTGATGCATCTATTAATATTGAATGGGAATTATGTCAATATGATATTGAAACTGGTAATGTAATTGAAGATTCAAGAACATATTTGGCTACATTATCAGGTATTAGAAACCAGGTTGCAGAACCATTAAGATTTGTTCCTGATAAACCTTATTTAGAATCAGAAAACTGGCATTTGGTTGGTACTGTATTAAGTAATATTAAAGATTCTGAGTCTGGAGAACCACGTAGACATAAAGCATTCGATAGACAAATTGTTATTGAAAAATCATCATTCGAATTTGAATTTGATGAATGGGCTGGATATGTATTTAAATTAAATGCTTATGGTCGTACAAACAGTGAATCTGAAACATCAAGAACTAGATGGACACCAACAGGTACAATATTGAATACTGCGAATATTCCACAAATGAATTTTTCTCCATTGATTCCTTGGGACTCTGCAAATGGATGGTCAAATAATAGTTTAACATTCAATTCAGAAACATGTTTCGGAACAATTAACTTTAATGCATTCCCAAGTGGAAATCAATATGCATTAAGTGAATATGGACGTACAATAGAAATTGACTTTATGTCAGGTTCAGTTAATGACAATGAAGACCCAT
>Ga0247608_10002907_pt1 | contig 20589 bp, 17 predicted proteins | sample 176DNAGHGlowgp2_FD_193490 | JGI IMG/M metagenome (GOLD analysis project Ga0247608, IMG submission 193490) | Sheep rumen microbial communities from Palmerston North, Manawatu-Wanganui, New Zealand - 1766 DNA GHGlow gp2 | ecosystem: Host-associated > Mammals > Digestive system > Stomach > Rumen ...
CGGGCTCGAAGGCGTGATCGGATAGATCGCCGCTACTTCCGTAAACGCATACGATACATGGGCGGCCGCGTTATTGCCGTCCATTGTCTTGTAGTGTCTCTCCATACACTCATCTCCATATTCAAAAAATTTTTGCCGTGGGAATCCTGTCGTGGAAAGCTCCCGACAAACACATTAAGAATAAATCATTTTTCCCAATTTGTAAAGCATAACCGAAAACGCAAGTCGAATTTTGTGTAGACTTACTGCATTTGACGCAGAATTATTGTACACTTTTCAGGCTCCCTGTGCTATAATGAATCATACTTTTACAGTAATGAAATAATGTATGAAAGAGGTGCGTTCCATGGCAGGCGGACCCGGCCCCCGCGGGCCGATCAAATTTCTGACCGAGGAAGAAAAAAAGAGCATGCCGAAGGTGACGAAGGAGCTGCTGGGGCGGATCCTCTCCTACCTCAAGCCCTACTGGCTGCAGCTTCTGCTGGTGCTGGCCGCAATCATCCTCTCCGCCACTATCGGGCTGCTGCCCTCCATCATCACCGGGCGCGTGGTGGATGAGGCGCTGGTGGGCCAGGACATGAAGCTTCTGATCCGGCTGCTGCTCATGGCCTTCTTTACGCTGGCTCTGTCCCAGGTCATCAGTGTGCTGGAGAGCTACATAAACGCCTGGATTTCCCAGCGCATCATCTTCGACATGAAAAACCAGATGTATGACCATCTGCAGCACATGCCGCACTCCTTCTTTGCCACCGAAAAGCAGGGCGACATCATCACGCGCATGAATACCGACATTTCCGGCGTAAGCTCCGTCATCTCCGGCACGCTCTCGAGCATTGTGAGCAATGCCGCCACGGTGGTGACGACGCTTGTGGCGCTCTTTTCCATGAGCTGGCAGCTTGCCATTGTGGGCGTGCTGGTCATCCCCCTGCTGATCCTGCCGACGCGCAGCGTGGGGCGCACCCGCTGGCAGCTTCTCAACGAGAGCCAGGCCAAGAACGACGAGATGAACCAGCTCATCAACGAGACGCTGTCCGTCTCCGGCTCCCTGCTGGTCAAGCTCTTCACCCGCGAAAAGCTGGAGTACGACCGCTTTGTCGCCGTCAATGAGGAGGTCACGCAGCTTGCGCTCAAGGAGCAGCGCAGCGGCAAGTGGTTCCGCGTGGTGATGGGGATGTTTACGCAGGTCGGCCCCCTGCTGATCTATTTTGCGGGCGGCTGGCTCATCATCTCCAAGACCGACCCCACCCTCACCGTCGGCGCCATCACGGCCACGGTCGCGCTCATCAACCGCCTCTATCGCCCGGTGGAGTCGCTGCTGAACATTCAGGTGGACTTTACCCGCTCCCTCGCCCTGTTCACCCGCATCTTCGATTACTTTGACCGGGAGATCGCCATCGTCTCCCCGCCGCACGGGCGCAAGGCCTCCATGGAAATTGCCTGCGAGATCCATTTTGACCACGTCAAATTCTCGTATATACCGGACAAACCGCTGCTCACGGACATCAACTTCACGATCCCGACCGGGAAGATGTACGCCATTGTCGGCCCCTCCGGCTCCGGCAAGTCCACGCTGGTAAACCTCATCCCGCGCCTCTACGATGTTACCGGCGGCGCCGTCAGCATCAACGACATCAATGTAAAAAGCTATGACCTCAGCTTTCTGCGCAGCAACATCGGCGTTGTGACGCAGGAGACCTACCTCTTCAACGACACGATCCGCGACAATCTGCTCTATGCCAAGATGGACGCCACGCAGGAGGAGCTTGAGGCCGCCTGCCGCATCGCAAACATCCACGATTTCATCATGCGCCAGCCGGACGGCTACAACACCGAGGTGGGCAACCGCGGCCTGAAGCTCTCCGGCGGCGAGAAGCAGCGCCTCTCCATCGCGCGTGTGGTGCTCAAGGATCCGCGCATCCTGATTCTGGACGAGGCCACCTCGGCCCTGGACTCCATCTCCGAAAACGCCATTCAGGACGCGCTGGAGAACCTTATGCGCGGGCGCACCAACATCGTCATCGCGCACCGCCTGTCCACGATTTTGAAGGCCGACAGCATCCTGGTGGTCAAGGACGGCGTGATTGCCGAGCAGGGTACACACGACGAGCTGCTCGAGCGCGGCGGTGTGTATCGTGAGCTCTATGAGACGCAGTTCCGCCAGGTGCTCGACTACGAAGCCGAGCACGCGGAGAGCACCGCTGCGGAGGTAAATTCTCCTGAGAGCTGAGAAAACTGCAAAACAACTCTTGACAAAGCCAATGTGGTATGGTATTATATCTAAGCTCACAGGAGCAGAGATGAATATCGCGGGGTAGAGCAGCTGGTAGCTCGTCGGGCTCATAACCCGGAGGTCGTTGGTTCGAATCCTTCCCCCGCAACCACTAAAGTGACCGGAATTGTTGATTCTGGTCACTTTTTTCGTCGTTTTGCCTCGAAACGGTTTGGGTCAGGGTTTGGGTCAGTCTGCCTGACCCAAACGCCGACCCAAATGCGGAAATGTGCGGAAAGGGGTGGATGAAAACCTCTTTTTTGCTTTGTAATCATTCTGAAACAGTCTCAGAGTTTTTATTCTTTGTTTTGCATTGCATTTTTTACGCTTCTATTAAAGACGAGCGTATGCAGAGTAAAACGCTATCACCTTTGCCTTTTGTGCAAAGTGCCGTTCTTTACTTTTATCGATGATTTCAAAAATATACTTGACTTTTCTACGTCAAAATAGTAAAATGCTGTCATAAACAATCTGATGGAGGATCTTATGAGTTACACATTCCCACTTAGCGATGAAAGCAAGGTTTTTCTTTCTAACTGCATCTTTCGAGCGATAACAAACGACCTTCCTGAACTTATCTATGAAAACAGGCTCCCAACTTCTGTTGGTAGCGGGCAATTCCGATGGAACTTTATCAATCGTAATCTTTTGGAGGATGCACCAGAGAACTTTGAAACGGCCTTTGCGAAAAGGGGGGGCTGGATCTTCATTTTGCTTAGAGACGCTTACACGAATCTTTCTTTTTCTATCATGAGTGAAAAGAATTTCGCAAACCTGCAGAAGCATCCCAAGCAGAAGGAACACTATCTTGAAGCTCTTGTTTCGCAGAATGAGTGGCGTGAGCCTATCTCATCCCAGATTTCCATTGATGGTTTCTTTCCAGATAGAGATCAGATTATACTTTCAGAGCTGAGATCGCAGCTCTTTTCTGGATTTACAGGAATAATCGATGAGCATGTTTTAGTCCTGTACGACTATAATTATTCAGGTGTGACCACAATACGGGCTGTATTGCTAACGCCTAAACTCGAAATTGCCGCGAGTGACGACTGGACCAGCTTTATGAGAAATACCTTTATTCCCACAAAGACTATCAATGTAGCATCTTCCGGCGAGGAGGAAGATTTAGTTTCCCTGAGAGAAGAATATACGCCTAATGAACAGAGTATAGTTGAGATCAACACCAACAACAAGAGAGAGAATAAGGGCTGATGATTTAATATGTTTAGGTTTAATCCTACAAGGTTATGTGATGCTCGGGTCTATAATAGACTTACCGGAGAAGAACTTGCCGAAGCCGTTGGAGTGAAAAAGCAAGCCATTTCACAATTTGAAAACGGGAAAGCAACACCCGAGTATGGTACAGTATGTAAACTAAGCAGCGCGTTAGGTTTCCCAGTAGAGTATTTTTATGAACAAGATGATTCCCTTCTTTTAGGAAACACATATTTTCGTGCGCTATACTCGAGCAAGAAAAAGGATCTGAATTCTCAAAGGATCAAAACAAGTTATGTCGCGAGAATATACGGTTCGCTAGCTAAGTATGTCAACTTTAAGCCATTTAATGTCCCTGATTTTTCTGATACACGCGACATTCCGAAAGTTGCGAGATCTTTACGTAATTACTGGGGACTTGGTCAAGAACCAATTCAAGACATGGTATCACTTATGGAGCATCAGGGTATTATCATGTCTGAGTTTGCCACTGATAGCGCGAAAATTGATGCGTTCTATCAGTATTCTGAAATCAACAAAATTCCATATCGTTGCGTTGTGCTTGGTACAGAAAAAAAGTCTTTTGCACGAAGACAATTTAGTTGTGCGCATGAACTAGGCCACATCGTTCTTCATGAAAAATATGATGACTTGAACGATATTGATCGAGATGATTTTCGTAAACGTGAAGATGAAGCGGATGCATTTGCTGCGGAATTTTTACTTCCTAGAGAAGCGTTTCTTGCTGACATTGAAGTTCATGCGAATAGGCTGAACAGATATGTTGAGCTTAAGCGCAAGTGGAAAGTATCTATTTCGGCAATGGTTGTACGCGCATATCATTTAGGCGCAATAAACGTTAACCAGTATCAATATTTAATGCGCCAGATCTCGCAAAATGGATGGCGAACAAATGAGCCATTAGACGATTTTTTCCCTCTAAGACATCCCAAGGCACTTAAACAAGCTGTAAATCTTATCCTTCTAAATAATGTTTTATCAGGTAATGAGCTTATTTCTGAAATAAAGCGAGGAGGTATGTCTTTGCCTAAATCGGTAGTTGATGAAGTCCTTAATCTTGACCCTGAAACCATAGTGATTGATGAAAACGACACAAAAGATAATATTATTCAATTTGTTGAATTAAAGCGACCATAGTAAAAAGCCAGAACGTGTGTATTCGTGCACATGATCTGGCTTTTATTCATTGTAATCTGTAGATATCGGTGGCGGATATATACATTACATAGCGGCAAATCTCTCTGCCAGCACTGCAAAGGACGAGCTCGACTGAATCTGTCCCGCAGGGATAAAAAGGTACCGCCACTCTTTATAACCGTTGGCCTTGCCCCAGCGGGAAGCAACAGCGCAGTACTGAACACCGCGCTCTTTCTTTGCAATCACATCCGGGTCTTTGAGCTTGTCTTCACCCTTGACCTCAACCAGATAAATAATGTCAGCCGTTTCAACTACAAAGTCAGGTTCATATCTGCGGTTACGGTTATAGGTGATGTTGAACTCCTGCGGATGAGGACGGAGCCAATTCAATACGTCGGGGTCGGTCTCCAACACTCTTGCCAGCGTTAACTCACCGTCTTTACTGTCAAACTGCGCTTCGGAAAAGACGCCTTTCTTGATCCCGGTGAACAGGACAGCATGAATATCCTCGGTGAAGGGCTCGAACAGTTCGACGCTTTCCCGCCAACTGTTTCTAGGCCGGAGGTTATAATCACGGGTGCCGACAACTTCCTCCTGCAGGAAACCGTTTGTGCAGTAGAAATGCTGCATCATTTGCGCGTACAGCTTGTTGGCAATATCCCGCTTATACATCATAACGATGTTGCGCATACCGTTTTCACCAAATTGTGCGGAATAATGATCGCAGAGCTGTGTGATCAACTTGAACAGCAGCGCAGAGCACTTTTCATAATCGATCTCCGGCTTTTTGCGCAGTTCCGCCAGGATGACTTTATTCGGGTTATACCCCTCAAAGTCGATAGCATCGCCCTTGATCCGCTCCCGGTCAGACATGTCCTCCAGATTCTGCAGTAGGATCTCGTTTCTGATTGGCGCATGGCAAAAGTCAGCCATATCAAGATCAAAGTCCAGAAATACATATTCCTCCACGCCTGCATCCGTGATCTTGATGCGGGGAATGGGGATAAACTTGGCCTTAGCCGCAATATGAGTCTGCTCTGTCTGATGAAGCATCCATGCGGTCAAGGGCATTTCATTTTCCCGGAAGACGTCGCCCAGATCTTTGTCCTCGGAAAGCTGAGCTGCAATAGTTTCCGCAATCTTCTTTGCTGCCTGGGGTGTTACGGTGTGCTCCTGCGCGGTCTGGATCGTTTGGGTAACAGCCTCCCGGATCAGCGTATCCGCCTTGCTAATGACGGCATCCGTTACCTCGTTCTGCGGGAGCTCCGTGAAGGTATAGGCTTTTTCTCTGACCGTATCCGGCTCCAGATTCAAGGAAAGCTGCGGTTCCGCTGTTTCCTCCGGCACGATTTCCTCGGCTTTGATCACATTCCCGGCCTTGAAAATAGAATCGCCGCGCTGGGCTTCATCAAGAATGTCCTGGAACTTGTCATGCGCTGTGAGCATGACGGCGTCCACATCCCGATCCCCGGTGCGTTCTCCATAAGGCAGACGCAGACCGCGCCCCACCATCTGCTCCCGCAGGATCTTCGACGCTGCCGTGCGCAAAGGAACGATGGTGTAGAGGTTATTGACATCCCATCCTTCTTTGAGCATGTTGACGTGGATCACGATCTCAACCGGATTTTCCGGATTTTCCACCTCAAGCAGGAGCTTCGTGTTGGCCTCCGTTTCGGAGCCTTTTTGCTTGGAATGGACAATGATAGTTTTGTTCCGGTATGCACCATTCCGGAACTCATCCGACTTGATATAACGCTCCACCCAGGCAGCATGATCGGTATCTTTGCAGACAACCAGCATGAAAGGCTTTACAACAGGCTTTCCATGGTTTGCGGCATAGACCGCCAGCTTGCGCCTTGTGTTTTCGTGGCAGGTGATTCCGTCCAACAGCATCAGTTTGTCCAACTGCTCGTCCCCAAAATTGTAGAAATCAATATCGGAACGGGTGACGGCAAATGGCGTCCTCGTGTAACCGTCCTCAATAGCCTTGGACAACGGGTATTCATAAACCACGTTCTTAAATGGAATCTGTTTACTTCCCTTCGTAACAAGCGGAGTAGCCGTCAGCTCAAGACCGAGCAGCGGGTGCAGCTCATTCAGCGCTGCCGCGCCGCGCTCTGCCCGGTAATGATGCGATTCGTCCATAATGAGAACCAGATCCGGGAGCGAGGACAAATACTGATAGAAGGAGTCTCCGATAATCTCATTGACCTTCCGCATCGTTGCATCTTCTTTGTTGAACTTGTCAATGTTGTAAACGAAGATGCGGATATCCGACTCAAAAGCGGAGATCTGCTTGGATTTGTAATCATCATCCGTGATGATCTGCGGCGCCGCGCTGAAGCAGCCGAGGCCACGGAAAACATACTTCTGACTGTTGAAATCGGAAAGATCCCGCTTCAGCTTGTCATAGATGGTCGTGTTTGGCGCAACGACAAAAAAGTTGCGAATGTTGTACTGCGTATACAGATAGGCGATGAACGCGCCCATCAGACGTGTTTTGCCAACGCCCGTGGCCAGCGCAAAGGTCAAGGACATAAACTCCCGCTCAAAATCTGTGCAGGTGGGGTACATAGCTTTGACAGCACCGAGGGCGCCTCGAAGATTCATGCCCTTGCGCAGCGAAACACTGTTCAGAATATCTTCCAGGATTTCCAGAGACTTCTTCTGCGGTTTGCGCAGTGACATGACGCCGCTGATATATTCGGTCGTATATTGAGGAAAACGATCACTCATCGAGATACTCCTCCTCATCTTCATACACAGGCGGGTGGACGATGTTCAGCGCATAATCCGTCTTGCCAAATTCGCAGCGATCCAGCAGCATTTGCGGGATCTTCTTGATTGTAATATTCCCGTATGCCTTTTCAAGCCCCGCGTCGAAGGAGCGGCAGGCGATAATAAGATACTCGCCGTCCTGCATCGTGTCCCGGATGGAATCCAAAAATGCACTGTTCAGGTGCCGCGTGGTCACAAAGAGGTAACTACTCTCATTGCCGACGGATTGTTTCCAGAACAGGCTGTTGTCCGGCTGATAGGTAAAGCCCTCATGCAGCGCCATCGCAGCCGCCAGCATATCCGCGTCATAGGCGGGATTAATCACGGCTTCTCCGAAGGGGTCCTCGTTGATCAGTGACGGTGCCAGTTCGTAGAAACGATAGCCTCCTCCGCTGGTCCACCCGGCAGATTTTGTAACGCCGCCCTTGTCCTCTCCGGAAATTACCTTGTCCAAGCGAACCTTGCAATGGGTATAAGCATGATCTCCCATCTCAATGCCGATATAGCGTCTGCACATTTTGTGAGCAACAGCCGCAGTAGTACCAGAGCCTAGGAAAGAATCGAGAACAAGGTCGCCTGGCTCGGAGGCAAGTGTGAGAACACGCTCGATAAGGCGTTCAGGCTTAGGTGTAGCAAACGGAGAGTTGCCAAATAGTTTCAGGATCTCTTTCTTTGCTTCATCGGTATGTCCAACATCCTTATATTCAAATAAATTGGTAGGCGGAACATCACCGACAGCAGATAAATAGGTTTTTCTTGCGATTCCGCCCATTCCGTTTTTGCTGAAGAAGAATCTTGGCCACGGCCCTTTCTTCAAGACCTCTTTTGCCAGCTTTTTTGATTCTTCTAAAGGCAGAGCCAACACGATGGCCTTAACACCCGCCCTAACCTCAGAAGTTGCAACGCCGCAGATCTCTGCTCTTTTCTCTGCGTCATCAATTTCTTTTAACTCATAAGGGCACCAACCTTGCATAATTTCTAGCATCTGATCCTGCCCAAATGTCCAGCAACGTCCGTTTGATGGATATAGCATCTCGCCAGTGAACGGATGCTGGATTGCATATACCATGCCTTGGTGTGTCGATGCTCCAGGGGCGTATGCGTTATCCGGACGCCACAAGCCGGCATCGCCGTCTGGGTTCTTATACTTCTTGTCCATTTCTGCTGTGCGAGGAAGCCGTTTCGGTTGCCAGCTTTCAGCCTTTGCATAAACAAGAATATGCTCTACTTCATTTACAATCCCCTTAGCATCATTTCTTGTGGAGTATGTACGTTGCCACGCAATGTTTGAAACAAAATGGAATCGGCCAAATAGCTCGTCACATAACACCTTCAGATATGCCTCCTCGTTATCGTCAATGCTTATCCAAATGCTGCCCTCATCCGATAGAAGTTTCCACAGAATTTCAAGCCTTGGACGCATCAGGTTGAGCCATGTGCTATGCTCCAGGTTGTCATCGTAATGCTCAAAGGCACTGCCTGTATTATAGGGAGGATCAATATAGATGCACTTGACCTGCCCGGCAAATTTGCTCTCAAAAGCTTTCAGAGCCAGAAGATTGTCCCCATGAATCAGCATGTTCTCCGTATCCGGGTCAGCGGTACAATTGGAGCGGGATGCATCTTCAATCAGAATCCTCGGCTCCACGATGATAGGTTTGTCCTTGCCGTACCAGGTTAATTCCAGTTTATTAGCCATCATCCCCGTCCTCCCGGGTTATATAATATTCAGAAAGAATCCTTGCCTAATTATCGGCGTTTCTGTCTCCATTGTTTTTTGATTATATCACAATCATCTGAAAGAATCCATATTTTATGCCTGATATTGATGCTTTAGTCGATGATTTTAGAAATGCAAATAAGATATGCCGTATGTCAGGCCATGTTACACAGTCTGACATATGGCATTTGTTAATTCCCTGCGAGTACACTCCCCATCGTATTAGCCGCTTCTTTCTGCGCCGCTGTCGTGACGTGAGCATAGGTGTCCAGGGTGAAGCCGGCGGAGAAGTGGCCCAGCATGCCGGAGACAGTCTTGATATCTACGCCATTCTGCAGCGCCAGCGTGGCGAAGGTATGGCGCAGATCGTGGAAGCGTACAGCGGGGAGCCCCGCTCGTTTCAGCACTCGGTGCAGCATGTTGAGGACACTGTCCGGTGAGATCGGCCCGCCCGAGGGTGAGGGGAACACATACTCGCTGATCCTGTGCTTTTCCATCTCCTGCAGCATTTCCACAGCATCCTTTGAGATCGAGATATTGCGGTAGGCGTTCTTCGTCTTGAGTGGGACTTCTTTTACCTCTCCATCGATCCTGTAGACCTGGCGCCTCACATGGATCACCCCATGGGTAAGATCGACATCCTCCCACTTGAGACCAAGGAGCTCTCCCCGGCGCAAGCCGGTGGCGAGGTCGAGGTAGTAGAGTTCATACACGCCGCTCTCTTTTGCTTCCCGCAGGAAGGCGCCGAGTTGCTCGGCGTGAATCGTGTGCATTTCCTTATGCTCCACCTTGGGAAGCTCACAGCCGTCCGTGGGGTTAGACAGGATCAGCTTGTGTTTCACCGCCATGTCCATAGCCGAGGAGATCACCTGATTGATGTTCCGCACGGCCTTTGGGCTAAGTCCTTTCGGCTGCTTCTCGGATTCAATGCGGGGGACTCTGCCCTCTGTCAGCAGCTTCTTGTAGAACCTCTGAAGCTGAAGCGAAGTCTGCTTCTCGATCGGGATGTCGCCGATGTTCGGCTTGATGTGATTGTCGATGTACCCCTTGTAGGTTTGATGGGAGGAAGGCCGTACCCTCACTTTTGCGTAAGCTTCGATCCACTCGTCCATTCACTGCCCGATTGTATATTTTCCCTCCTTGGTGAAGTCCAGCTGCTTGCTGTTGTCGATGGCCTTCCGGAGCTTTTCCTTCACCTCGGTCTGTGTCTTGCCGAGGACGTTCTTTGTGATCATCTTCCCAATGTCTGGATCGCGTCCGACCACATAGCGGCCCTCCCAGCGGCCGTCTTTCCGCTTACGGATATTCCCGTCGCCGTTGGCTCGTTTCTTTGCTATGTATTGTCTGCTTCTGCTGAACTCGCGGATATGGCTGGGGCGACGGTTTACCTTGTAACAGATCTTCTTCCTGCCCTCATTGCGCATAAGAGCATCTTCACGTTTCTCAGCACCAACATATCCACTGCCGCCGTGGAGTATTTTTTCCTTACTGGTCTGTTTCTTCGCCATTAAATGGACGGGAATTAAAAAAGATGATAGTCTTTCAATGACGCGCTAGACGGGTTGGGCGCAACAGTGCTAGATGGGTTGGACGCAAAGTTTTTCTTGCATAACTCCCTCTACGGGTGTATACTAAATAAGCTATTTTGAGACCATGTGTATTATTCTTAAACATTTGGGAAACATCACATTTTTACGATCATGGGTTCTTAATTTGCTATTTACACTGCCACGGAGGGACAGCAAACCAAAAATTTCCAAATGCTAGTGAAACAGGTTTGTTACTGAGTGGGCAAAAGAAGAACAGATTAATAAATCTCGTCTATTGTGCAGGCCACAGAAACGAAGCGACGTGGTTGCCTCCAAGTGACATCAAGGTGTGATACAAATTGGTAGGGCAGTTGGCTATGGATCATAAAATCGCGGATTCAAGCCCTTTCATTTAAATTAGGTAGCTATCTAGTTTGTGTTCCAAACAATTTGACCATAATATGTAGGCAATCTTGTTACATCTCTACATTTTATTAGGGGAGGTTTTATGAGTACTGCTATAATTACTCTGCTGGAAGATATGGCTCACGGAACCATCACCGATTATTCAAATTATCTTTCATCAGAAGAGTTGCAAGCTATTAGAAATTGGTACAGTAGTTATGGTGGTTCCAGCGAAACTACTGATAAAGAAATAATTGGTTTGTTGTATGAGTTATATATTAGAGAAGATATTGATTTTCGACCAGTCGATGAATTTCAAGATATTTCTTCTTCACTGGCCAAAAGGTATCATTTTGAAAACACGCAGTTTCTGAACATGTATATTCGAGTTAGAGAATTGTTGTATGGTAAATAAATGAATATTAACGAAAACGGATGCACATTCTGCAATGAGTTCAATGGGCACTCGGAACTGTCTTATTTTAAGAATAATTACGGAGAAAAAATTGGAATAAATAATCGCTGCGTTTTGGAATCTGATTTATTTGTCTGTGTTCCATCTATTGGCTCGTTTGTTCCTGGCTATATACTTGTCATTCCTAGAGCGCATTTTCTCTCTTTTTTGGGAATGCCGAATTTTTATTTGCGGGAATGTCAAGATATCCTTAATCTTCTAAAGAATCATTACTGTCAGCATTATAAGTCGCACTTTATCCTTTATGAGCACGGTACTGCCAATGAAAAAAATCAGGGTGGAATGAGCGTTCTGCATGCACATTTTCATTTGCTCCCTTGCAATGTGAAAATGATCAAATTTTGTTCTGAGTTTCAGTTCGCAGCTTTTTCTTGTCTGTCTGATGTAGTAAACTATTATAGAGCTGTTGGAGATAATAGGCCTTACCTTCTACTTCGAGATTCAGATGCAGTTTGGTATCTTGCCTTCTCTCAAAGCATTCCTTCTCAGTTCTTTCGCAAGCGCATATGCGATGTGCTAGGTAAGCCAGGGATGGGTGATTGGAAAAACCATCCTTTTATTGAGAACATTAATATGACAATTGCAAACGCTCAACAATATGGACTTCAAAAGATGTTTCGCTCGGTGGTAAAAGATGGAGAATCAACTAATTTGTGAGTATAACCGGATTTTGGCTTTTTGTTTCAACTTGTTTAAGAACAAAAATGCTGATTATGGGCCTACCTGGCTTCTCTATAGAAATCAATCATTAAATGATGAACTATGGAGGAAGGCGAAAAGAATCAGAACCTTGGAAGAACATGCTGATGCTGCGTGCATCCCAGAGGGCCGTGATATTGAATATATAGGTATTATTAATTATTGTATTATGTTTTTAATCAAGCTTGATACAATAGATGGTATTCCCAGTGTGGAGGATTTTACTGAGAAATTGTCGCTTCTAGACTCGATCAATGAAGATATAATCTATCGGGCGTATCAGGAAAATGTTACCAATATCAAGGCTCTCTTGATTAAAAAAAATACTGATTACGGCGACGCATGGAGAAGTATGTCAATTAGATCTATGACAGATCAAATAATCGTCCGCGTATACAGAATCAGAAAAATTCTCCAAAATAATGGGGATTGCAAAGTATCGGAGGGAATTACAGCGCAATTATATGATATTATTAACTATTGCGTTTTTGCTCTGATAAAAATGGGGACAGATTTGATTTAGTAAGGAAAACGTATGGATAACCTATATAAGCGTGCTTGTTCCGCATTTTTAGCAACATATAGAAAGCAAGAGACTCTTCCTAATGGCCAGGTTTTACACGGCTGGTACGACTATATCAGTTCTCCGGAATACAAAACAGTAGGTGTTGTAATTACAGCACAAATGCTCATAGTAATTAAAGATGCGGATTTGGAAGTTGAATTTGATTGTATGGATATGATAGAATCTTTATTATCCATGCAGAACTCAGACGGAGGATGGAGTTACAGAACAAATCTTCTAATGTCCGCAACGGAGCCTACTGCACTGTCCATTTTAGCAATCTTACTTTGGTGCGATTCTCTCAACTCTAGGCAACAGAAAGCTGTTGATTCTGGAATTACTTGGTTACTGCGCTATAAAAATATCAATTCATTGTGGGGACCGATAAACAAAAAGGAACGCTATGCTCATACATATTTTTCGTGCTCGGTGCTTAAATACTTATATCGCATCTCTAAGATTAGCAGCATCATACGATGTGATGAAGTAAGAAAAGCGATTGAAGAAGGATGCAACTCTTTATTAAATTCATTTGTAGACAATGATTCTCAGTGTGGCTGGGGTGTTACGGTAGGCGCAGAACCAACTATATTTCATACAGCATATGTTGTTGATACATTATTGTTTATTCGAAATGATTACCTCAAAACTCACCAGATCATAAAAGCCAGTGAATTTTTAAAAAGATACTACACCGATGAAGTGAAGAAAAAAAATCTTTCTCTTTTTCATATTGGAGATTCAGAAATATACCAACATAGGACAAGTCGTTTGTCATATTATCACTCCGTTGATGTATATCTTTCATTCGCATTATTGCGAACTCAATCCCCGTCTGTTTTATCACTAGAAAAGGAGTATGTGTTTTTTCGTGATTGTGCGGAACAAACTGATTGGCGTTATCATAGTTTTGTAACCGGATGGAGATTGTTTGATATCGTTAGCTTCTGCAATTATTATGAGAAGCTATACAAAAGGAAAGGAAATACAGCGGTGAAACAGTATAAGGTCGCTTTGACATTTGCCGGAGAAACGCGGAGTTTGATTGCGGATATTGCAGGTATTCTTGCATCAAAATATGGTAAAGAATATATCTTATACGATAAGTATTATGAGGCAGAGTTCGCGAGACCGCAATTAGATTTATATTTACAGGATTTATATCACAATCATTCTGACTTAATCGTCGTGTTTATTTGCTCTGAATATGCTAAGAAGAAGTGGTGTGGCGTTGAATGGCGCGCAATTCGAGATATACTAAACCAAATGGACTACCACAAGATCATGTATGTGAAAGCAACTTCAGAAGATATCAGCAACTTTTCACTGCCTGGTTTCTATCCTTTGGAAGACGGCTATATTGACTCTAGCGATCACACGTCGCAGGAAATTGCAGACTTAATCATTCAAAGATACGAACAACAGAATTAAGGTCGTTGAATTATGTGCCTTTGAGTCTTTTTTATTTTCTAATCATTTTTGATAATTCAAATAACGTTCACATAACCTAGAAAAACCACTTAGGATACTTTCGTAACAAGGATAAAGAATTGGGGACCTATTCATTGGGTACCCAATTCTCTTTTACGTCCAGCACATTTCCCATGGTATTCGCCGCTTCTTTCTGTGCGGCAGTCGTGACGTGGGCGTAGGTGTCCAGGGTGAAGCCAGCGGAGAAGTGACCCAGCATGCCGGAGACTGTCTTGATGTCCACGCCGTTTTGGAGCGCCAGCGTTGCGAAGGTGTGGCGCAGATCATGGAAGCGTACAGCGGGGAGCCCCGCCCGCTTCAGCACCCGGTGCAGCATGTTGAGGACACTGTCCGGTGAGATCGGCCCGCCCGAGGGTGAGGGGAACACGTACTCGCTGATCCTGTGCTTTTCCATCTCCTGCAGCATTTCCACAGCATCCTTTGAGATTGAGATATTACGGTAGGCGTTCTTCGTCTTGAGTGGAACCTCTTTTACCTCTCCATCGATCCTGTAGACCTGGCGCCTCACATGGATCACCCCATGGGTAAGATCGACATCCTCCCACTTGAGACCGAGGAGCTCTCCCCGGCGCAAGCCGGTGGCGAGGTCGAGGTAGTAGAGTTCATACACGCCGCTCTCTTTTGCTTCCCGCAGGAAGGCGCCGAGTTGCTCGGCGTGAATCGTGTGCATTTCCTTATGCTCCACCTTGGGAATCTCACAGCCGTCCGTGGGATTGGAGAGAATCAGCTTATGTTTCACTGCCATGTCCATGGCGGAGGAGATCACCTGATTGATGTTCCTCACCGTCTTGGCGCTCAAACCCTTCGGCTGATTCTCTGATTCGATTCTCGGTACTCTGCCCTCGGTCAAGAGTCTCCTATAGAACTTCTGGAGTTGGAGCGAGGTCAGCTTCTCGATCGGGATGTCTCCAATGTTCGGCTTGATGTGATTCTCGATGTATCCCTTGTAGGTCTGATGCGAGGAGGGTCGCACTTTCACTTTCGCGTAGGCCTCGAACCACTCATCCATCCACTGTCCGACTGTGTATTTGCCCTCTTTGGTGAAGTCGAGCTGCTTGCTGTTATCTATGGCTTTTCGGAGTTTCTCCTTGACCTCGGCCTGGGTCTTGCCAAGGACGTTCTTGGTAATCATCTTCCCGGTGTCAGGATCGTGTCCGACCACATAACGACCCTCCCATCGGTCGTCTTTGCGTTTGCGGATATTTCCGTCGCCGTTGGCTCGTTTCTTTGCCATGCAAACACCTCCTTTGGCAAACCAAACACATACCACGGGAAGTCAGAAATAGCTATCCTTTTCTTTGTCATCTGCTGGATTTCTACCTTTTGCACAGAAACCGGCAGCCAGTTTTTTCATTGTTTTGCTCTGCATATTCTGCTTTCGCGGCTTTTCCTCAACCACGGGATAAGCAGATCCAAAACGGTGCAGGAACCCCGCTTTTTTCCTTGAACGATCGGGCTTTTCTGGTATTACAACCCCCTCCTGCCCAATTTTAGCGATTTAGGACCCCCCCTTCCGAAAGGCCGAAACTGCCCGCACTGCGGGCAGAAGTGAATGCGGCGGGGTGGTCAGCGACCCCGCTGCTTTCTCCCGCCTTGCTCCTCGTCCTCCGAAATCGGCCCCCGGAGGGGCCAATCCCGGCGACGGACGCTCAGATCGCCCTGACCGTGAACATTGCGTTTGCGGGAGCTTCTGGGTGCTGTGCGTTGTGCTTTGCGACGCGGTCTTCAATCCTCTGAGTTGCTGCAGCGTTGCTCAAATCCTCCATCATTGCCCACTGACGGTGAGCTACAGCATCCTCGATAGGGCGGATCGTAAAGAGTTGTACGCCATTAACCTTCCTGCCGCCATGATTCATTTTCGTGGCCTCGCGATAGATCAGTTCGGCATCCTCAAGCTCCGTCAGTGCTTTCGCTACGGTTTTCGGAGACTTGATTCCAACCGCGTTGCCAATAGTTTGCTGCTTCGCCCAGCAGACATTCGTCTTGCGATCCTCCAGGCGCATCAGGTAGGCATAGACCGCGATCGCGTTTGTGGAGAGCCCGAGAGAGAAACCATCATTCGGCAGAATGAAATATTTCCCCTCCATGTACGAGGGGGAAGTCTTCAATCACACCTCCGCGTTTTGTTTTCGACCCACTGGATGAACTGATCCTTCGGAATCACGATCCGATTGCCAATTGTGATCGATGGAAAGTCTTTTTCCTTCAGCAGCTCATAACAGGAGGAGATCGCGATCCCCAGTGCCTTTGCCACCGTATCTGCGTTCAGGAATAACGGCAACTCATCATAACTTTTGTAGATAGATTCTTTCGTTAAACATACACCTCCGTTTTTAGTCGTTGTTCGTCTTTGCTGTCAACCTGTCCATTGTCATCGCCCCCCTGTTTTATTGTCTTCTCAAAGACATTCGCCGCTGTTAGACTTGACAGCTCCGTGTCTTCATGTTAGACTGTCCGTAAAGATTGTTTTATAAACTTTCCAACCTGATGCAGTGTAACATGACTGCGTCTGCTTGTCAAGACTTATTGTAAAATTTATATTATGCTGTGTCTAAAACCTTGGAGGCGTTTATGAGCTATCTGTTTAAAACCTACATCTCTAATGGACGCGAGTACTTCGTCTACGGGGAAGATGGCAAGGAAATAAAAAAAGACTTTCGCTTTTCGGAAAGTCTGATGGGCATTCTGGATTTGGATTGGCTCAGATTGGATGCTATTTGCAATCGTATGGATCACGCATGGCGGCAGCTCTGCAGCGAAAAAAATCAGCAGTACGCGGACGACATGCTGGAGGGTCTGGACGAACTGGCGCAAGAGCATCTCTTTTTTGAACTTACGCGCATGGACTGGCGCGATCGTCTGGACAAGGCGAAAGCGAAATCCTGCGTGAACGTCCTTGATCTGCTTCCGCATAAACAACTGACATGGATTCCCACGGAGATTTCCGAAAGCCAAAGACAGATCAAAGAGATCCTGAAGCTGACGCTGGACGTGGACATTGCGAAGAAGGACAAGCGCTCTCCTGTAGAAAAGCTGGCCGCCTATTATCGAAACGAACACCGGGATCTGGATAACAACCTGCTGAGCCTTTACCGCTTCAAGGCTCTGGCTATAAAATTCGAGCCGACGGAACACGGGGCTTTTTCCGAGGTGTTGTATCCCGAAACTGTTTATGATCTGATCGACTTTTATCTTCGGGAGAACATCAAGCGACAGCAAAACTGGCGTGTCTGCAAAAACTGCAAACGGTATTTTCCCATGACCGGCCGTGTGAGCGCTGAATACTGTGACCGAGCCGTTACCGCCTCCGGCAGTACCTGTAAGGATGTTGGTTCCACGAAGACCTGGGAATCCAAAATGCAGAGTGAAGAGAGCTTCCAGAACTATCGTCGGGAATATAAACGCCGTTATGCGTGGATACGGCTTGGCCGGTGGACGACGGAAGAGTTTGCTGCCTGGAGCAAACAGGCACGGCTTAAAAAGATGCAGTGTGACTGCGGTTCGATCAGCGAAGAGGAGTTCGCCGCCTGGTTGAAGAATTCGTGACAATTTGACAGGTCGAGATTATTAGAGGTGCTATGAATACAAGTCTCAGAGAAGACGTAATTCGATACGTCAAGAAGAAATACAAAACCGAGATCGAATATCTCTGGGCGCGGTATCCGAGCTACGGTGTCTTTCGCCACGGGGACAATCAGAAATGGTTCAGCCTCATCATGGATGTTTCCTGCGCGAAGCTAGGTCTGCCGGGGGATGAGACCGTTGATATCTTGAATGTGAAGCTGGACAGTCCGCTTCTGGTTGATTTGCTGACCCAACAGGAAGGGTATCTTCCCGGTTATCACATCAGCCGTGGGAACTGGGTTTCCATTCTGCTGGACGGTACTGTTTTGCTGAAAGACATCTGCAGCTTGATCGACAGAAGCTATCGGGTCACCGCGTCTCCGCAGACGAAGAAAGCGATCCGCCCTCCGAAGGAGTGGATCATCCCCTCCAATCTCAAATACTTCGACAGTGTTCACGCCTTTGACTCCGTAAACGAGATCAACTGGAAGCAGGGCGCTGGGATCAAGAAAGGCGACACGGTTTTCCTGTACGTCGGCGCGCCGGTCTCCGCGATCCTCTATAAGTGCAAGGTCATGGAGACGGACATCCCGTATCGGTTTCAGCGCGAGGATCTGACGATCAGGAGCCTCATGAAAATCCGCCTGCTGAAGCGCTATGATCCCAAGCGCTTCACCTTTGACGTATTGAAGGAGCAGTATCGCATTTTCGCCGTCCGCGGCCCGCGCGGTGTCCCGGAGGAACTGAGCGAGGATCTGAAACTGTGAGAATGGATACTTTTATTTTTCCTCTGAGTATGGTATAGTATCAATAGCACAAACTACTATAGGGGAGGCAATTAAATGAGTCACGAAGAATCTATTAATAGGTCAGTTGAAAATGCTGCTGCCTCTGTAGAAATGGAAGGCTTTCACATAGATGAAGAGTGCAAAGACTGGTGCCGATTGGTATTGATGAATCAGATGTCCAAAGAAGAATACCTGAACTTGCTGCTAAAAAAAGCAGGAGTGACTGCCTAATGAGCTACAGCATCGATTCTCTCACTGCTGATTGCTATGCTGGCACGACCTGTTTGATTAATAAGCTGAGTATTCATGATGAAGACCAGCTGGCTGTAGTTGAAGCTGGCATAACAATGATGAAGGACTCTGAGCTGTCGGAGCATCCGATCCAAGGCAGATTTGATTTCGCACATTACAAGGCGATCCATCGATATCTTTTTGAGGATCTTTACGCTTGGGCCGGAGAAACCCGTACAGTAGACATGTCCAAGAAAGGTACCAGTTTCATCAAGGCTGAGGATATTGACCGGCTAGCTGAAAGCGCGTTTCGACGGCTACGGGCAAAACATTTCTTTACTGACATGCCATTTGACGAGTTCGTGAAAAACATTGTAGATTTCTATTGCGTTCTCAATATGCTTCATCCATTCCGCGAGGGGAATGGCCGAACGCAGAGAGTGTTCTTCACTCAGCTCATTCGCAACGCCGGATACGATATTGATTTTGCTAAGATCGATCCGGATGAATTGATGGTCGCGACGATCCAGGCGGCAAACGGAGTGGAAGACCTGCTCAGAGAAATCTTTCGTGAAGCAATTCACCACGATGAAGACTTGATCCTTGCATAATGCTATGGCAGAAGGGTTTAATCTTTGTTTATGCGGCGTAAGTTTTGCCCAGATGTGCTGGGATTTTTGATCGCAGATGATGCGGCAAAGTTTTTTCCCAGTTACCTTGAGGAGCCTCGAGGAAGTGTTAAGACAATGGAAAACATCAATCGTCCGAAATCCGATGCAGAATGGTATTTCCGAAAAGATCCGGAGAAGGATCGGTTCTATAAAATATTCTTCGAGCTCTGCCGGAAATATAATGTTCACTGGGCGAGTGCCAGCGAAAAAGAGCGCGCTTTCATTGAGGAGATTACCCGTGTAACATACGAACGCGATCGCGCCGTGCGCCTGGGTCAGCCTCTTTCTGAGATTCGCCCCGCTTTCGCATCTTGACCCAAACCGTGACCCAAACGCGGAAAGGGGCGGAGAGTTTTGGAGAGTACGCAGGGTTCAAACACTCTGAGAAACCTGGACAGAAGAGGGACAAACGGAGTCGAAACGGCCTTACAAATTCTACCACCGCAGCTCATAACCCGGAGGTCGTTGGTTCGAATCCTTCCCCCGCAACCATGTTGTGCAACCAAAAAAGAGATTGCGCCGGAAACCCCCGATACCACAACGGTTTCGGGGTTTTTTCGTGCCCCAATTTTCAAGTGCAAACAAAAAGATATTTTTCTTTGTTGAGAGGACTTGAACTACCGACCCCCACTATTTCAGGCGGCTTTTGAGAGATGTATTCTCCCGAAAGCCGCCTTTTTTCGTTTTCGCTGAAAAATATTTTCTAAGAGGTCTTCCCCGCTTGTTCAGAAAAGAGGTTTGCCCTACATTTTGGGGCAAACCTCAAACTTAATAACACCGTAATCATGGGCTGACTTTGTAGAAGAAATTCTATGAAGTCAGCCCTTTTTTTATTTTCTATAAAAGGAATGAGCACCATGATCAAAATCAGAATCAAGAATCCGGCACCAAGTCAGAGTATGGTTGTAAGCGTCAAACCTGTGGCCGGATTGAAATAGTTCGCCAGCCATGAGAGAATGTAACGGGCTCTCGTAGACTACCATCGAGTCGATACGAGTCTGCGGGAGTCTTTGCAGATTGTCGCTGGTTAT
>Ga0247608_10002909_pt1 | contig 20576 bp, 15 predicted proteins | sample 176DNAGHGlowgp2_FD_193490 | JGI IMG/M metagenome (GOLD analysis project Ga0247608, IMG submission 193490) | Sheep rumen microbial communities from Palmerston North, Manawatu-Wanganui, New Zealand - 1766 DNA GHGlow gp2 | ecosystem: Host-associated > Mammals > Digestive system > Stomach > Rumen ...
TAAGGTCATCCGTGTCGGTAATCTGGCGGCGCGTGCCAAAGACGGTGAATTCCAGATCAACTTCTCCACGAACGCCTTCATGGGCCGTATCAAGGTCTATAATATGCTGGGCTGCTGTCCTTACTCCATCTACGAGAACCGGGTGGAGTTCTCGCCCATCGATGAGGTGGCGCGGGCGATCATCCTGCTCAGCACCACGCCCAAGGAATGCTGCGTGTTCCACACCTACAACAACCACGCGCTCTTCCTCGGCGATGTGCTCAGCGGACTCAACAACCTCGGCACGGACATCCGTCTCGTTGAGGACGAGGAGTATGACGCGGCGATGGAAAGTGCGGGCAACGATCCGCAGAAGGCCAAAACGCTTTCCAGCCTGCTTGCCTACAAGGACGTGGCTCACGGCATGAAAGCTTCCAGCATCCCGGTGGTCAACGCTTACACCACGCAGGTCCTTTACCGTATGGGCTTCAAATGGTCGCCCACAACTTGGGACTATGTGGACCAGATGTTGGGTGCCATCAGCGGACTCGGATTCTTTGATTAGAAAGCGATAAACTTCGAAGAAAAATAAGCCTGACCAATGCCGTCGGGCTTATTTTTTGCCTGTGTACATCGTGCAGACGCCGAATGTGAAGCGGCGGACGCCCACCTGCTGGTATCCTATGCGCTCGAGCATCGGGACGATACGGTCGGCTTTGGGGAACTTCAGTATCGATTTCGGCAGGTAGGTGTATGCCTCTCGGTCGCCGGAAATCCATCCGCCGATAAAGGGCAGGAAATGGAGGGCGTAGAGTTTGTAGCACCACAGCAGGAACGGGTTGTCGGGGTAGGAGAGTTCCAGGATGACCATCTTGCCTCCCGGGCGCAGCACGCGGTGCATTTCCGCCAGACCCTGCTCCAGATGTTCAAAATTGCGTATTCCGAAAGCCACGCTCAGGCGGTCGAAGTGGTCGTCGGGGAACGGCAGGGCTTCGACGTCGCTTTGCTGCAGATGGACGTTGCCCGGCACCTTCGTTCGGCCCACCTCCAGCATCTTCTCGGACAGGTCGATGCCGATAATCTCGCTTTCAGGGTGCACCTTTTTGGCGATGGCGATGGCGAAATCACCCGTCCCGGCGGCCACGTCCAGAATCCGCAGAGGTTCTCGGCTGTCCGCTATGGCCTGCACCGCTTTCCTCCGCCACCTTCGGTCGATGGAGAAGGACATAATGTGGTTCATCCTGTCATAGTCGGGGGCTATGGCGTCGAACATCTCCTCTATTTGGGTCTTGGTCAGCATATTAGATCAGGTATCCGGTTCCGGCGAGAATGGCAAAGACGAAAGTGCTGATGACCAGCAGGGGCAGTGCGGGGTCGAGGCTCTTGCCGTCGCGGCTCCACACGATGCGCAGGTGGAGTGCGTAGAGTGGGAGCGTGGCGCAGTAGAGGAGGTTCCACCCCGAGGTGAAGTCGGCCAGGGTGAACAGCAGCATGCACAGCCACGCGGCCACAATTAAGGCGGTTTGGTAGATCTTGGCCTTTCGGGAGCCGATTTTGAGGGGAATGGTGATCCGGTGGTTCGCGTCGGACTCCATATCCCGGATGTTGTTGACGTTGAGCACTCCCACGCTGAAACATCCGATGGCGGCTGCCGGCAGCAGTACCAGCAGGGTGTCGAAGGTGTGGGATATCACGAAATAGGCTCCCGCCACCGAGACGATGCCGAAGAAGATGAACACGGAGATGTCGCCGAGGCCTCGGTAGCCGTAGGGGTTCTTCCCGAGGGTGTAGTGCATGGCGGCCCAGATGGCGGCGGCACCGAGCAGCAGGAGCAGGATCGGCTGCCAGGCTATCAGGGTGCCGAAGGACGACCAGACCATCGCGGCGCCGAACAGGCAGCACAGCCCTGCGAAGAGGGCGATGAGCCGCCGGAAATCCTTCGTGTCCAAAGCCCCCTGCGCCAGGCTGTATTGCGGGCCCTCCCTCTGCGAGCCGTCGGTTCCCCGCAGGAAGTCGCCCAACTCGTTCGACAGGTTGGAGAGTATCTGCAGGCAGACCGTCGTCAGCAAGAGCCATACAATTGTCCAGATCGTCGCATCGTGATACCGCAGTGCCAGCATCAGCCCGAGCACCACCCCGGCGAGCGACAGGGGCAGCGTGCGCAAACGCATCGAAAAAACCACCGCTTTGAATCTTTTCATATTATTCAGAGATAAGGATGCAAAGGTACACAAATTTCTCATCCGACGAACAGTCATTGTTATGCGTAAATTTGCAAAAATAGTGGTACTTTTTGCGACGATGTTCAACTTTAGTAACAATGAAGCATTCATAACTTTCCTTAAATGATTGATAACCAAACGTGTAAATGCTCTAAAAATTTTTTTTCTTCAAAATGACCATATTTGAATATTTTATATATTTGCCTTTCCATTTCAGTTGTTTAAACGGTTCTATGGTACTTGGTGATAGTTGTATAATCGATTGTAAGAGTGTCTGTTGCATCGGTTTTTCCGACGGATTGCTTCGGCATGCTTCCATATTGCCTTCTGTTGATGTTCATCTGCACCCTATATATTAGTATTGTGAAACGAATACCCAAGCCTATGCATAAAGCTCTACCCGTTCTGTTCCTGCTTTTCTCCGCTTTTCCTTCACTGTTCGCAACGCCGACGGATACCCTGCGTGTGACCGCAACCGTTTGCGACAGCATCGCTTGGTTTGGCGAGATGTACAGCCACGACACGGTTGCTCAGCATTGGGTCACCCACGAGGAAGGGCGCGACACGGTGTACATTCTCACCCTCTATGTGAACCAGACGGTGTACACCGACATTTACGACACAGCCTGTCTCTCGTACGACACTATGGGGCAGACCTATACGACTTCCGGAGACTATGAATTGGAACGCTATCAAACCGCCAACGGTTGCGACAGTGTGGTGATGCTTCATCTTACAATCATCCAGCCGCCTCAGGCACACGCGATTATTGGCGATACGCTCGTCTGCCGCGGACAGCATGTCACATTTTTCTATCCCAACGACTACTCCCCCGAATACTACTGGTACCAGTGGTATTTCGCCCCGTCGAGTCCCATGGGCACCAATGTCTCTTCCATCGTCTGGAATGTTGGGGATGACAGTCCCAGTTCCGTCGCGGTGGGGATGCAGGTTATTGACGTGCAGCATCACTGCGTTGTCATTGACACCCTGCTCGAGGTTCGGGTGTGCGAGGAGTCGTCTCCTGCCGGCGCGAAGATTGTCCGGAAGTCGAATTCCAACATCTTGATATGCAATGCCGTGGAAGATCCGTCGGGCATCGTCCATTACCGTTGGGGGCGCACGGACAAGCAGACTTATGAGGAAGCGGCCTGCGATTGTGATTTCAACTACTACCAATATGAGACCCCGATCAACACGGACTTGTACCTCTATTGGGTGGAAACCTACCTGATTCATGGCGATGTCATCTGTCGGAACAGAACATACTATGCGCAACCGACCTTCTCCGGCATTGATTCGCACGACTCTTTCGACGTGATAGCCTGTTTGCAAGGGAATCGCCTTCTGATTCAGGCGGACAACCCGTCGGCGGAACGGATTGAGGCCACTCTGTATGACCTGACCGGAAAAGCTATCGCCCAGTGGGATCTCGGTTCCGAAACGTCCGTCCGGCGGCAATTGCCATTCCAGTACCCTGGCGGCGTGTATCTCTTGAGCGTGCAGGCCGGCACCCATCGTCACACCACCAAAATCTTTAGCCAGCGATGAGAAAGTTTAGCGTCATATTGAGTATGGCATTATGCCTTTTCAGTGCCATCGCCTGCTTTTCGCAGACGGCCAGGGATGTGATGGATGCCAACCAGAAAGTATATGAGCTGATGGAATTGTACATCGCCAATGCGGATCTCACCGACCGCTATGCTCAGAAATCAGGCACTTTCCGTAACCTTTTCGTAAGTCAGGAGGCCACCGTCTATATGGACCATATCGACTGGTTCAACAATGCCAACCGCAAGGGTATCACCAATCTCGAGAGCTACTGCGATTTCTACTCACGGCAGCAGGGCACATTCACGCAGTTCGGGATTTCGGATGTGCGTATTGACTACCAAGGTGTGACGGACGGCGAGATGGACTATACTGTGGGACTGACCAAAAAGTACATTATTCCCGGCGATGACCACCTGGTGGAGAACCCGTTGGTCTTGCATGTGGTCTACAATCCCGCATCCAAGGTGGCCAAAATCATCCGCATTGAATGCTTGCGTCCTGACAGTCGTATGCGGCCGCATATTTCGGCCAACTACAAGAGGTATGACAATGCCCTGTATATTCCTAAGACGTTGAAGGTGAAAAATATCGACGGCTCCTACATCCACTTGGATGAACAAATCCGTCCCTTGTCAGTGGAAGTGTACAGTCGGTTGTCGGGCAAGAACTGCGCCACCTACAGTTATGATTTCGAAGCGCAGACAGAGCCGGTGCAGCACCACACCATTTCCGTGTCAACGGTGAAGAATGCCGTTGGCCTTGAGGTGGGCTATGCGCAGTCGCTGGGTGAACCGGTGTATAGTGTGCCGACAGATTACAGCGGACATTTCAATGCTCCGGAATACAGTGAGCGCGTTTTCCATATCGGTGCCGTTTACCAGCGGCAGCTCTTCGCCCGCAACCGCCACCGTATCTCCTTGGAGACGGGTGTAGCGTTTGATATTGACTGGCAGCGGCTTACTGCTGGCAATTATAAGGAGTCTCGCGAGGCTGTTGACCCCGACGGAGATGCCTACACGCGTCTTACGACTTTGGCGGACTTTCTTGAGAGAAGCCGTGGGTTAGATGTGGCGGTGCCCGTTATGGTGCGCTATGACGGTTACGTGACCCCTTCGGTTTCGTTGTTCGCGGCCGTTGGCATCCGTTGCGGTGCGTTCTTTTCCGGCGTGTCCACGGCCTTCTTTGATGCTTTTTACGCAGGTCAGTACGGTCCCGAGTACTTCAATGTCCTGATTGACCAGAACCACTACTACGACTACGGCCGGTTCGAAGTGAACGGGATTCTTGATGAAAGGCCTGCTTCTCCCCGCTGGCACCTTGACGCCCTTGCGCGTGTGGGTGCGCAGTTCTTCTTCACGGCCGACAAACGCTGGTCGGCGGAACTCTCCATAGGAGGCCGATACAGTCTGCTCAACAAACAGCAAGGATCGCTCACCCCGATTGAGGCCTCCAGCATCTCCCCAAACAAAGACACCTTCAACTCCGCGTTGCGGAGCCTTACGGCCCGTCCGCCCCTGTTCATCGAATGCCAAGCCAAATTGTTGTACAACTTTTAAGCCCGTAAAGCCATGCGAAAGTCGATTATTCTGATAATGATGCTTATGGCCGCCTTTGCTGCGCGGTCGCAACAATTCGTCTTCTTCTGCGTGAACTTAGGTGACCACACTGACGGCGACTATGTGGCCGGTGTGATCGACGGGGCACTGAAACAGTTGGGCCAGCAGGATGAGTTTGTGATATACATCCGCGGTGGCGTGAACCGGGACGGCAAGGTTTTCGACGCTGTCCAAATTACCAACCGCGAGGAGTGGGAAGAAGCCAAGGGGTTGCTCGACTACATCGACCGATGCTCGGTGCTCGCACCCTCGGAAGTGGATATGCTCAAACGTATATTCCAAAGCCGTTACGATGTTGTTGGACAGAAACTTAACCCGAAAAAGTCCGTCACGGTTTACTGGTTTGGGGACGAACAGTACTACCGCAACTACGGCCGCACGCTCTTCCTGCCGTTCTACTTCGCCACCAATGGTGTGACGACGTGGCGTAACGGCTATCTCTACGGGGATACCCGGCAGATGAAAGTCTCCAGCGTGCAGGAGAGAATCGGCGCATCGGAGTATTCACTTGACAATGTGACAGTAAAATAAACGACTATGATATGTAAATTTTGTGGACTTAACAACGCCGACGATGCCGCTTTCTGCAGCAGGTGCGGCTCCCCCCTGAGAGAAAACCGGTCGGCAGCCCCGGCGGCTCCTTCCGTTGACCTTGCCGTTGATGACGATAAGAAGACCATGCGGATGGAAGTCCGTCCTAATGAGTCTCCTGCCGGAGGCATGATGAAACACGACTGCGGTTACCCGCTGTTGCCAGGTACACAGGTGTGCCCCAAGTGCCACAAACCTGTGGCCGGGGCTTCCGCTTCATCTACTACGCCTCCAATCGATGACGCGAAGAAAACCGTGGTGATTACCAACCCCGCACAGCAGGTGCAGGGTGCTGACCCGAAGGCGACGGAACGGTTCGTCACACCCGGGCAAGGGGTGTCCGCCCCCAAAGTGACACAACCAGTCTCCGCACCCGATCAGGGCTATTCCAACCCGAAGAAGACGGAACGTTTTCAGACCTCAGATGCGGAAGACACTGTTGACATGAATCGGAATCACATTCAACAAGACGCAGTCAAAAAGACCCAACGCTTCGAGCCTTCCGGCTATCAGCAAGGCGGTGTGGACAAGAGAACGGTAAACATCCACCAGATGAAGCAGGAATCGAAAGCTCGCGAGGCGGATCCTGTGGTTGTTCCGCAGTGCTCTTTGAAACCCATAGCCCGAATAGGGGAGATGGCTACGCCCGCCAAAAACGAGTACAAGGGCGGGAATGTCATTCTCAATCGCCAGAATACCGATCCCGAGAATCCCACCATCACCTCGCGCCAGCAAGCGCTGCTTACCTTCGAGAACGGCAAGTGGTACATAGAGGACAAGAGCGCGTACAAAACCACGTACATCAGGGTGACGAAAAAAACTGAAATCCAGGATGGCGACATCATCGGATTGGGAGACCGCGAATTCGAATTCACCACCAAATAGTCATTCAGGATATGGCCGAGAACTACTTTGGAGAGAAATGCGACTTCAAGCCGGGCGAATACGTCAACAGCCGTTACCGCATGGAGAAAGTCTTGGGCGAGGGAAGCTTCGGGCTGGTGCTCAAGGTGTTGGACATACGCGATAACCAGCCGTATGCGATGAAGATTCTGCCCTTGTGGAAACGTACCAACGACGAGAAACCCGAATTGGTGCAGCGTTTCAAGATGGAGTTCGACACCGGTCGCATCGACAGCCCCTATCTGGTGCATTCCCTGGTGTATGACTATGTGAAGGGCAACCCCTGCATCGTGATGGAGTTCTGTCAGAAGGGCAACCTCTACAATCTCGTGGAGAAGGGAGCACCCAACTACGAGCGCATCGCCAGCCAGATTCTCTATGGTCTGCAGGCTTTGCACCGGAGTGGCAAGGTGCATCGAGACCTCAAACCCGAGAACATCCTGGTGAAAAGCGACGGCAAGGTGGCTCTCTCCGATTTCGGTACCGCCGGAGCCATCGCTTCCATCCCCTTGTGGAAAAGGATTCTCAACAAGGTGGACATTTTCGGCACGTTCGCCTACATGGCTCCGGAGCAGACACGTCCCAAGAAGGCCAATGCCACCGTGCTGCCCACCACCGACATCTTCTCATTCGGAGTGGTACTCTATGAAATTCTTTTCCGCGAGTTGCCTTTCGGGAAACTCGACGGCGAACAAGACTTGCAACCGTACATTGACAAGGCTGTGGCCGGGATGTGGAAACGTGACAAGCTTCACTATATGCAGCATCTCCGCCAATGGGAACCCGTGTTGGTCGGCTGCCTCGAACCTGACTACGAGAAGCGTTTCCAAAATGTGGACGAGGTGTTGGCGCACATTCCGCAGCGCCGCGAACAGCAGTATGTAATGCCTACGCCCGTTGCCGACTACAACATGGATCTCAGTCGCGGTGTCGTGCTGAAGGTGATGCAGGGCGAGGAACACGGCACTTGCTACAACCTCAACGACTTTTTGCGAGAAGGCAAATATCTGGTCACTGGCGGTCGCCTCAACAAACGCATCAAGAACGACATCAACATCCGCGACTTCAATACGACCTATATCTCTCGTCCGCATTTCACTTTGGAGTACAACCCCGTCAACAAAAGTTGGTTTTTGCGTGACGGCCAATGGAATGGCACAGAGTGGTTGAACTCGCTCAACGGTACTTACGTTAACTCACGTGAAATCAAAGGAATGGAGGGTGTTGAGCTCAAGGCTGGCGACATCATCTCCATCGGCGAGGTGAAGATCAGGGTTGAAGGTGTGTAATCAAACATAAGACAAATTCAATCATTATTCACTAATAAATCGTATTATTATGGCTAATCAAACGACAGAATTCAAAAGAACGGTTTCCGGAACCATCAACTCCGGTATGCGCTCCGTGTTCGGCGGTGAAGGCAGACGCTACTTCATCATCGAGCACAAAGACGATTCGGCGTTACACCGTCGTGGCGAGCAACAGAAGATGATTGTTGACGAGGTGTTCATCGGCCGTGACAAGAAATGCCAGGTGCTCATCGACGAGCAGTTCGGCACGGTGAGCCGCGAGCATGCCGTTATCGTCCGCGATGGCGACCGATGGAAACTCATCCACCGCAGCAGCACCAACGACACGTTCGTGAACGGTCAGCGCGTGATGGGCGAGCAGTACTTGCAGAACGGCGACGAGATCCAGCTCTCCTACAACGGTCCTCGTCTCGGCTTCATCATTCCGCAGGGCGACCAGTCCTTCGTGAAGTCCATCGGCATGACCGCCCGTCTGAACCTCTTCCGCCAACAGGCCCTTCGTCCTTACAAAACCGCTCTCACCCTGCTCACCATCCTTTTCTGCCTTGCCGTCGCCGGCCTTGTCACTGGGCTGGTATTGGCTAATAAGGAAACGAAAAAGACCCAAGATGAGCTGGTCCAAGTCAAAAATGACGCTGCTGAAGCCCAAAAATTGGCCAATGAACAGATTGCAGATCTTAAGGACAGGATCGCAAGAGTAGGCCGCGGTGGCGGTGGCGGCGGGAAAGTCGTCAACACTCACGGTTCTGGTCAGTCTGTTGTGGGCTTCACGGGCGAGTTGAAAGCGTTCGAATCATACGTTTACTTCGTGAAGATGACAAAGCTGATTTTCTCCGCAGAAGAAGGCACTGATGCCTACGAAATCATCGGCGACCGCTGGGAGTACCACTTCAAAGAGAGTGAGATTCCGATTGCCACGGGTTTCGTCACCAGCGACGGCTACTTCTATACTGCCCGCCATGTTGTGGAACCGTGGGCTTATTGGGCCAATATCGAGAGCCTCAACCCCTTCACCTTGGCTAACATTCTCTTCCAAATGGGGGCCACTATCGATGCTACTATCGAGGCGGAGAACAATATTGGTGACAAACGGGTGATGAACTACTCCGACTTCAATGTGGTGCGCAAGAATGACGTCACCGTTGATATTGGCGATGGTTATTCCATCTATTTGGCCAACGGCAGCGACTATGCCTACAAGCGTATCAATATCAACAGCAACATCCAGCCCAGCCCGCAACTCTCCAAGTCCATTCCCGCAGGTACCCGTCTTGAGGTGCTCGGATTCCCGAATGGCCGCGGCGGCGACAAGAACGACATCCGTCCGCAATACACCTATGCTACCACCTCTAATGACGGCTTGCTGCACAATGTGATTCCAGTCACCGGTGCCAACTTTGAGCCCGGCAATAGCGGCGGTCCCGTTTTCTACAAAGAAGGCAACAATTACTACGTCGTCGGCTTGGTCTCCACAACCCATGGACGCAGCAGCGGCAGCATTGTTCCGTTCTCAAATATCGGACACTAATCAAATCCATGCAGTATGAAACGAATCAGTTTGATATTGTTGCTGATCTCTGCCATCCTGTTCAGCAACGCCCAACAGGTTGTTCCAGACATCCGTAAGAACAAAGGGAAAAACAAAACGAAAACGGAACAGCAGCAGACGGGCAAGGACAATGCCGACAAGTCTGCCCCCGATGATATGCACACGGTACCTGCCCTCAACCCTTCCGGTAACGGCGGTGCCGCCACCTCGGATGCTGAGTATGCTTTGTTGCGCCAGGCTATCGACAATGCCTTCTTGGTGGTTAAGGCCAGCTACAATGTGCGCGACAAAGAGAGTGGCTCGAATGTCACCGGCACCGAATTTTTCAGCACGGTCTATTGTGTCATCCCGCTGTTGCCCTACGGTTTTGGCGTGGATAACCGATTCCTCAAACCTTGGAAGTCCGACCCCCAATATGATGCCAGCAAGTATGGCGACGATTTGGTGTCGGTCGATAAGTTGGAGTACAAGAAGCTCAAAGATGCCGTCTTTGTTCCCTACCAGTTGAACAAAAACGCAGGGGAGGCATTGGCTCCCGGCTTTTTCCATGTGACAGACACCACGTTCCAAAACCAAGGTCTTCGCGTGGAGGTCGGGAATGGTGTCAAGACGGGCTATATGGTTTGGTTTTATATGGATCCCGAGACTAAAGATGTCCGCTACAACGTGGTGCCGGCTAATGTCACATTCAATGAAAACAGCATTTTCAATGTGCGCCAACCGGCCAATTCCGAAACAGTGATTGGCGGTGCTTTCTTGAACTTGAATGCTGATGAACCCGGCTGCCTCCGCCTCAACCTGATGGGTATTGCCCGTCTCGACCCCTACGGCGGCAAAAAATGGGAGCTCGTGAAACTACAGTCGCTGCCCTTGCCCCCGGTGAAGGCCAAACCTTCGGAACCATCGAAACCTGCCAGGGAAGAAGCCAAACCCGCCACAGACTCCAAGGACGAAAGCATTATCCCTGATCAGTCTAAGACTAAAACCAAAACCTCTAACAAGGACAACAAGAAAAAGGCTGAAAAGGATAACAACAAGTCCAAGAACACTAAATCCGGCAAGAAGGCGGACAAAAGCTCTGGAACCTCAACCAAAGCCTAATCCAGCACTTCGTCCAAGAATAACTAAAGTCAGATAATGAAGGTTGAAACAATATTAACCATTGCCGCCCAGTGCGACAGAGCAGCCCGCGACGGCGCGAACGAGGACAACTGCCTCGTCGTGTCGCCGGTAGGCTGCAAAACCCCCACAGTGAACCATTTCGGAGATGTCGCAGGCTTCTCCGAAGTGGTCCCGCTGCGGGATAAAGGCTGTCTTTTGGTCGTGGCCGACGGTATGGGAGGTATGAACGCCGGCGAGGTGGCCTCCCACATAGCCGTGACCACACTCGCCAAATGCTTTAGCGAAGAGGGATTGAAGAATGTGGAGTTGACCGACAACACCATCCGGAAATTCCTTCGCAAGTCCATTGTGGCCGCGGATGACGCCATCAAGAAAACCGCTGCCAAAGACAAGGAGAAGGAAGGCATGGGCACTACCGTGGTACTGTTGTGGATTCTGCCCGACAACACGGCCTATTATGCGTGGTGCGGAGACAGCCGACTCTACCGCTACACGTCCGATATGGGATTGCAGACGCTCTCCCACGACCACTCCTACGTGATGGAAATCCTCCATTTGAGCGAGGAGGAGGCCTTCGTGCATCCCAACAACAACATTATCACCCGCAGCCTCGGTAACCCTTCTGAAAAGGCAAATCCAGAAATTGAGGGCCCTTTCCAAATTTACAAGGACGACCTGTTCCTGCTCTGCAGCGACGGGCTTTGCGGTGTTCTCCCCTCCCAAAAAATCGATGAGAATATCCCTTGCATCGAAGATATCTTGGAGGAGCACATTCCAGATGCCGACCATCTCATAGACGGCATCAACGAGTTATGGACCGCCGCAGCCGCAGCTGGGTGGCACGACAATGTCACCACGCTGCTCTGCCAGGTCAAGGAAGGTCCCAAACGCCCCGCAGCGAAGAAAAAGCCAAAGGCGATGCAGACCAACAAAAGCAATACATCCGCCCCTCCCGCGCCAAGTGCTGCCCCTCGCGACGAGGAAGGTGAAAAGAAGCGCGGACGTAGGGATACGCTCATCGCCCTGCTCGTAGTGGCGTTGATCGCTGCCATAACGGCAGGTACGATTTTCGGGATGCGGTATTTCAAAAAAAGCAAGGCTGAGATAACCAAACAGGAACAGTCAAATATGAAAACTCCGAAAGACACTTTGCCTCAAGAGGTTGCGCAAGAAGATGTGCCTCCAGTCGCACAGCCGGGGACCTACGCGGCTCCACCACAAAGTGCCGATGTCAGAGCACAACACCGCGAAAATCAGAGTACCTCCGTCACCTCAACCGTTGGGGACAATCCGCAAGGGGGTAATGATCCTTCAGCCCCGGGAATCTCTGTGCCGGGAGATGGTGAATATCAGGAAATACCTAATTTGCCGCCAAAGAGCCAGGGTACGGCTGATGAAAAAAGTACAGGAAAAGGCAAAAGCTCGACCAATCCCTTGATTAAGAATGCAAAGGAAAAAAGGAAAAGCGTCAAGATATAAGCCGATAGAGCACCAGAATAATTGAATAGTATGCCAAAATTACAACAAGGATATCTGTTTAACAACCGCTACCAACTCCTGCGGAAAATAGGATCGGGAGGGTACTCTGAGGTGTGGCTGGTGTCGGACACGCACATGAAGGGTTTTGAACTCGTGCTCAAGATATTCCTTCCCGAAGCGCAATTGGACGACAAGATGGTAGATCTCTTCGGCAAGGAGTTTCAGTTAGTGTATAATATCAATCACCCTAACCTTCTGAAATACGGTCATTTCGATGCCTGTATGGGGTATCCGTACTTGGAGATGCCCTACTACAGATTGGGCTCTGCGGAAAAGTTGATCGGTCACTGCACCGAGGATGTGGGATGGCGGTATCTTCGCGATGTCGCCGCTGGGTTGGCCTGTCTGCACTCAAAGCGACCTGCCATCATCCATCAGGATATCAAACCTGCGAATGTGCTCCTCAGCGATGACTCTTTCATCATCACTGATTTCGGAATCAGCGCGAGCGTGCATAGCATGTTCAAAGATTCCAACAGCTACAAAGCAGTGCTCGGGACGCGTCCCTATATGCCGCCTGAGAAATACCTGCCCAATCCGGAGATATACGTCGAGAATGACATCTGGTCGCTTGGAGCCTCGCTTTACGAACTACTCACCGGCGATTTGCCCTTTGGTAGTAGGGGTGGTGCGGAACAGTTAGAGAAAATAGAGAGCCCCGAGCTACCCGCGACCTTCTCCAACGAGATGCGCTATGTGGTTCGGAAATGCCTCTCATACTATCCAAGCCATCGCCTCACGGCCAAAGAACTGAAATCTTATGCGGAAACGCAGATAGAAAAACGTAAGACCCCCCCACCACCACCACCATCGAACCCTTACACCACTTCGGGAGGCCGGCAAGGACAGATAGACCCGCTGTTCAGTTCCAATGGTTCTGGGGGCTCTCGCGGATATGATTATCCACACAAACCGGACAGAAACCCGCTCTCGTGGGTCTTGATTGCTGCCGCCAGTGTCGTGGGAATTGCCATGGTTGTCTTCTTCACCATCTTTTTGTTTAATCATTCGGGTAGAAGTAATCCTGTTGTTGTTGAACAGCAGGAAGACACGGTGAGACATGCTCCTCCCACTCCTGACGTGCCCGTCTCGGGAAAGAAGTCTTCTCCAAAGGGTACCCGAACAGGCACCAATGCAAATGGAGGTAGAGGAGGCACGGTTGACGTTCTCCAATATGACAATCCCGCCGAGGAAGAGGCGAGTGACGATGTCTTCTCTGACCAACACAAGTATAAGACAACCTTTGTGAGTTCCTCTATGGGAGGAAACAATAAAGACTGAATAGTTAGGGGAGAGTATATTCGAGATGAATCGAAATCAAAAAAAGTAAAAATAAGAAACGATAGAAGATATGTCAAGATTGCAGCAAGATTTCCTGTTTGATGGCCGTTACCGGCTGAGGAAAAAGTTAGGCGAAGGAGGTTTCTCCGAGGTGTGGCTTGTGGATGACACGTCAGCAAAGATCACCCTGGTGCTGAAGGTCTTCCTGCCCTCCTCCCAACTCGACGAGTCGGGCATTGAGATGTTCCGTCAGGAGTTTGCCCTGGTCTATAACCTCAATCATCCCAACCTGTTGAAGTACACCTATTATGGGGTTTGCGTGGGCCATCCCTACTTGGTGATGCCCTACTATGACTCGGGCTCCGCCGAAGACTTGCTGGGCAACTGCAGCGAGCGCAAGGCCTGGCAGTTCCTCCATGACGTGTCGGCAGGCCTGGCCTGCATGCACGAGCATCAGCCTCCCATCATCCATCAGGATATCAAACCCGCTAACGTGCTGCTGGACGGCAACAGCTACATCATTACCGACTTCGGCATCAGCGGCAAGGCGCGCAGCATCTTGGGTGAGGGTGGCGAAGGCCAGTCAACGGTTCAAGGCACTCGCCCGTACATGCCGCCCGAGAAGTTCCGCCGCGACCAGATTCCCTTGGTGGCCAGCGATATATGGGCCCTCGGCGCGTCGCTCTATGAGATGCTCACCGGTCGTCTGCCTTTCGGCGGGCAAGGCGGCGAGGCGCAACTCCAAGGAGCGGAAGTCCCGCCGCTGCCGGAAAGTTTCTCGGACGACTTGCGGCAGATCATCATGCAGTGCCTGCTGCCCGAGCCTACAGCCCGTCCCCACGCTGCCGATTTGGAGCAGTTCGCCGCCTACCACCTTGCGCAAACTCCCTACACGTCGGGGTCGGTCCGCACTTCCGGCTCTTACGGCGGCTCTTTCGGGTCGTCCATCCATATCGAGTCCCCCACGCCGGAACCTGCTCCCGCCCCGGTGCGTGCACCCAAGTCCAGGAAGGGACTCATTATCGGTGTCGCGGCCGCGGCTGTCGTTCTGTTGGCGGTCATACTCGCTGTCGTGTTGGGCGGCAGAGGGGGAACCTCACAACAACAACAGTATGACGAAACCGTGGCGTTCTACCACCGCGGCACCCAGTTCTACCAACAAGGAATGACGAACACCCAGGGGCAACTTGACAAGTTCCGACAGGCTCTCGTTATGTTCGACAGTGCCCAGAGTCGCCAAAACCCCATGTTCCGCGAATCGGAATATCCCGACAGCATCAACGCCATGCGCGGCCGGATGTATGACCACTGCATAGCGACAGCCAAACGCGATTATGCGGCCGCATTTATGGAAAACGGCATCCGCCAGGATGTGTTGGAATACCTTAAATTCGCCAAGTTGATCAATAATACGAGTGAAGTCAATAACCTCATGGACTCCCTGCAGTATGTCTATATCTCCGAGAATTGATAATTCACCAATCACAAGTCACCAATCACAAGTCACCAATCACAAGTCACCAATCACAAGTCACCAATCACAAGTCACCAATCACAAGTCACCAATCACAAGTCACCAATCCCAAATCGTATGAAAAAAATCGTCTTTATTCTGTTGATGGCGTTATTTGTCCCGATGTGTACTGTTTACGCCCAGGATTGTTCCGACCGGATTCAGTCGGCCGGAAAACTTTACGACAATTATAAAAAAACGAAAAACAAAAAGCAACTCGACGAGGCACGCAAGCAGTTGCAGAATATCATCAACAACTCTTCCAACCCCGAGAACTGCCGGAAGTCGGCCTCCAGCATGTTGAAGACTTTCCGACCGATAGCTTTTGTGAAAAAATCCAACGTGGAGGTCGCGCCCATTGTGGTGCGAATAGATACGGTGGTGGAGACCCATGTGAACATCGACTCGGTGGTAAACGTGGTGGTGCATCACGACTCCCTCAAGGTGCGCCGTTTCTACGAGAGCGAGGCGGCGGCCCAGGCCTGTGCCTTGAAGAAGGACTACGAGTGCGCCATAGACCAATATCAGACCACCGTCGCTTACGGGCGGGAGCTCAAGATGGGAGAAGGCGTCATCTCCGTGTTTGAAGCCAAAATCGAGCGTAACCAGCAGCTGCGTTTCAATGAGATACTCGACGAGGCGAAACGGTTTGAAATGGCCTCCGACGTGGACAAAGCGCTCTCCACCTACGAGCAGGCTAAGCGCTACGGCATCGAGAACAAGCTTCTGAACGAGGCTTCGGTTTCCAGCCTTGACTCCAAAATCGGCTACCTCCAGTCCGTGCAGGAGATGTTCGAGTATGTGAAGCAGGCGGACGAGTATTATCGCGCCAACGAGTGGGAACTCGCTAAACAGGATCTGGAAGTGGCCATCGATCTTTCGGATACGCTGGCATGGCGTCGTGGCACTATCCACTGGAAACACCGTCTTGACACAATCAACAGCATTCTGAATGCCGTGGACAGAGTTCATGACTATGCGACATTGGAAGAAGTGAACAAGAACGCGTACAAGGATCTCCGGCCTGTTCTCGCCACCGCTTTGCACAACAGCTTGCTTCGCTTGGACTGGGATGTTCCGGTTGATACACTCACGATATCTTTTATGGTCTATCCGGATGGGCGTAAGGATGTGGAAATAAGCATGCTGCGTGAAGATACGGTGTTGCTTCGGCTGATCAAAGAGGAGTTGCGGCGCACAACGATAACACTTCCTCCCGGATTATACTACGGTCAGAAAGTTCCGGCGAAAGCCGTTTACGATTTTAAAATCGAACTGCAGAATGTCGTTGAGGTGGCAAAACGGAAAAACAATGGTAAAATCATTGAGGATCCGCTGGTTATCGGTCCCGATGGCGTAAGTGGTTATCTCCGTTTAACGGAAGATACGGTCAGAAGGGTGGTTTTCACGCATGCCAGTCCGGAATTCCTTTATGGAACGTTTACGTTTAAGAATGCGACCTCCTTAGTGGACAATCAATCACGTTCCGGCTTCCACATGATGAAATATAGCGGTACGGGCGGTCCGGCGAATGCGTTACTCTCCTTGGTGGTGCCTGGTTTGGGACGGCACCGTGTGACCTACGGTCGGCAAACAGGCGCGGGCACGACGGTGTTTTTCTACCTCTTGGCCGGTGGCTCCCTCGGATTACGCTATTGGTCCATCCATAACAACCCGTTGAACGTCAACAATAACATGGACTTGAAGAACTTCTTCTCCATAGGCAAGTATAACAAAGATTCGTTTGCCGATATGGAGAAGGGGCAGCCTAAGAGAATCTTCTATTATACGTCGTACGCGATGGCGGGGGTGGCGGCCATCATATATGTAAGCGATGTGCTCTACACGCTGATTCGCGGCTCCGTGAATGTCGCCCATCAGAACAAATACAAAAAATGGTCTGTGGGGGTGTTCTATGAGCCTGATTCCAAAACACCCGTGTTGCAGTGCAACTATAAAATCAAGTGATATGGCCACTATATCTCACAAGCTTAAGGGGTTTGTGCTTGGTTTGGCAGTGCTGCTGACGGTGGCCTCCTGCCATAACAAGCACGCCTTCGATTTCTCCCGCTTTTCGGGCATTGAGGCCAATGGCCACTGGGGCGTGCCGCTTGTGAACGCCGAATATTCCATCGGCGACATCCTGAGCATGACAGAGGATATTGAGTACCTCCATGTCAACGATAATGGCACGATGGAGATTCGCTACCTGTATCAGAAAGACTCGGTGATCTCCGCGGAACATTATATGGATATCTTTGCCCAGCAGAGCTATTCGGCGAGCGGCAGCAAATCTTTCACAGGCTCTGGTCAGCCCGCGCCAGTCGGCACCACCGTGGTGTTCCTCGACGACACATTACCCCTCTCGTTCCCCACCGACCAGGTGATTCTTAACAGTGCCACGGCCAAATCAGGAATCCTTCAGCTGAATATCCAGTATAACCTTACCTGTCTGGTGCAGGTCGATATTACCTGCCCGCAACTTGTCAGCTACACGAACCAACCCTACCATGTAATCGAGTCGTGCAATACTGGCAATTTCACCACCACGCTCGATTTTGGCGGATATACGCTCAACGTTCTGGACGGCAATACGGTGGAGTTCAACATCAAGATCTCCACGGTGTCGGATGGGAATCCGTATCCGACCGAGATGAACTTCAACTATACTGCGACGGTCAGCCAGATGCGTTTCTCGCGCATTGAGGGCAACTTTGTGACGGTCGATCTGCCGTTTGACGAATCGTGGGATTTCGACTTGGCTTTCCTGCGGCAGCACGTCGCAGGAACGTTGCAGATTTACAACCCGCAGGTGGTATTAGAGGTGCTGAACACCTTCCCGGTGGATGCGGACATCACGCTCAACGAAGCCGCTCTGTCGGGCCCTGGAGTCACCTCCTCGATCATCTCCTCCAACGAGGCGCGTATCCACGTTCCGGCCTCCACGAGCGTTTTCACACCGCAAAACCTGCCGTTGGCCAACTCCATCCTGCTTTCGCCGAACTTCTCGAGCTTCAGGCTCAGGGGATCCGCCTCGGTCAACACTCCGGGCATCAACGCTCCCACGCATTTGGTCTTCACCGACCAGCAACTCATCAGTCTGCGTGTTTCGGTGACACTGCCCCTGCGTGTGAGCGCTGACCATATCACCTTCCGCGACACCTTCGATTTCAAATCCGGTATCGAACTCCCTGACGAACCCGCCTTTTCGAACTTAGGACTTCGATTGGGCCTCAACAACGGACTGCCGCTCTCTTTCGGCGTGCAGGTTTACTTCTTCGATTCACAGACGCAGACCATCCAGGACAGCCTCTTCTCCAATCCGCAGCCTGTGCTGGCGGCTGTGAACGGCACACCCCGTCTTACCGAGCTGTTCGCCGCCAAAGAGGATCTGTATGCCGTGCAGCGCCTGCTCAACTGCGATGCCATCATTTTGCGCGCCTCCCTCAACACCGACAACCAGCCGGTCATCATCAATGCCAACCAGACGCTCGGAGTGGAACTCTCCGCCAGCGTGAACGTGGATGTCAATGAGCTGGTCCATTCTGGACTCTAAAACCGCATCGCTATGAGAAAGAGAATCATCCCCGTACTATTGATGATGATGTGCTGTTCCACAGTGTCGGCCCAAAATCTTGATGTCTTCCATTTTATGAAGACCAACCCCTTCCAACACTTCGACACCCCGTCGAGCGAATGCGTTTACAACGGCTATGTGGCGCTGCCAACCAGCAATATCGGTGTCTGTGCCAATTTGGGCTCCATCCGTTACAATAAACTCTTCGAGACGGATGCCCAAGGCTATCCGGTGACGCTCACGGCTACCCGTTTTGTCAACAGTCTGGCTAAGAACAACTACCTCGGTGTGAATACAAATGTGGAACTGCTCGGCTTCGGTTTCCGTGTCGGCAATGTGTTCGTCACTCTTGATTATCGATTGCGTCTGAATACCGACATCCGCTACTCTAAGGCACTGTTTGGGTTGCCGGTCTATGGTAACTTGGCTTATACCGAGAAACCTGCCGACATGAACATAAGTGCCAATACGAGTCTGTATCAGGAACTTGGATTGAGCTTCCGTTACACGATCAATGACAAGATGGCCTTCGGGGTGCGTCCCAAGGTACTGTTCGGGGCCGCCAATGTCCACGCCGACAAGATTTCGGCCGAGGTGACCACCGATCCTTCGAACTACGGTCTTTCCATGCGCTACAACGCCGCCTTGCAGGCCGCCGCCATTATGCCGTACAACCTCACGTTCGACCGAGAGCAGGGTTTCACCTTTGATTACACGACGGATGTCAACCAGATCACTCCCAATCTGTTCAAGAACGTCGGCTTTGGCATAGACTTGGGCTTCTCGTACAAGCCGCTGCCCGCCTTCAATCTCATGTTCGGCGTGCTTGACATCGGCTATATCAACTGGAAAACCTTCACCACGAAGATGAGCAGCGTGATGTACGATGCCGGTCGGTTCTATGAGGATGGGGCTATGGTGTTCGGCGGTCTCAACAAGGATGACATCCAAGAGCTGGTCAACGGAGGAAATCTCTCGAACCTGATGGATTCGTTGGCGTACTATTTCCCGCTTGACATAAAACCTTCCGGCTCGTATGTGACGGCCGTGCCGATTCGTGTGGTGGCGCAGGGCGACTTCCAGTTCGGCAAGTTCAGCACGGTGAGCGCAGCAGTGCAGTTCCGTTTCGCCAGCCACTACGTGCAGCCTTCGCTCACCCTCGCCTACGATGCCAACTTCTTCAACACGATTGACCTTTGCGTGGCTTATACCATGCAGCGTATGTCGTTCGACAACTTAGGAGTGGGAATAGGCCTCAATCTCGGTTACCTGAACCTCTATGTCGGCACGCAGAACATCGTGGCGGCCATGTCTTATCAGGATGCCTCTCAGCTCACTGCCTCCGCCGGCCTGGTCATCAACTGGGGCCACTACCGCAACTGGCGTGAAGCCCACCCGAAAAAGACTGAAACCCCGCAGTAAATTCCCCCTTCTCTCGGAGATGGTTCGCTCCTCCTTCGGAGATGGTTCGCTCACGAGCGAACCACCATCGAACCACCATCGAACAATCTACGAATCATCAAAGGATCATCGACGGGACTGCACCCCATAAAAAAAGTGTGCCGGACAAGACGTTCGGCACACTTTTCGTATTTGAGGGATAGGGTTTTACCAAGCGAAGAGCGGACGGTCGTGCATCATGTCGTTGACCGTCTTGCGGGTCTTGGCGATGAGCTCCTCGTTCTCGACGTCGCAGAGCACCTTGTCGATCATCTCCACGATGACGGGCATGTCGTTCTCTTTCAGGCCGCGGGTGGTGATGGCGGGCGTACCCACGCGGATGCCGGAGGTCTGGAAAGCGGAACGGGTGTCGAACGGCA
>Ga0247608_10002911_pt1 | contig 20565 bp, 15 predicted proteins | sample 176DNAGHGlowgp2_FD_193490 | JGI IMG/M metagenome (GOLD analysis project Ga0247608, IMG submission 193490) | Sheep rumen microbial communities from Palmerston North, Manawatu-Wanganui, New Zealand - 1766 DNA GHGlow gp2 | ecosystem: Host-associated > Mammals > Digestive system > Stomach > Rumen ...
TGGAGTAAGGGTCGAAGTAGACTACTTCGTTGATAGGCCGGCGGTGTAAGCGCAGTGATGCGTTCAGCCTACCGGTACTAATAGCCCGAGGGCTTTACCTACAGAATGCAGGTTTTCCTTGCTTCTCTTCCTCTGTTCAGTTTTCAGGGTACAAAAATCTTGAAATGGCCCGATGGTCAAGTGGTCAAGACGGGGGCCTCTCACGCCCCAATCGGGAGTTCGACTCTCCCTCGGGTCACCATATGCACCTTTAGCTCAGCTGGTAGAGCACCTGACTCTTAATCAGGGTGTCCAGGGTTCGAGTCCCTGAAGGTGTACCATCCATCCGGATGGAGCAATTCATCCGGATGGAAAAATCCCTTGACAGGGATAAGTAAATTGTGTAGTATTTGGTTTGTTCCAAATATAGTTGGTGTTTTTAACGGTGAGGGTCCACCTGTTCCCATTCCGAACACAGAAGTTAAGCTCACCAGTGCCGAAAATACTTGTCTGGCGACGGACCGGGAAGATAGGTCAATGCCAACACAAGAGCTTTGGCGAAAGTCAAAGCTCTTGAATTTGCCTCCTTAGCTCAACAGGTAGAGCATGCGGCTGTTAACCGCAGGGTCGTAGGTTCGAATCCTACAGGGGGCGCCAGGAAACGGTATTGCCGTCACCTTAACGGTGACGGCAATGTTTCTTTGGAAACAAGGACCGTTAGCTCAGTTGGTAGAGCAGCCGGCTCATAACCGGTCGGTCCGGGGTTCGAGTCCCTGACGGTCCACCAACCTTTAGGAACTCGGAAGATCAATATAGGGGAATAGCTCAGCTGGTAGAGCGGCGGTCTCCAAAACCGTAGGCCGAGGGTTCGAAGCCTTCTTCCCCTGCCAGAAATCGTCTTGAAATGTTTTATTTCAAGGCGATTTTTGTTATATCTGAAAAAGTTTTGGCTTCAAAAGTGACGAGTATATTTTCTTGACCCCTATCTGACCCCTATTGACGCTATTTATGGCTTTGAATAGTTCAAAAATAGATGACAAAAAGTCAAATAAGGACACTTTTAAGCGTTTTTCATTCTCGAAATGCTCGCAATATATTCCTCCATTCTGTCCGCGCTGGCACGCTGCATCCTGTCTGATACGTGCCCATACACATCCAGCGTGAAGGCTGCGGAGGCGTGTCCGAGATTCGTCTGCACCGTTTTGACGTCGTCTCCGTTCTGGAGTGACAGCACGGCGTAGGTATGACGGAGATCATGCACGCGGGCATCCTGGGCCCCGATCTCATCCGCGATCTTCTTGAAGTGAAGATAGACCCGCTTCGGCTGGAGATGGTGACCGACTTCATTGGTGAAGACCAGAGCTTTGCTGTGCTCCGATTCGTTCCGCCAGGCTTCCCACGCATCGCCGGCCCGCTTACTCTGCATGACCTGTTCCGTATAACGGATTTTCAGCAGATTCATGACCGACTTGGCCGGACGCAGCGTGCGGGACTTCCCGTTCTTGGTCGGGGTCAGCTGCGGCCCTCCATCATCCTGGGGACGACGCTGCAGCTGCTTGTTGATGACAACGGTCCCGTACTTGAAGTTCACACAGTCCCAGGTCAGACCCAGCGCCTCGCCTTCACGCAGCCCGGTAAAGAGGATCACGCGGAGAATGGTGCCGTAGTACTCATCGTTCTGGGCCTCCTGCAGGAAGTCATGTACCTGCTGGTCCGTCAGCGGTGTGATCTCAGTTTTGTACACCTTGGGGAGCTTTGCTTTGTGGCATGGGTTCTTTTTAATTAACTCAAGCTCCACCGCCTGCTGCAGCGCGGCCCGAAGCACGATGTGCACATTTTTGATGCTCTTGGGGGAGAGGCATTTCCCGTCCTCATCCGGGCGGATCAGATCGTTATAGAATCTCTGGATCAAGAGCGGCGTCAGATCCTCCAGATAGTATTTCCCGAGAGCCGGAACGATGTGCTTTTTGATCTGCGCCTTGTATCCCTTCAGCGTTGAATACCGTTTGTCGAAGGAGAATTCATCGATCCAGGTCTGCAGCCAGTCCTGCAGCTTGATTTTGGACGGCTCAATATAGGTGTCCTGGCTGATCTCGGACAGAAAAACGAGCATTTTATTTCGGACTTCTCTCTGTGTTTTGCCGTAAACCGATCTTCTGATTTGCTTTCCCGTTTTGGGATCAATGCCAACGGTGTATCGCCCTTCCCAGCGTCCGTCAGGACGCTTGCGGATCGAGCCGGTTCCGCTGGCGCTTCTCTTATTCTTAGACAAAGTACCCTCACTTTCTACAGATTCCATGACCGGTCAGGCCACTGCTTATCTGTATCCTATCACTTTCACACATTAAATCAAGAACTTTTTGCTGGCCCCGCCGGTTTTCCCGGCGGGGCTTTTCCGTGCTCAGGCGCTCATCTGCTGATCAAGCCAGACCAGGAATTTGTCGCGCGGGGCGATCATTCGCTTCCCGATCCGGAGCGTGGGAAAATCCTCCCGATGCAAAAGCGTGTACGCATTGCCGCGGGAAATGTTGAGGTAGGCCGCAATATCGTCGGCGTTCAGGGTCAGGGGGAGCTGCTCAAAAGAGGTGTAGAGTTTTCTTGCTTTTTTCATGTGTTTGTATCTCCTTTTTAATAAACATTTTTACAGAGTTGCTTCTTTTGATTTCTCGAAAGACATAGATTCATCGAGAATCCGCGCGACGTTTGTTCGCGCGGTGAAGAGATCTTTCTGTGCGGCTTTTGCGGCATGGTAGCGATTTGTTTTTTCCTTCTTTTCCTGAATCAGCGCGTCGCGCTCCGTCTTCAGCTTGCTGATGGTCGGCACTTTGTCGGGAAAGCTCTTCTTCAAAAATGTCCTCGCGGCGTTGTACAGATCGAGCTCTGCGCTGTGTTTTTCGCGAAAACTCTTTTTGCCCTTTGCATTGAGGAAGTCGTCGTGGACGGTTTTGTTAGCGAAGTACTGCCCAACATAATGGATCTGCTCGTTCAGTTCTTTGATGCGGTCATCGGATTCGCGCAGCGCGGTACGGGACGCCGTCAATTCATGATTGGATGCTTCAAAGGCCGCCTCCAATTCCTCGCGGCTGTCGTAGCCGTGCTCCTGAATATAGCAGAGCGTTTTCGCGGCTTCACGCAGATTGCTGAGCGTAACTTTCCGCGCATAGGCGGCACTCTGCTGGGCTTTCAGATTGCTCTGCAGATCCACAACCAGATGCAGATGGGAGCGAAAAACGAGCGCGGCTTCCGGATTGGAGAGATAATCGAAAGAAGGATCGTACTCTGGCTGCATTCGCACCTGTGGTTTTCGCGTTTTTATTCTGCTGTTTTCCGCAAAGACCGCGAGCAAGTGTGCTTGATCGAAATCCGTTCCGAGCTTCCGTGCGCGGATATACTTTTCCCGTTCAGGGTGCAGATAGCTGAAACGGCCGCGGCTGATCCGAAGTGCGATCCCGTAATCTGTAAGCAAAGCATCCCTGAATTCTTCCAAGCTTTTTGCGTGAGACGATGCCGCATAGACAGCATCGCGGATCTCCTGCAGTTTCGTCTGAAAGTTTTTACCTCCGGGTTTCTGCTGTTCACGCTGCGTTTTGCGATACTCACGCTCGGTGATCTTCACGGGAGCAGGGGAGAGCAGATCGATCTGGTGCAGACCTTCGCGCTCGGTGATTTCCATCAAACCCTTCTGCATGGCCGTCAGCAGCTCGCGCGTTTGATGATGCTTGAAGCCTGCGCGGCTGTCGTTCGATCGCTCCATGAAATCCTGCCTCTCCACGTCAAATTTGCGTAGGCTGTTGATCACGATATGAACATGTATATTGCCGCTGCTGTTGTGACCGTCCGTGTGCGTGCAGATCAGAGCCTGGTGCCCGGCAAAAAAGCGCTCGGCAAATTCTCTGCCGAGCGCCTGCGCTTTCTCACCGGTCAAGCCACATTCCGTTACGTCCTTCGGGTCAAAGCTGATGATGTAATGATGTGATTTGACTTCGCCGCGTGTTTGATTTTTGTGATAATCCGCGTTGAGCATTTCACATTCCTTGTCAAAAGAAAAGGGATCGCAGTTCATTCCGTCGAGATAGTATTCTTCACGCAGCATGCGATTTCCGTTTTCATCCCGGAGTGGCCTGCCGCTGTGCTCGTCGTGTTGGAAGATCAGATACTCCAGCGCTTTTCCATAGTTCGCACTTTTAGAGGACAAGTGTTTGAGAATTGCCACGATAGTCACCCGCCAAGGTCAAAATCTCTTTTCGCATCTGCATCACATTCTCCACGCAGGCATTGATGTCCTTCTGCAGCTCGTCGGTCAGCGCACCGCCCGTGTGAAGATGGCGCGCGATCTGATTGAGATTGTTTCCGATGCCTGCGAGCTGCGCGGTGATTTCTTTCAGCTGCGGCATATCAGCCACGATCGGCATCCGATAGCTCACCTTTCCGTTGACCATCATGAGACGGATCAATTCCGAGAGCGTGAATCCGCCGCGCCGCGCGAACTCCTTGTAAACCTCGTACTCTGTTTCCGTAAGGCGAATAGTAATGCGTCTGCTCTTACGGACGTCTGCTTCTTTCTTCGGTCGTGCCATGTTTGTTTCCTCCTGGTATTGAAATAGTTTTGAAAAAACGAGAGTTTCTTTCGGGAAGCTTGCTTCCCGCTGCGTCAAACGAAGGTGACGCCATATGAAAAAAATCCCCCGGATTTTTCTTCCGAGGGATTGGGGAAGGGAACTCCCCAACAAGAGCGCCGGACGGCAAAACGGAGTTTTTGTCGTACACAGGCGTATCTTGCTCTTAAATAGAAAACCGGCGAAAAAGAAATGAACTCTTTCGCCGGTATCGTTGTCTTATTCAATTACAACCCGCCCCAGGTCGTCGATCCGTCGAACGATCGAAGCCAAACCTTGCGTAATTCTGTTTGATATAACAGCGTAAACATGGTAAAATGATCTTGTATAATCACAGCCGGAAGGAGTTGGAGTTCATGCCGGAGCAGGACAGATGGCAGCTCGAATTAAGTGAATACATCCGCCAGGGCGAGCCGGAGCGCGCCGAAAAAAGTGCTGCCTGGCAAACGGCCATCGGGCTCCAGGCCGTGGATGGACTGAAAACTTCAACCTATTTGCTGGAGACCGCGAAGGCGCACATCGAAGGCGACATTGACATTGCCGGCGCGCAGCGGCGCATCCAAAGCTACTACAAAGAGCAGGCAAACCGCAAAGCGGTGGAAGACGGCACGATGGAGGCGGATATCGTTTCCGCGCGCATTACCGAGCTGCTGGGAGAGAAAACTTTTCAGTTTTCTCCGGCCGAGCTGCAGAGTATTCACCGCCGTTTGTTTACTGGTGTGTTCGATCACGCGGGACAATTCCGTACCTACAACATCACGAAAAATGAGTGGGTGCTCGGCGGCGATACGGTCGTCTATTCCTCCTGGGAGAGCATCCGCGACACGCTGGATTATGATTTCTCGCAGGAAAAACAGTTCTCCTACGATGCTCTTTCTGTTCCGGAATCGATCAAGCACATGGCAAAATTTGCGTCCGGAATCTGGCAAATCCATCCCTTCTGCGAGGGCAACACGCGCGCGACTGCGGTCTTTATCGTGAAATATTTGAAGACCTTCGGCTTTGCAGTGAACAACGATGTGTTTGCCGCCAACTCCTGGTATTTTCGCAACGCGCTTGTCCGCGCCAACTACAACAATCTGCAAAAAGGCATCCACGCCACGAACGAGTTCCTTGAAAAGTTCTTTGAAAACCTGCTCCTCGGCACGCAGCATGAATTGAAAAATCGCTACCTCCATGTGGAGTACAAAGCTGGTGCTCCAATCCAAAGTGCAGCGGCAGAAATTTCAAAGTGCAAAAATTGCACTTTGGATTGCACTTTAGAAGAACTGGCTGTGCTTCGCACGATTGCAGCAAATCCGTCGATCACACAAAAGGATCTTGCTGCAGCAATCGGTAAATCGGAGCGCACGATCAAAACACGCACGGTCGCGCTGCAGGAAAAAGGATACCTCCGCCGTGCCAACGGAAAGCGCAGCGGCCATTGGGAAGTGCTGGTTGAGATTTCGTAATTGCAAAAGAGACCAAGAGCACGAATAAGAAAAAATGAGATTAACTTTTGCGGGCGCAGGAGCTAATCTCATTTTATTTTGTATATGGGAACGTAGGAGCCTAAGACCGTACTTCTTAGGGCTGTTCGTGTAAAAAATGAAATTAACCCATCTCAAAATGCAAGAGAGTTTCGCAAGATCGTGCGAAACTCTCTTGCTGTACAAAGTCGATTATAGTATAATATTGCCAATCTTGATGACCGGAGGTCGAAAGACATGGCCATTTCCTATAACAAGCTCTGGAAGCTGCTTGTTGATAAAAAAATGAGCAAGGCGGATCTGCGCCGTGCTGCCGGGATCGCACCTAATACAATGACAAAACTTCGCAGGGATGAAGAGGTAACTCTGACAGTTTTGAATAAGATATGTGCTGCTTTGAACGTAAATATCGGAGATATTATGGACTTCGTACTTGAAGTAAGCAAATGATAGATTTTTGGGAGGCAGATCCATTATGAAAGAAATAATGAAATATGTGCAAGAATTGGATCGCTTTTTTAACCACTATGTTGCCAAGATTAATAATGGAAGCAGTATCGTATTTGTTCCCCAAAGTGATAGAGACAGTGCTATAGCGCTTATTACTCGATTGAATGTGGAATTGCGCAGCGTATCGCCGATCCTTTTTGCCGAGCTTACAGATATTAAGACACATCTTTTCATAGCACAGGGACCGACACTATACAGCCTGAATCCATATAGATTTAGTGCTCTTGGTGTTGTGCTGAGATATTTAAAATCAGATGAATTTGCATCAGATAGCGCAAAGTTCATTCATACTCCCTGGCCAGACGTTAATGAAGCAATAAAAAAATTGCTCATTGATGCAAATAGTGTTAGTACAAGGATCGACTACAATCAAGTGGGGGTAGCTGCCCGAGAAATCTTTATCCTGCTGGCACAGAAAACATTTACACCGGAGGTTAGAAAAGCGGCTGGAGAGAAAAGAATTGGTACAGCTGATGCAAAAGGGATGCTGGAATCTTTCTTTGAGTATAAATCAACGGATAGCGATGTAAAAAGGTATGCAAAAGAAACAATTAAACTGGCAGAACACCTAACACATATAAAGAGCGAAAATGATGAATCAATGAGAACTCTGGTTATGGCTGTTATATGCTTGGCAGGTATTGTTAACGCTGTATATCAATCGTAAAAGGATGAAAGATATGTTGCATGATGGGCTCTATGAGCAGGTGATCAATAAAGGATTAGATACCGAGCTTGCCAACGCGGACAAGCTCAGCCAAACTGCGCCCATTGATACTGCCGAAGCGTCCAAAGTGCTGGCAAAATATGTGGCCGAAGTAGTGGAGCGCGGGCTGGACAATCTCCGTGACAATGGCGGGGATTTGAATACGCAGATTGCGTTGGCCAATCAGATTATCACCACAATCCAGACAGAAACAAAAGAAGCTGACTTCGATTCGCTCTCGGTTGCAGAGCGGGCGGAGCAGCTTCTTGCACTTTTTGACCGGCAAAACAGCATTTGGGCGATAGATGAGAAGACCCAGGTTGTCCGCCCGGAGACTTCCATTGCACAATCCAGTTTGTTCACCGGTGCTGTTCACGAGCCGCAGATGTACACGGAACTCAAAAAGGAGATCGTGTCCTGCGATCGGATTGATATGCTGGTTTCTTTCATCAAGTGGAGCGGGCTGCGTCTCATCATGGATGAGTTGACCTCTTTTACCCAAAACGGCGGCGAGCTGCGGATTATCACAACCTCTTACATGGGCGCGACCGATGTGAAGGCAATCGAAGAACTGCGGAAGCTCCCCAATACGCAAATAAAGGTCAGTTACAATACTAAGATCACTCGCCTCCATGCTAAGGCGTATATCTTCTACCGAGATACCGGCTTCACGACGGCCTATGTGGGTTCCTCTAACCTTTCCAATGCGGCCCTGACCAGCGGTCTGGAGTGGAACACAAAGATCACAAAAAAGGATCTGCCGGAAACCATCGACAAGGTGGCGGCCACCTTTGAGTTTTACTGGAACGACAAAGAGTTCGAATACTACGATGAAGGACAGAGGGAGCGACTTGCCCGCGCGCTGCAGGCGGAGAAGTATTTCGACAGCAACAACGATGAGATCTTCAATATGGAGATCCGCCCGTACTCTTATCAACAGGAGATTCTGGATAAGCTGGAAGCGGAGCGCACTGTCCGTGGCTATACCCGCAATCTTGTGGTTGCAGCCACCGGCACGGGCAAAACGGTGATTTCTGCGCTGGACTACAAGGCGTTTCAGAAAAAGAACCCTGGAAAACCTTGCCGGCTGTTATTCGTAGCCCACCGAGAAGAGATACTCAAGCAGAGCCTGTACACTTTCCGAGCTGTGCTGAGAAATGCCAATTTCGGCGATATGTTCGTTGGGGGCTACCGGCCTGACACCATCGATCATCTTTTCATGTCCATCCAGACTTTTAACAGTCAGGACTTTACGGCGAAGACTTCGCCAGATTTCTATGATTACATCATTGTGGACGAGTTCCACCACGCGGCGGCACCCACCTATCAGAAACTGCTGGAATACTACCAGCCGAAGATCCTGTTGGGACTGACTGCTACCCCGGAACGCATGGACGGCAAGAGCATCCTCGGCTACTTCAATAATCGTATTGCGGCAGAGATTCGCTTGCCGGAGGCCATTGATCGCAAGCTCCTGTGCCCGTTTCAGTATTTCGGCGTGACCGACACGGTGGATCTGGACAAACTGAAATGGTCAGCCGGTGGTTATGATAAATCGGAGCTATCCAAGATTTACACGCTCAGCGGTATGATCGCGGAACGTCGTGCAGATTTGGTTGTGTCCTCGCTGCTGAAATACGTGACAGACATTGACGATGTCAAGGGCTTGGGCTTCTGCGTCACGGTGGATCATGCGGAATTCATGTGCCGGTATTTCAATGAGCATGGCATCCCGTCTATGTTCCTGACCGGTAAGTCCCCGGATGAAGAACGCCGTAACGCTAAGGATAGCCTCGTTTCCGGCAAGGTTCGCTTTATCTTCGTCGTGGATATCTATAATGAAGGTGTGGACATTCCGGAGGTTAATACGGTTCTGTTCCTTAGACCGACGGAATCGCTGACTATCTTCCTGCAGCAGCTGGGCCGAGGTCTGCGACTGGCAGAGGATAAAGAGTGCCTGACCGTTCTCGATTTCATCGGCCAGGCGAATAGAAAGTATAACTTTGAGGACAAATTTGCCGCACTGCTCTCCAACACAACCCGTAGCGTGATCCGGGAGATCAAGGACGGCTTTGCTTCCGCACCGAAGGGCTGCTATATCCAGCTGGAGAAAAAGGCAGCCAAATACATACTTGATAATATCCGGGCTTCTTATGGCAACATCGCTGGTCTGGTGACACGAGTTGCGTCCTTTGAAGAAGATACCGGCATGAAGCTGAGCCTTGGCAACTTCCTGGACTATTATCATCTCGATCCACGGAGCGTTTACAAGTTTGCCACGTTCTCCCGGCTGTGTGCCCGTGCTGATGTGATCGACGATTTCACGGAGCCACTGGAAGAGACGATGACAAAGGCGCTGGCTAGGCTGGCAGTAATCGACTCTCGGCGGTGGATCACCTTCCTGCTGGATTTGCTGCCGCGGCTGGACGATGTAGATTTCGATAAGCTCTCCGGCATCGAAAAGCGGATGCTGCAGATGTTCTATATCACAGTCTGGGGCAAGGCGGCGGAAAACTGGAACAGCGATGAAGTCTGGGATAATCTCTACGCCTTGGCAGACAGTCCGGTGCTGCTGGGCGAGCTGATCGACCTGTTGAGATACCAATACGATCGGATCGACTTCATAGATGCGCCGGTAGATGTGGGCATTGACTGCCCGCTGGATCTGCATTGTACTTATACCCGTGACCAGCTGCTTGTGGCGCTGGACTTCCTGAAGCCCGCGACTGTGCGTGAGGGCGTGAAGTGGCTTCCGGATCAGAAGCTAGACGTGTTCTTCGTAACGCTGAATAAGGCGGACAAGGACTATTCGCCCACGACTATGTACAACGATTATTCGATCAACGAGTGGCTGTTCCACTGGCAGAGCCAGAGCACCACGGCGGAGCGATCCTCTACCGGCCAGCGATACATCCACCACAAAGAGCAGGGGAGCCGTGTTCTGTTATTCGTCCGTGAGTTCAAGACTGACCGGATCACGGGCGGCGCGGAGGCTTACACTTATCTCGGCACGGCCAATTACGTGAAGCATGAAGGTGAAAAGCCCATGAATATCACCTGGCGGCTGGATGCGCCGATTCCTGCGAAGTATTTGAAGAAGACAAACAAGTTAGTGGTGGGATAAAACTCGGTAAATAGATTCCAAAAAGGATTGCGTGTGAATATCTTGAGGAGACAATAATATGCCAGATCATAAAGGAACTTCATACTCAGACGGCTTCGGTATTTTCAATAAAGTATCCGAAGAGGAATTCGACGTTCCCAATAAAAACTATCTGCGCCTTTTTATGCTTAATACGGAGAATAAGTTGTTTACATATGATGAACTATATGAGTATATTCTGCCGAATGTATCACGATACGTTTTTTCTCGTAAGTACTTAGCTGAAGCAGAAAAAAACCCGCGAAAGAGAGATACAATGATACTAGATGCAATCAGCCACTTAAGGCCTATTCTAGATAATGAAGATAGGGGAGCTGGTGGCGAGCTAGGTGAAATACTTCTATACTTATTTCTCGAACAGGATTTAAAAGCCCCGAAATTGTTCAGCAAGGTTGAACTAAAAACGAGCGCTTCTGATTACGTGAAAGGAGCAGACGGGATTCATTATAGATTTCGGGCATCTGATGCCGGGAAAAAGATCATGCAGATAGTTATTGGAGAAGCGAAAATTCAACATGAGTTGAGGGAAGGAATCGATGCAGCCTTCGTCTCCATTAATGAATATATTACTAATAACACACAAGATAGAAGCCTGCTTGATAGACATTTGCTTGAGCAAATTGTTGATGAGGAAGAAGCAGCCGAAATAAAGGAATACATAGTCTCGATTCCCAGAAAACCGAGGGAAACCGTTTTTGGCATTTTTATAGGCTACTCAGTGAAATATGATGGATCGAACGATACAAATGATGAGTATGCTAAAAAAATTATCGCGGCAAATGTTCAGCAAGTTCTTGCATATAAAGAACGAATTATTGAGAAAATTAGAGAATATAAAGTGAGCAACTATGAGTTTAATTTCTATTTTTTACCTTTTCATGATGCGGCAAGGGATAGAAAAACTATCATGAAATCATTAACACAGAAGGAGCTTCATCTTGTTTGGGGGGATATCAAGAATGGATAATAGTCTAGCTTCCTATCTTCTAAATGATATTGAACATGATGGCTTCCTGTGTCAGCAATACGAAAGATTGTTGTCAGATTATGTGGATCGTGTTTTTTATAAAAAATCACTAACATATGATAATGCCTACCAAAGATTGCTGCGATATGCAGAAATACTGTCGCTTTCTGATGTTGAAGCCCACCAAAACCTCGCCCAGCAAATAGTCATTTTGTTATCTGCACTGTTTCCGCTTGAGGACGATGTGCTGTTTTACAAAGAAGCAGTATACATTAATGTTTCGAACTTCGTTTCAGCTCAGATGATTCATCCACAAGAAGTGTTAACGCAAGACGATATACTTCGGAGTATTGAAACTGAAGTTCATAAAAATGTCAACCGCATTCCCGATTCGGACAAACTGTTGTTTAATGCGCAACACACTGCTTTATCAAATTTGAACTCGAATCAATTCTTTAGTTTTTCTGCGCCTACATCAATGGGGAAAACTTTTATCATCACGAACTATATCCGAGAGAAAATACGAGAAGGCACAGAATCAAATTTCGTTATCCTGGTTCCAACGCGCGCATTGTTATCTGAGATAGCTGGAAACATGATTGAACAATTCCAGGATTATCTCGGGATTGGAAAACATAAGGTAATCACTAGCATGTCCTCGTTGTCAGAAGGTGAAAAATACGTCGCAGTTTTAACACCAGAAAGATTCTATTCTTCTTTACTAAAGCAACCCGATATTGAGATTGGATATGTGTTTGTTGATGAAGCCCATAAAATATCAGATAGGGACAAAAGGAGCGTAATATACTATAAGATTCTGGATATTCTGAAAGAGAGAGGCTCCGTCCATATTTTCTTCTCTTCGCCATTAATTCCCAACCCTGATGTATACCTCGAACTAACAAACTATTATAGTGAAGTTAAGAGCAAAGCAGCTGGAAAGCGTTTCGTGTTTTCTCCGGTATCACAAAACAAAATATATTTAGATTTAAATAAACGAGAAATCTCAATCTACAATGGATTATCAAATACGATCATTCTTTGTGGACAGCTTCCGGCCTCAATAAAAAAGAGGATTGATGCGCTTCTTGTATTAGGAAAGAATAAGTGCAATCTGATCTATGTCTCCTCTGCAAGCAAGGCAATTAGTCTTGCAAAACAGTTTTCTGATACAGTTGAGCAGGCAGAAAAACTCAAGTGCAAAAGTGATGACCGCTTTAAAGACGATCTAGAAGAAGTCGCAAAACAAATTGAAGAAAGAATTCATAAAGAGTACTATCTTGCGGATTTAATCCGAAGGCGGATTGCTTTTCATATTGGAGCTTTACCAGCGGAAATCAGACTGAAAATCGAGGAATTAATAAAAAAAGGTGCAATATCTTACTGCTTTTGCACAAGTACTTTATTGGAAGGAGTGAATGTCCCTGTAGACAATTTGTTCGTTTTCGATCATAAGAAAGCGACTTCAAATCTTTCAGAAATCGATGCACTTAATTTGATGGGGAGAGCAGGGAGAGTTTCCTTAAATGAGTATGGGAATGTCTATCTATTAATAGAAAACGCCGCTGCTCGAAGATACTATGATGATGTTATTCTTAATGACATCCCGGCGCAAAAACTGCTGCCGTCAAAAGCATTGGCCAAAAAGCATAAAAAGCTAATCGTTGAAACCTTGCTTCAAGGAAAAACAAATCTTTTGCTTGAAGGAGAGAAATACGCAGATAAAGATTTCACCGAAACTACATATGACTATGCTGCAAAATGCCTTAACATGCTCCTTCACGATATTTGCGCCCAAAAAGACAGCTATATAGTGCAAGATTTCAAAAAACACGACGTTATAACACCACAGCAGATCATTGACATCAGAAAGCTGTTCGGATCGATAGTATCAGAAGATGATGATATTAATATTGCTGCACGCCAAAAAGAATCACTGTATAGTGTGATCGAAAACAGTGATCTTAGTTATCCAAATTCCTTTGACTACTATGAATGCCTGAGCTTTCTCAAAAAACTGTCAAAAGTATTCCAGTGGCCGGTATATGAGAAATACACATTGGGAAAAGGAGATCGTCTCAGCTACTATACTGTCATACTATGTCAATGGATGCAGGGAAAGGGCTTACATGAAATAATACGAGGAGCAATTAAGCATTACGAAGATACCAATGGACAACTTGTTTCATATGAGCCAATGTATCACCTGGAACCGTATAATCATTCCTCACAACATAAGAATCAAATAATGAATGATGCGATGAAAGATATTGAGCAAATCGTAAACTACAAATTCTTAATATATTTTCTTCGATTTTCCGAAGCAATCATAAAAGTTAGGGGGCAGGATTCTCTAAAGAATGACTGGTATGAATATGTTGAGTATGGGACATCAAACGACTATGTTATAGCTCTTCAAAAATATGGATTTCTCAGAGAAGAAGCTCTTGTTTTAACTAAAGCTCCATATCTAGGTTATATAGATTTCACCGGATCCCATTTTTCGATTAAAAAGGATATTATAAAGACTGCACCAAAAGATTTGAGGAATTCAATAGTCAGAGTTATGATTAATTATCCGGAAGTATTTGTTGAGTGACACAAGAGGATCATATAAAAACGCCATGAGAAAATACAACAAACTTGTTCGTGACCGCATCCCAGAAATCATCGAATCTTCCGGCAAGTCCTGTACAACAGAAATACTATCCGCCGAAGACTATCTACGTATGCTTGATGCAAAGCTGGATGAAGAGCTCGCAGAATACCATAAGGATCAGAATATCGAGGAATTAGCCGATCTTCTGGAAGTGATACGAGCGGCAACAATAGCTCGCGGCTATACCATAGAAGATTTGGAGCGGGTGCGCGCAAAAAAAGCCGTCAAACGCGGCGGCTTTGAGAAGCGGATTCTGCTGAAAACTGTAGTTGATCCCATGGAGGCGGATTCGATCACGGACAGAATCTGCCAAAACAAGGCTGCAATTCTGGAAAAGATCAGCGTGCCCATTTTAGAGAAATACTGCTGGATTGAAGATAATTTGTATAAATGCAATGTCTCCACAAATACGGAGTATCAGCGCAAGTTTTCTCATTACTATCGCATGCGTTTTGTCTCTCCCCAATACCGTGAGGCGTTTTTTGTCCTGTTTGAAGAGATAAAAGAGAATCCAGATATCTCTTTCGAAAAAGTTGCACGGCAGCTCTATTCTGTCGACCAAAAACATGAATTCTCATTTATCTCAAAAATGCTCCACACAATTAACACCTCCAGGCCTATCTATGATAGCCAAGTCAACGCGGCCTTGAAGCTCCGTACATATCAACCTGATTTCGAGAAAAGACTAAAAAAAGACAAGGAGATTCTAGATCGCATCTCAGATCAGTATCGCATTTTAATGTCATCCCCGGAAGTCATAGAGCTTCAAGAGAAAATAGATTTAAAAATCGCTCCTAAAACGATTTCCACCGAGAAAAAACTCGATTTTATCCTGTGGGCACTTGGAGATAAATAAGAGGTGATCCACCATGCCTGAATACAGATCGGCCTCCGGCAGCGCAGCCGAGGATCTGTTCATAGACCTTTTCGCAGATACCTTTGGGGCAGAAAAAGCCGGGTATCTGTATTCACAGTACCCGTTTTACGACATCTATCAAAATGCCCGCTTTGCCGATTTCATGCTGGAAAATGGCGCGACCCGTGTGGCTATTGAGATCGACGATGAGGCCTCCCACAATCCACGCCTGGTATCGCAGGACAAGTTCTATGATGATCTGCTGAAACAAAACAGCATGATTCATCTGGGCTGGGATGTGTACCGCTGGGCAGTCCGACAGATGCAGAAGCAGCCGGAAACTGTAAAGGACGAGCTGCGCGTGTTCCTCGGCAACGATCCGCGCTTCAAGGAGATTGAGGACTATCTGCCGACCCAACAGGGGCGGGCGCTGAAAGCCGATCATCTGGAGCTGCGGGAGTATCAACAGGAGGCGCTGGATTCGCTGGAGGCCATGCGGCAGAACCGGGAGACCATCGCCCTGCTCTACCATGCCACCGGTACAGGCAAAACTGTGACTGCGGTCATGGACGCCAAACGTTGCGGCGGCCGGGTGCTGTTCGTGGCGCACACGATGGAGCTGGTGAACCAGGCTTACAACACCTTCCGTGACCTGTGGCCGGAGGTGACAGTAGGGAAGTTCGCGGACAACCTTAAAGAGCCGGACGCCCATGTGGTGTGCGGCAGCATCCAAAGCGTAGCGCTGAATCTGGATCAGTTCCGGGAGGATTCTTTTGACTATCTGATCATCGACGAGGCGCACCACGCTTCCGCGGATACATATCAGAAGGTGCTGGCTTATTTCAAGCCGCAGTTTACACTGGGGCTCACTGCTACGCCGGAGCGGGCGGACGATGTAAACATCCTGGAGATCTTCAAGAACACCGCCCACAAGCTGGACATTCAGACCGCCGTGGAGATCGGGGCGCTGGTGCCGGTCCGCTGCATCCGCATCCATACCAACATTGACATGACCAAGGTTCGCTTCAACAGTGTTCAGTATAATATCCGCGACCTGGACGTGAAGATCTGCGTGACTGAGCGCAATCAGCTCATTGTGGATACCTGGCTGGACTATGTGAATGACAAGCGTACTGTTGTCTTCTGCGCCTCTGTGAAGCACGCCGAGCAAATCGCGGAGCTGTTCCGCACGGCGGGTGTCGCTGCGATTGCGGTATCGGGCAGCATGAAAACCTCCGAGCGCAACGAGCAGCTTGCCAAGTTTGCCGGCGGTGAGATCAAGGTGCTTTGCGCCTGTGATTTATTGAATGAGGGCTGGGACTGCCCGCAGACAGAAGTGCTGTTCATGGCGCGTCCCACCATGTCAAAGGTCCTGTACACACAGCAGCTTGGCCGCGGTATGCGCACGGCGGAGGGCAAGGATCATCTGATGGTCTTTGACTTCGTAGACAATGCCAGCCAGTACAATATGCCCTATTCACTGCACCGCCTGTTCAAACTGAACGAGTATCACGCGGGCGGCACAGTGGTCGGCAAGAAGGGCCAGCGCGAAGCCGAGGACGATTTGTACCGCAAAGGCGAAAAGCCAGACGCGATCATCGACTATCCCGTGGATGCCACCGATTACGAGCTGGTGGATATCTTCAACTGGCAGGAAGAGGCTGCCGGGATGATCTCGCAGATGGAGTTTGTGCGCCGGGTGGATGTGCAGACCGAGACCATCGAACGCTATGTGCGTGAGGGGAAGCTGGTGCCGGATCTGATCGTGCCCATGAGCGAGCACCGCACCTTCAAATACTTCAAAGAGGAAACCCTGCAGGCCTATGCCGAGCAGTACGGCTGGAAGCTCATCGATGACAGCAACCGCAAGCAGCTGTTCATGGAAATGGTCGAGCAGATGGACATGAGTTATTCCTATAAGCCGGTGCTGCTAAAAGCGATCCTGACCTATGCGGATGCTGCCGGACGGGTGAAGATCAGCGATATCGTCTCCTATTTCCGCAGCTTTTATGAGGGCCGCCGTGCTGCCGGGTTGAAGGTGGAAAAAGCCAACAGCATCTTTGCCAAGGGCGGCTACACCGACAAGGAGGCCGAGCGGAATATCCTCTCCAATCCCTTCAAACGCTTCGAGGATATGAACATGATGCGCCATACCAAAACGCTTGGCATCATCGAGGTAGACGGCACGGTGTGGAAGAAGCTGAGCGAGGATGAGAAGAAGAGAATTGGAGAAATATGTGAAAAGAAGTTAGCACGTTACTATGAGAACATAGATAGCGCGGCTATCATACAAGATTCAAAAGAATATTATTTTTAACAGGAAAAGAATACGTTAGAGTCTTTATTACAGACCTACAATAGTAGAATGAAGTTTAGGGGGAACACTATGAGCAACATTCTTGATATGTTCGGTCTCAATAGTGAGCAGTTAGAAATCCTGTATAATATCGAGAAAAACTTGACTGAGCGGGATATCCAAAGCAATCCTAAAACAGCAGAGCCTCGTAAAAAATGGTTGGAACAGTGGTTGCGAACACTGGATAATACTCTGTACAAATCCTCTGAATTAAGGGCGTTCAAGGAGCCAGAGCTATATGATGCGATTAATCGTGTGTCATCTACGAACCAAAGCAATACCTGGTTTTATTTAGTGATGCTTGAAGCTACGCTTTTTCAAGCGTATTTCCCACTGGACGAGGACAAGAAAAACACAAAAGATTTCGCAAAGCTGAAGTACACAAGAGATACTGATTACCTTAAACAAATCGCAACAATAACAGGCCTGATGAGGCCGGAGTATATCGATCGTTATCTTGAGACGCATAAGAAGGTTTTTCGCAAAATCTCTGGTAAGTCGGCTAAAGCAATTATCACCAGCTTATCAATCCTCGCAGTGACTGCAATTGCTGCCGCCATCGCGGCAATCTACGCAGGACCGATCGCCGTCGCTATTTTCGGCAAAGGGTTTGAACTGTCTGGTGCAGCGCTTACATCGGCATGCCTTGCTATGGCTGGTGGAGGTGCAATTGCAGTGGGCGGATTGGGAGTTGCAGGTGGCATTGCTGCGATAGCTGGTGGCGGAGCTCTATTAGGCGCCGCGGGAAGTGGTGCTGCAGCGGCTGCGGTGCTGGCTTTTGCAAAAAAATCTCCGGAGTTTACCCTGTCTCAAACTGCAAAGCTTGAAGTTGTGCTTCGTGAAGTGCTGCTAAATGCCCAGCAAGACACAGAGTCTGCACAGGCAGTAATTTCTCGTCTGCAAAGTCAGATCAGGAATCTTCAGAATGAACTTGACCGCCTGACCAAAGAGCAGGAGAAGGATAAGGAAGCCATACAGAATCTGAAGAAGTCAGTGGATATTCTTACTAAAGCCGTGAAGGATATGGTGGTTTTCAAGTCATCCTATGAGATTGGAATTAACACTGCTGGTTGATCAATACTATGGAAAACGAAGAATATACGAAAATGCTGTGTGGTTCTGAACTGAGTTCGCTGAGTGATGACACAGGGGCAGTATCATCCGATATTTCTGTTGCTGTGAAGCGTGAGATGGAGAACCGTGATGACATCAATTCTTTGATTGTGCAAGTAGAAGAATTGTCTGCGGTAATTGGGTGTCCGGTAGAGTATATAGAGCAACTGCCAGATATCGATGCTTCGTTTAACGCTGAGATAGATAAAGGCATTGCAGAAATAACGGGAAAGAGACGACTGTTCCCACCGTTGTCAACTACGGAATACATTGTTGCAGCTCTTGCCGGAACCCTATCTGTAATTATCGATGTCCTCTTGGTCGGAACGCCGGAGGTAGTGAAAATATATCATGGTGGAGAGAATTTCGACGGGAGCAAACTTACGGAACTCATTCGGAAGATTAAACCAGATGATGGAACTGAAGTTGGACATATTCTCAAGTGGCTATCTGACAAATGCAAAGTCCCGTATGATATCTCCTGTGAGAAAGGTGTCGTAACACCGGATAATCATAGGCTCCGAGGCCTTGGCCACGATCCGTATTTAGGTCTATTCTTTGCCATCGCCGACATTATCATGGGAACTACAACATGCATTGACAATAACGGAGGTATTCGGATCCTACCAAACTATGATGCATCTATAACTGAAAAGCTGCTATCTGTTTTTTACTATATCGGACATATCATTTCAGACCTCTTCACAGCAAGGGGGCTGCCGATTCCTGGATTCTTCCTGACCCAATTCTTCTCCGGCAACGGAGAAGATGGATCACTGGCCAAAATTGCAGAGAAGATGTATAAGGACGGCTATGATACTCGCCACCTTGCGTCTATGTCTGTTCCCGTGGCTGTAAAGAATATAGTCGTAGAAGCATATTGCCGGATTACTAAGCCTGAAGAAGATGGCTTTATGCCGTTGGCAGAAAAAGAACTTGCTGAACAAGCATACATGTTAAAAAAAGAGAAGATGCTGTTCATCGGCAATTCGATTGGCGTAGCAGGAAATATAATCAAATTTGTAGCTCCGCCAAACTGCTGCAATCCTTGCGCGTTGAATGCAGCTCAATGGTTTTCTTTCATACGTAATAGTATTCAGATGACAAAAGCAGCGTGCCGTGACCGCTCTGTCGAAACTGTTTTTGAGGGACGTAGCAAGCTCCAGCAAGAATGGAATAGGTTGCTTAACGCTTAAGATTTGAGAGGATAAAGGGAACCAAAATCAATCCTATTCGAAGCCCATCTGTTTTCGATTTGGTATGGTCAAGATATTATTAAACAGCACCGCAGGAACTCCCTGCGGTGCTGTTATTTTACTTCCGGTTCTATGTCTTTGAACAAATCATCATTGAAGAAATCAATGATTGTGATCCCTAGACCGTCACACAGCTTTTGCAGCGTGGAGACGGTGGTGCTGTTGTTTCGGCCACCGACCACATTGTTCACCGTGGACTGCGTGACGCCGCTGATCGTGCTCAGCTTGTTAATAGTCAAGTCTCGCTCTGCACATAATTGTAATATCCGTTCTTTGACGGCTTCGCCAATCGTCATGGTAACACCTCAATTCTAACCTTGAGGATAGCGAAAGCCACTTGAAAAGTTTAACCCTTTTGAGTTAAGATAACTCAAAAGGGTTATTTCTTCGAAGGAGACAGAGATATGACCAAGACCTGTGCCATTATTGGCTGTTCCCCAATGTGTTTCCCATGGGGATTTGATGAGGAAGACGAAGGCTGTGCGGCGCTGAAGCTGATCCTGATAAAACAGATCTCCAAGCTGAGAGGGGAGGGCTGCACGCGCTTTACCGTCAGCATGGACTGCGGCGTGGGACTGTATGCGGCGGAGATCCTTCAAGGGCTGAAAGGATCAGAGGAAGAGCTCGAAACGATCTGCTATGTCCCCTATGAAGAGCAGGCGACGAAGTGGACGCCGGAGCTGCGCGACCGCTATTTCAATGCCCTGGCTGCCTGTACGGAAGTCGTAAACGTGGCCTATGAGAAAACCGTTGGTTGCAAGTTCAAAGCGTACCTGGAGGCCATAAACGAAGCCGACACGGTGATTGCAGTCTACGATCCCGACGATCCGCTCTGCGAGCGGGAGACCGCGGCCGCGGCCGTCGCGGAGGTGCTAAACAAGCGAGTCCTTGTACTTGATCCCAAGGCCATCCGCC
>Ga0247608_10002912_pt1 | contig 20564 bp, 19 predicted proteins | sample 176DNAGHGlowgp2_FD_193490 | JGI IMG/M metagenome (GOLD analysis project Ga0247608, IMG submission 193490) | Sheep rumen microbial communities from Palmerston North, Manawatu-Wanganui, New Zealand - 1766 DNA GHGlow gp2 | ecosystem: Host-associated > Mammals > Digestive system > Stomach > Rumen ...
ATAAACAAGAAAGATTATTAATGTTCTCAAGAACAGTATCTAATCTTCAAAATAAAGCAAGAGAAACAAAATATAAAGAAAGATTAGGACATATGGAAGGTCAAACAATGACAATGCTTGTAGCTACTGGTGCTGGTGTTATGGTACTTATACTATTTGCAATGTTACATATGTTTACTAGTCTATAATCATAAACCTTTTAAAACTTACTTCGGTAAGTTTTTTTATGATAAAAAAATAAATTTCTTGAAAACTAGTGTTTTAAAATAAAGAATAAACTGAAAATTAAGTAATCCTTGTATGAAAACTTAATTTTCAGTTTTTATATTGTTTTAAATTTAAAAAATGGACATTTGCATGGTATTTATCTATATGTTAGAGTAGTCCTACTAGCGAAAAAATACATTAAAAGGAGGGATAACATGCTAGGAATTAAAAATTATAGTGCTAAGTGTATATATGATTATAAAGTTAGTACTGATTATGCAGTAGAGATTAAAAAATTAAAGGAAGGAGAAAAAGCATCAATAGTATCAGATACTATGTTCAGAACTATGTTTCAAAATAAAAATCGAATTAAATATTCTGCAAAGCTTTTATCTTTTATACTTGATGTAAGTTATGATGAATTGTCTAAAAAAATTAAACTATATAAGAATAATGTAGATAAAGAAAATAATAGTGATAAAAATGAAAGATGTGATTATGTGGCAGATATAAATGGAAGTTATATAAATATTGAAGTAAATAATAATTCTAGTTTAGAAACAATGGAAAGGAATATAGAGTATATGAATAGAATATATGCAATAGATGTAAAGGAAGGAAGCAAATATGATTATAAGCAAACAATTCAAATAAACTTAAATAATTTTTCATTTGAAGGAAATGATAAAGAAATGGAAATATATAGTATAAGAAATGAAGAAGGAATAGAGTTAACAAGAAATATAACTTTTGTACAAATATATATACCCAATATAAGAAAAAAATGGTATACTTATGGCAAGAAAGGGCTAGATGAATTTGAAAAATGCATTTTAGCACTTACGGAGCCTAATATAAAAAAGGCAAAGGATATAAGTATGGGGGATGAAATAATGGAAGATTATGTAGATGAATCAATAAAGGTTACTAAAGAAAAAACATTTGGTGAATCATATGATAAAGAATGGGCATTAAAGGATGAGTGGCAAAGAGTTGGGTTACAACAGGGAATACAGCAGGGGATTCAACAGGGGATTCAACAGGGAATTCAACAGGGAATACAGCAGGGAATTCAACAAGAAAAAATAGAAGTAGTAAAGAATATGCTTTCTATGAATTTCTCATTAGAACAAATATCTGAAGCTACTGGACTATCAATAGAAGAAATAGAAAAAATAAAATAGGAAGAAATTCCTATTTTATTTATTATTTTTTTGAAACAATCATATACTTTAATAGGTGATTATATGTTAAAAAAATATATATCTTATTTAGGAGTATTTGTATTCGCTATATTTAGTTTTTATTATACTGATAAGGCTACTGAAATAATAAAAAGGAATGATCCTGTTATGAAAAGTATAATTAGTAATAAAGATAATTATTATGTTGAATCAGTTAATGCTATAATACATGATGATGAAATAATACCTGGTATTAATGGAATAGATATTAATGTTAATAAAAGTTATCAACAGATGAAAAAGAATAATAATTATGATCCAGGTATGTATGTTTTTAAAGAAGTAAATCCAACTATTTCTTTTATAGATGATTATAGTAAATATATAGTTAGTGGTAATAATTCTAAAATGCAAGTGGCATTAGTATTTAAGATAACTGATTCAACAGGTATAAAAGATTTAATAAATATTTTAGTAGATAAAGATACCTTAGCTACATTATTTGTAGATGGTAGTATTTTAGAGAATAATACTGATATAATGATAGAACTTTCACATGATGGATTTGAACTTGAAAATCTTGGATATGATAATGAGTATTCTAAAGACAAATTTGCATGGACTAATAATTTATTATCATCTATTACTAATACTAATCCTAAGTACTGTTATACTGATTATAAAAACAAAGATATACTAGATTTATGTAGTAGTTATAATATGTATACTATAAAACCAACCATAAGTATTACTAATTATCCTTTTATAACAGTTAAGAATAATTTGACTAATGGAAGCATTATTAGTTTTAGTATTAATAATGATACTTTAAAAGAATTACCTAGTATTATATCCTTTATTAAACAAAAAGGATATGATATAGTAGTTTTAGACACTTTATTATCTGAAGGTAGATAATTTGCATTTTTATAGTAAATATGATATAATATGCCTTAGTTTTGAGGGTGATTTAGATGGAATATATTAAATTTGATGAAACAAAAGCAGATTTAATTAGTTGTGTATCTAATATCAATAGAGCACCGCTTATAGATGAAGAAAAAGATTTATATGCTATTGATGAATATGAAAGACTAAATAAAATATTTGATAATAAACTAGACAAAATAAAATCAATTAAGAATTTAGTTATAACACATACACTTGATTTTAGTTTATATACCTATATAACTAATAATATAACAGATAATATAGCTGTTATAAAAGATAATAAACCAGTATTCTTTGGATCATATTCTGATACTAGTGATAATGATACAGAGAAAATTGAAGAGACATATGCTAGTTATAAAGATGGTAGTTTATTAGATAAAATAACTGTATCATCTATTAGAGTTGGTACTACTAAAATCGAGGATATTAAAACATTTAAGAGTAATTATAAATTAGATACTAGTTATGGTTTATACTATGACAATAAAGATTTGGTATTAATAAGAACTGAAGATGAATTTGAAGATAAGAATGCAGATAATATTACAGAATTAAAAGAACTTCGTGAAAAAATATATACTATAGAAAAAAGGATAGCTAGAGTAATAGTTTCTTTAACAGATATTAGAAAATATAATATTAAGAGAAATTCTATACCCGATAGTGTTATAAAAGATTTAGAAAACTATAAAAGAAAAAAATTATTTAAAGTAATTGATAAAAATGTAGAAGAGTAATCTTCTACTTTTTTATTTACATATTTTTTTGTAAAAAGTGAAAAATAATATAGAAAAGTATTAATAGTATGATATAATAAATTATATATGATAGAGGAGGAGATAATTTATGAAGGAAGCGACTGGAGAATTAAACATGACTGTTGTTACTATCATCGCAATTGGAGCAATTATAGCATTTTTCTGGGTAATGTGGCCTAAAATTCAAGATGCTATTAATGATAACTGGGATGATATATCAACTGTTGAAGACAACCATGGTATAAAAGGCGATACTGAATACATTATTAGATAAAAATAGAAGAGTGGTGATAGCATGAAAGATGCGTTTGGTGGAATTTTTACATTACAATTTATTGTAGTATTTATGATAATTGTTAACTGTTTTTTGGCCTTTAGTGTAAATTACACTAAAGCTTTTCGTGCTAAAAATGAAATACGTAGTATTATTGAAAAACACGAAGGATTAACATGTGATGCTATGAAACAAATAGAAGAGACATTATCAGCTAATAAATATAGCTTAAGTGAGGATGTAAGATGTCCTGAAGGTTATAGTATGGCTAGGGATTCAAATAGTACACCTAGATTTTGTTATAAGATACAAAAAGTAGATGTAGGTGGAACATCAAATAGTAACTATAATTATAAAGGCGCTTATTATTCAATAGTAACATATGTTAATATTAATATACCTATTTTTAGTAAAGTATTTGCTAGAACATCAGCACAAAATATATTTGCAGTTAAAGGTGAAACTGCTTTAATATATTCATCTGGTGAAAATCATAGTGGACTTGAAAATGGTAGATGTTCAGTACAATAAAGATGGAGGGGAAAATACATGAATGTAATTATTGCAAATGAAAGACAAAATGAACTTGCAAATTTAGATATTGAAGTAATAAAAGCAATTAATGGTGTATTTGAAGCAGAAGAATTAGTTCAAATGTTTTCTAATTTCTTTTTTGGTAGAATGATTTTAGATTTAACTGCTATAAAAGATTATAAAGATGTTAGAAATTTACAAAAATTTGCTTTATCACTAGATGTGGAGAAGATTATAGTATTACTTCCAGACACACCTGAGTGTTTGGCACCTACATTTTTATCAAAGATAATATCAATGGGTATTTATAACTTTACTACTAATTTAGATGGAGTTAAATATTTACTTAATAATCCAAATACATATAGAGATGTAGCACATCTACATCAATTAAATGATGTTAATGGATCAGTTGTACAAACACCTATTGAAGGTGGAAATACTACGGTAATAAATCAAGTTATAAATAGTGGACCAATGGTTTTAGGATTTAAGAATCTTACAGAACATTCTGGAGCAACAACACTTATTTATATGCTTATGAAAGAATTAAAAAATATGGGTAAAAATGCTTTAGCTATTGAACTTGATAAGAAAGATTTTACATTCTTAAAAGAGCCAAATATGATTTCTACATCAAAAGATCAATTAAGTAATGAATTATTAAAACATAGAGATAAGGATGTTATACTTGTTGATTTAAATAAAGAAGGAGACGAAAATATATGTACTGATGTTATATATTTATTGGAACCATCTACACTTAAATTAAATAAGTTAATGTTATATAATAGAAAAGCGTTTGAACGCGTTGCTGGTAAAAAAATAATTATTACTAGCAATGTAATGAGTAATAGTGATATTCAAGAATTAGAATATGAAGCTAAGATTAAAACATTTGCTGTTTTACCACCAATGGATGAAAGAGCAAATAATTCAGAAATTCTACAAGATTTACTTAGCAGATTAGGAATTGTAAATTATTAAAATGTCAAAATCTGTAAATTGATTGTTGACTGTATATAAAAATTAAGGTATTATTATGTTAGAGTTAAGGAGGAGTTAGAATGAGTTTATTTAGTATTTTAGAAATTGAAGGTTGTGGAGATTTAGAGCCAATTATTAGATTCGTAAAATTAGGTGTATTACCAATTATTCAAATTGGTGTTCCAATTTTATTAATTATCATGGGTTCTATCGATTTAGGTAAAGCAGTTTTATCAAGTGATGATAAAGAAATCAAAGCTGCAACTGGTAGATTAATTAAACGTGCTATCGCAGCAGTAGCAGTATTCTTTGTTGCTACATTAGTATCATTAGTAATGGGACTATTTGCATCAAGTGGTGCTGATGAAGATTCAGATGTTACTGGTACTACAAGCTGGGCTGAATGCTGGAAAAATATTAATTAAAAAAATAGTTAAAATAATAGCGAAATGTGTTTCGCTATTATTTTTTTTATGTTATAATGATAATAGGGATTTTATGCAAAAAAGGAGTGTAACTTATGAAGAAAAAAAGTATCAAAAAATTATCAATCATATTAGTATTTGTATTTATGATTTTTGGTATAAATAATGCAAGTGTATGGGCTGCAGATTATCCTTCATATGCAGGTACAACAATAAATAACCTTAATAGGCAAGGAATAGGTTATTGTAAGTATAAAATTAAGGTAAGTAATGCTGATAACTCAATATATGAAGGCAAAGAATTAATAATTATACCTGATAGTTCAACTAGACGTGTTAAATTTGTTAATCCTAGAACTCAAGAAATTCAAACACTTAATGGTAATGAGGCAGTTTGGGCTGATGGTCAATCTATATACTTTGGTGACGGCAGTGGTGAAAATATTTATAATGCTATAACATCAAAAGGATGTGCTGGTATAGTTGGATTTCAAGCTGATGATTTTGGTGGACTTACAGTTATTGATGAAATAACTGCACAAAGCGAAGGATTTCATAGTGATAGTCAAGTACAAATTCTTGGAGATGCACTAACTGATCAAAATAGACAAGAATTAACAGAACAAGCAGAAAATAATATAGGTGGGGAACAAACGGGTGAATTAGTTCCTACTGATCAAGAAGGAACAGAAATAACAGAAACTTGTGAAGGTATTCTTGGTGAACATGTTATGGATGATATAAAAGATCTTCTTGGATATGTAAGAATTATTGCTCCAATTTTAGTAATAGTACTTGGAATGGTTGATTTTGGTAAAGCTGTTATGAACAGTGATGATAAAGAAATGAATAAGGCAATAAGTAATTTGGTTAAAAGATTAATAGCAGCAGTTGCATTATTCTTTATTCCAATTATTTTATCTTATCTATTAGATGCTGCTAGTCAAGTAGCTGAACACGTAATAGATAATTGTGACATGAAGGGGTGGTAAGATGAAAGCGATATTATTTATTTCTGAAATGAATCGTGGATTTGGTTGGAACTTAGTAAGAAGCTTATTTAGTACTCTTGATCAAGTAGTATTTTGGTTATTTGGTGGAGTTATGAAATTACTTTATGATATAGCTGGTATAATGACTGCAGAAGGTACAGATTTTTCTTCACTATACAATGACATATATTATAGAGTTTACATGATAGTAGCTATATACATGTTATTCAAAGTAACATTCTCAATACTAACATATGTAATTAATCCAGATAGTTTAACTGATAAAAGTCAAGGCGCTGGTAAACTAGTAATGAGAATTATTATTTCGTTAATACTTCTTATTTCTTTTCCTAGAATATCAGAAGAAATGATGACTATTCAAGGACACATAATTCAAGATAATACAATAGATAATATAATAACCGGTAAAAAAGGTGCATCTATTGATATGGAAACTAAAGGGAAAGTTATAGCAGCTAGTATATATAATGGTACATTTATTTCAAGGAATGATGGAACTATTACTGAAGCTGATGGTGTTACTGAAGATTTATGTTATGAAGATGATGGAGCAACAAAATGTATTCCAAGTGTAGGAGAACTACAAAATCATATTAATGATGAAGACCCAGCATCTTCAGAAAAGTATAAATTTAATTATATGCCATTAGTTGGTACTGCTATTGGTGTAGTTATAACACTATTAGCATTAGGTATGTGTATAGATATAGCTACAAGGACATTTAAAATAATTATATTATTTGCAATAGCACCAATACCAATAATGAGTTATATAGATCCAAAGGCTTCAAAAGATGGTGCTTTCTCAAAATGGACTAAATTATTAATAGGAACATATATTGAATTATTTGTAAGACTTGCAGTAATAAGCTTAATGGTTTTATTAATTCAACAAATCACATCAGGCAATACTGCATTAGGTGCAACAAATGGATTAGTTAAGATAGCATTAGTAATAGCATTACTATTCTTTGCTAAAGATGCTCCTAAGTTTATATGCGATGCAATAGGTGTTAAGATGCCTGAAGGTGGAGCATTCAGTGGAATTGGTAAAATTGCCGCTGCTGGTGCATTAGGACTTGGTGCAATTGGATCAGGAATATCAGGGTTTAGATCAAGCCGTTTAGCTGATGAAGCAAATGGACATGATCATAATTTCTTAAATACTATGAAAAATGTAGGTGCTGGTTTATTTGGTGTAGGTGGAGGATTAGCTGCCGGTGCACATGCAGGAATTAATGCTAAAGATCATAATGGTAGAGCTGTCATGGATGCTTTAGCAAAAAGAAATTCTACTGCACTTGCTGCAGGTACCGAAGGATCTACTTTCTTAGGACGTGCACTTTCAACAGCTACTGGATTAGGATTTGGTGAAACAATTGCTTCACGTAATAAGAGAAGTATTGCATCAATTGGTTCACAAATTAAAGAAAAACAAGCTCATCAAAATGCACTTAAGAATATTAAATCTCGTGTTTCTAGTGAAATGGTTAAACAAGATTGGACTCGTGGTAAAGCAACAGGTCTTACAAATACTGCTGGAGATGCTTTGGATGGCACAATCAATTACAAAGATTTCATGGCTAAGAAAAATGCAGCAGCAGCAGCTGGACAAAGTGCATTTATGATTTCATTATTTGATAATAATGGTAATGAATATAGAGATGAAATCACAATGGAAGATGCAGAAAAGTATCAAGGATTAATTTTAAAGAACAACGAAGATTTCTATTTAAAATCAATTGTTGATGGTGATAGAAATGATACTGTTCTTAGGGGTCAATTAGATGAGGCAGCAGCGTATGGCTTAGAAGTTACTGATAGATCTTCTGTTAATGATACAATTGATACTTTACAAGGAGATATCGATACTCTTACTCGTGAAAAAGCTGAAAAAGAAAAAGCTAATGAACATTATATACAAAATGATAGATTCAGTGGAAAAAGTTAGAAAGGATAGTGTGATATATAGTGAATGGAAATTATTTAATACCTGCTAATACCAAACGAGGTCAATTAATACTTGGATTATTCCATATGGTTGATTTAATAATACTTGGTATTGGTATAGTATGTACAATTATATTAATAGCTATAGTACCTATGGATCAAATTGGATTTGCATTACTTGCAATATCGCCAGGATTATTTGCTGGGTTCTTAGTTTTACCGGTTGCTTATTACCATAATGTTAGGCAACTTATAACGGAATTAATTAAATACTTCATAGGAAGAAAAAGATATACATGGAAGGGTTGGTGTTTCTTAAATGAATCTGAATTCGAATCTAAAGACGAATCAAGGATCCACTACACAACAAGGTAGTAAGTGGACAGAAGATTGGATTAATATTCAATCTATAACTAATGGTATGATTATTTTACCAGATCAAAATAAAGTATCTGGAGTTAAAATAACTCCTAGAAATATCTTTATTTTAGATGAAGATAGTCAAGCTAATGCACTAATTGCATTACGTAATTTCTACAATACAATTGATTATGAATTCTGGTTAGTAGTAGCAGATAGACCTGTCGATATATCAATGTATTTATCACAACTTCAACTTTTATATCAACAACAAACAAATCAACAAGTTCGTAAATTAATTAATCAAGATATTCAAAAAGGTAATTATTTTATGACTAATAATGTTGTTGATACTGAATATTTTATACTATTCAAAGAAAAGAATGTTGAATTATTACAAAAGAAAGTTCGTGCACTTATTAATGGTTTATCAACAGCAGGATTAATAGCTAGTCAAACTAATAATGAAGATTTAAGAATTATACTTGATAATTTCTTAAATGGTGGACAAACTACTACATTTGGGACGGTGATGGTAGCATGAGTATATTCAGATCAGAAGTAGCTCCTAAAGGACTACAATTCAATATGAGCGATTTTGTTATAAGTGGAAAATACTCAACTATTTTAACTATCGTATCATATCCTAAATATGTATATCCTGGTTATTTAGCTAGTTTAACTAGTATGTCAGGAATTAAAGTTGTTGCTAAGCATATACCAATTCCTTTTTCTAGTATATCTAAGATGATTAATAAGCAAGTTGCTGATTTAAAAGTAAGATATACTGAAGAAAAAGATTTAACTTTAAAAGAAAGAATTAGACAAGATTATGAATCACTTGAAGGTTTTACAACAATGCTTGCAGCTAGTCAATCTAAAATATTTGATTATCAAATGCATATTATGATTACTGCTGATAGTCAAGAAGAATTAGATTTAAAAAGAATTAATGTTAAAAACTATTTAGATGCTATGGAAATGAAGGGTGTAGCTTTAAGATTTGAACAAGAAAAAGTTTTAAAATCTATAGTTCCAATATTCCCTAAGCAAGATATTGAAGATAGAATTGGTACACCAATACCTTCACCTTCAATAGCTGCTATGTATCCATATATATTCGATAGTATTAAAGACCCTGGTTTATCAACACTTCTTGGTGTAGATTTCTCAGGTGGAGTTATATTATTTAATCAATTCTTATATCAAACTAAGAAAGAAAATAATAGAAATAATGCCAATATGATTATACTTGGTACTTCAGGTTCAGGTAAATCAACAGCAGCTAAATTAATGCTTAGAAGTCATATAAGAAATGGTTATCAAATTGTAGCAATCGATCCTGAAAACGAACTTTATGAAATGGCTACTAACTATGGTGGTGAATCAATCGACCTTGGTAAAGGTGGAGAATATGGTATGATAAATCCACTTCAAATAGTAGTAGATGCTGATGAAGAAGAAATTGCTCAAGGATTAGGTTATACAGTTTTAACAAGAACAATTCAATTCTTAAAAGGTTTCATGAGATATTATGATCCTTCTATAGAAGAAGATGTACTTACAATGTTTAGTGAAGTAGTACAAGATACATATCGTAGATTTGGTATAGATTTTAATAGTGATTTTAGCCATTATACAGCTCAAGATTTCCCAACATTTAGTGATGTATATGAAACTATTAAAGGTAGACTTTTATCTATGACAGATCAAACTCAAGAGAGAATGATTATGGAAAAACTTGAATTAAAGATTAGACCTTTAACTCAAGAATTAAAATATTACTTTGATGGTAAAACTACAGTAAACCCTGAAACAGATTTTATTGTATTTAATATAAAAGAATTAATGAATAGTGCAGATAATATAAGAAATGCTTTATTCTTTAATATATTAAAATATGCTTGGGGTCTTACACTTGATAAAGAAATAAATACATGTTTAATGGTTGATGAAGCTCACGTATTATTATCAGGTTCAAATGAACTTGGTGCTGAATTTTTAGCACAAGTTCAAAGACGTGCTCGTAAATATAATACAGGTTCAATAATCATTACACAACAACCTAGTGACTTTGCTGCTCCTAATGTTATCATTCATGGTAAAGCAATATTTGATAATGCATCATATTACTTAGTAATGGGACTTAAGAAACAAGCAGTAGAAGATTTAGGTAAGTTAATTGACTTAAATGAAAATGAAGCTGAAAGTATTAAACGTTATGCTCAAGGTGAAGCATTATTCGTTTGTGGTAACAGACGTATGAGAATAAACGTAATAGTTACTCCAGAAGAGCTTGAATCATTTGGTTCTGGTGGAGGACTATAGAATAGCTTGAAGTAAGAGAGGTGACCAGCGTGAATAACGGTGCTAATAGAGGAAACGAAATTAAAAATAAGCTAGCAAAAAAAGCAGTTACGGCCGCTGGTGGCCCTGTTGCTGGTAAAGCTTTAGATATAGCTGATAAATTAGGCAAAAAGAATGGAAATGCAGATTTATTAAATCAGCAAAATGCTGCTGCAAATCCACAAGAAGAAAATGAACAAACAGAAAATACTAGTTCTAGTACAGCTGATAGTGGAACTAGTAGTAATAATAAAAAGAATGAAAATCCTAAAAATGCTTTAACAAGTGCAAAAGAAGGATTAAGAGGCAATTCAAATGCTAAAGGAGAATATACAGGTTATGGAGACATAATCTTTTCTGCATTAAAAAAACATTGGAAAATAATTGCTTCTGTTGCTGCTTCATTCTTTTTCTTATTATTTTTTATTATTTTGGTAGTAATAATAGTTTCATCAGTTGGTGGTGGAGTTATTGAATTTTTTACTAAAGTAGGCGATGCAGTAGTTGGTTACTTTCATGTTGATGAAGAAAAGAGGACTTTTCAATATTATGAAAAATTAGAAAAAGTACAAAATAGAGTATTTCGAAAAAAGAATGTTTGTATTGATGTTAACTTGATTACGGCTACATTAACTGTTGATTTGGATGCAGCTGGCTATGTTAAACAGAGCTATGAAGATACAAAAGAACTAGAAGATAGTGAAGAAGGTTTATTTCCAATAACTGAATCAGGTGCATCAGATGGTTGGGAAGGATTTATTGATGATAGCTACGATTTTGAATATATAAGTGAGTATGAAGATCAAGATGAAAAATATAAAAAAATGACTAAAGAAATTGAATTGCTTGCTAATATGCAAATCAAGACAGTTAAGTATGGGCACAATAAAAAATTAAAAAATAATGGTGAAGGTGTTGTTATCCCTGTAGACAAACATGGTAATCCAAAACTTGCTGTAAACTATGCCAATAAATGTTGGGCTGAAGATAGTGAATATGAGGATGAACCTGTTAGTGAAGAAACACTAGAAGATTTTGATTTACCTGGTTTTGATGCATGGACTAATTGGAGAATAAATGGCGATTTTACAAGTGATTCAGCAGAAAAAGTAGCTATGCATGATAAAAGAGCTTTTCATTTATTCTTTTCTAAAAAGGCTAAGGATGAAACAAACTATCAATTTACAATATACAATCCTAAAATTGAAACATCATGCGATGATGAAACAGGAGAATGTGAGCAAGTATGTAATTGGAGATTACCTAAGAATAGATATGAATTAAGTATTGGTGATTTAAACACAATGGAAGAATCAGTCTATTATTGGAATTTAGTTAATTCATTTATACCTAATTACTATGATGAATATTTACCAGATGGTGGACCTGAAAGAGAAGAAGCAATAAAAGGAATAGCTGAATTAATATACCTTTTATATAATGATTTGGGTCCTGGGGAAACATGTGGTAACACACTTATAAAATTTAATCCTAATTATAACTTTGCTTGTATATCTGATTCTAGTGTTTCTACTGGTACAAGTACAAGTAATGTAAAAGTAAGATTATTAGACAATAGTGGAAATGATTTAGGTGAAGAATTAGTTGATATTGAAGAATATATAATGGGTGTCGTATATGCAGAAGATTTCTATACACCTAATGTAGAAGCAATGAAGGCACAAGCTGTTGCAGCTAGAACTTATTTAATGGGTATGAATAATATTGAGATGGATGAAAATGGAAATAAAATTATTAGCATTAAAAATAGTCAATCTAATCAAGTTTATTGTAATCCATATACGGGTTGTTATAATGATATTGGAACTTCTAACCCTGTTACCCACAGCACACAGTTACCAAATACAAGCCCATATAAAAGGGCTTTAAATGATAGTGAATTAGAATTACTACGCTCAGTAATTAATGATACACTCGGTGAAGTAATGTATGATTCTGAAGGTAATCTATTATCAGTACATTATGACAGTGATATACAAGGGTCATGGAATGATATGCAAGGCTCAGATTACTTGAGCATTTTAGCTGCTACTTATTCTGATATGGCTTCTGTCGATTCTGATTGTATTGGTTCACCATATGAGGGTGGTGGTTATTTTGGAGATGGATCTTGGGGAGATTGGAAACAAGGTAATGGACCTTGGGCTGATATGATTGTTGGATATGATCGTAATGGTGATCCAATTACATTTGGTTCAATTGGATGTTATGTTACATCAATGTTTAATTTAATAGCTGTTTCGGGAGTACCAACTGTATATGGTAGTGGTGCTGGCATTGATTATGAAGCTATTGTAAGAGATTTAATTAATAGTAGGCAATTCTCTAATGGTGGTAATTTTAGCAATAATTGGGACTATATTAATAGTCATATTTTGCAAGGTGGAAGTTTACAACAACAAGCTGATTATACTGCTAATAATGATAATGTAGTTTCTAAGACAAATGCTTATCAAAGTGAAGGAAAATATGTTCAAATTCATGTTAAGAGGTTTAATGGTAATAGTTATTCTCAACACTTTGTTGCTGCTGAAGCTACTGAAGGTGGAGATATAATTATTCATGATTCTGGTAGATCATATACAAGATTAAGTCAATATCTAAGTAGTGGTTGGTATGTTGAAGATGTTAGAGCGTATATTATACAATAAAGGAGGATTAAAATGAAAAATAAAAAGTTTTCTATTAAAAAAAGCGATAAATTAATCATTTTATCCTTTGTAATTTACTTGATTGTTATTTTAGCTATATTTTTACCAGGATATTTGAATAAAAAAGGTACATTATACATAGTAGCTGATGATTATCAAATTAAGTATAAAGATGGTACTTGGTTTAGTATAATTGATCCTACTGAATATAGTAAAAAAGATTTTACTGTATATGAAAATAATAATTTTAAAGGTAATTATATGATTAATTATGATGCTAATGTGGATAAAGTAATTTTAATTGATAATTATAAAAGGGTAAAATATATAGGCACGATTTTTGCTTATAGTGGCTCTTTAAAGTTTGAATATCCAAACTACAAATTTAGTTATGAAAAAGATGATACTGATGACTATATTATAAAAGAGGCATTATCAAATGAGAAAATACATAATACTGGTGAATATGCAATTAGTCAAAAAATTGAAATTGATGTAGATAATGATGGCGTATTAGATAAAATATATAGCATTACTGGAAGTTTTGATTCAGATGATGAAAATCAAGAATATACAATATTGTTGTTACATATAGATGATAAAACTTATGTAATTGACAAAACTCTTAATACAATAGAACTTGATACATTTGATATAGTAAATTTAATTGATATAAGAAGTGACAATAAATTAGAATTAATTTATTTTGAATCACCAGTTCAAACACATGCTGGTGGATGTTTGAAATTGTATGATTTAACCAAAAAGAAAGAAATTCACAATTTTTGTGATGAAGATTAATTAAATAAAAAAAATGTGCTATAATATTTATAGCTTGGGAGTGATACTATGAAATTAAGATTTAAAGCAGAAGCACAAGATGTAGTAATATTTATAATATTTTCTATATTTTTACTATATGTTGTTTGTTTAGGAGTACTTAATTTTCCTGAACTTGCATCAACTGGTCATTTTTATGGTTTAAATCCATTACCTGCTTTTGCACCTAGTAGAATAGCTGGTACATTAGTAATGTATATTTTATTCTTAGCAGGAATATTTATGTCTGTATCATCTTATTTCTTTGAAAGAGAAAGTGGTATAGGTTTTGGTGTAGGATCTAAATCTGATAAAGGATATAGTAGATGGGCAAAAGATAAGGAAATGATTAATCAAGAAAAGGTTGAATTCATTAGTCAATCTGATCCTGATTCTAATGCAGCTGGTACACCACTTCTTATGAAAAATGATAAGATTTTAGTTGATAATGGTGAATATCATACATTAGTTATTGGTGCTACTGGTTCTGGTAAAACTCAAACTATCATATTCCCAACTGTAGAAATCTTAGCTAAAAAAAGAGAATCAATGATTATAACTGACCCTAAGGGTGAAATATATGAAAATACTTCTAACATGTTACGTGATAAGGGTTATGATGTTCAAGTTCTTAACTTCCGTGACCCACAAGCAGGTAACTGTTGGAACCCAATGACACTTCCTTATAGAATGTATAAAGAAGGAAATCAAGATAAAGCAATCGAGTTACTAGACGACTTAGCTGCAAATATTCTTTATGAAGAAAAAAGTGGTAATGCTGATCCATTCTGGGAAAAAACTTCAGCTGACTATTTTGCTGGTTTATCACTTGCTTTATTTGATGATGCAGATGAATCAGAAGTAAACTTAAATAGTATTAGTTTAATGACTACTGTAGGTGAAGATAAGTTTGGTGGATCTACTTATATGAAAGAATACTTCACAATGAAAGATCCAAGTAGTGCAGCTTATACTAATGCCAGTGGTACAATAATGGCACCTAATGAAACTAAAGGTTCTATTATTTCCGTATTTAAACAAAAAATTAAATTATTTGCTACACGTGAAAACTTATCTGAAATGTTATCTCATAGTGATGTTAATTTGGATACAATTGGTGAAAAACCTACAGCACTATTTATAGTAATTCAAGATGAAAAGAAGACATATCATTCACTTGTTACAATACTATTGAAACAATGTTATGAAACATTAATTGCGACAGCACAAAAGCATGGTGGTAAACTACCTGTTAGAACAAACTTCTTACTAGATGAGTTTGCTAACATGCCACCTATGAAAGATATAACTACTATGATTACAGCTGCTCGTTCAAGATTAATAAGATTTACAATGATTATCCAAAACTTTGCTCAATTAGATCAAGTTTATGGAAAAGAGAATGCTGAAACTATTCGTGGTAACTGTGGTAACTTAATTTATCTTATTACTACTGAGTTAAAAGCACTTGAAGAAATTAGTAAGATGTGTGGAGAAGTAAAATCTAAGAAAGATGATAAAACAGCTTCAACACCACTTGTTACAGTTTCAGACTTACAAAAAATGAAACAATTTGAAGTAATAATCATGCGTTTAAGACTTAATCCATTTAAAACTAAGTTTATACCATATTATAAATGGAATATTAAACGTTATCCAATGGCAGAATATCCACAACGTGAAAAAGATGAAGTTCATGTATTTGATTTAAGAGAATTTGTTAAAGAACAAAAGAAACAAAAATTGATGGAAATGATGAATAATGGTGAAGGAGTTCCTGGGGGTATGCCTGGAGGAATGATGCCTGGTGCAATGCCTACACCAATGTTTGGGCCTAATTCAATGCCAGGAATGGATAATAGACGTGATTCAATGATGACACCACCACCAACAAGTTCTAAACCTGCAGGTGGAGGATTAAATGTTGATGATTTGATTAAGAAAATTGATGCTAAAATTGCTGAGATTGAAGAAGAAGAAAAAAGACAAAAGCAGGAACAAGACAAGATTAAAGAAGAAAAAGTTATTACTATACCTGATGATAATGATGAAGATTTCAAGGAAGCAGAAATTGAAGAGGCAAAACCTGAAGAAAAAATTGAAGAAGTTAAAGATGAACCTAAAATTGAAGAAGAGGTTGAAACTGTTATTTCTGAACCTGAAATTAAATCTGAAGAAAAACCAATTATACATGAAGATAAAATACCACCTAAGAATGATATTAGTGATGATCAATTCTTTGATGATTTCTTTGATGACTAATTGTGTAACATGTGTAAAGCATGTTACTTTTTTGTGTAGGAATCGTATCTTTTTAAAATAATATGATATAATTATGGTGGATGGTGTTTATTATGGAAGAAAAAAATATAGAATATGAAGTTTTAAGAAGTAAAATTAGAGATATTGAAGAGGCTAATGAAAATCAAAGATTACAAAGAAAAAAAATTATTAATAATGTACTTGCTGCAGGACTTATGGCCATGTTATTAGGTGCAGCTGGTAGAAGTGATTCTGTTCAATCTGATTTATCTAGTCATAATTCATTTGCTACAAATTTGATATCTAATGTAACACAAACAGTTGATAATGCATTTGATAGTAAATTATTAGATGGTACTATGGCAGATAATGCAGTAGATATTATTGCTGATGGAATTGATAATATTAGTGAAAGGACTAGATAATATGGAAAATAATATAGAAAAGATTATTACTCTTGAAGATGATTCTAAATACATGATTTTGGATCAAGGTAATTATAATGGAAAAGCATATTATTTGTTGAGTAAATTAGATGAAAATGGTAATTTAACTAATACTGTTAGTATTGTTGAAAATGATAATGGTAATATCAATAGTGTAGAAGATAAATCTTTACTTGATGCATTAGTTAAATACTTTGAGGGAAGAAAAAATTAATTTTTTCTTTTTTTATGATATAATATGTGCAGAAATGAGTGGTTATATGAAAAAGGAACTATTAGCACCAGCTGGTTCATTTGAAACATTAAAACAGGCAATACATAATGGGTGTGATGCTGTTTATTTAGCTGGTAAAAATTATGGAGCTAGAAAATTTGCTAATAACTTTGATGAAGAAGAAATGGTTAAAGCTATTAAATACTGTCATTTGTATGGAGTTAAAATCTATGTAACTGTTAATACTTTAATCTATGATAATGAAGTAGAAGAATTTATTAATTATATTAAATTCTTACATGAAAATGGTGTAGATGCTGTTATCATGCAAGATTTAGGTATGATTAGTTTAGTAAGAAAAGTATTTCCTAATTTAGATATTCATGTATCTACTCAAGCTCATACTCATAATATTGAACAGATTAAACATTTAGAAAAACTAGGAGTAACTAGAATAGTTATTGCCCGTGAAACTAGTTTAGAAGATATTAAGAAATTAGATACTAATCTTGAAATAGAAACATTTATACATGGTGCATTATGCGTATGTTACTCTGGACAATGTTTATTTAGTAGTATGCTATTAAGTAGAAGTGGAAATCGTGGAGAATGTGCAGGTATTTGTAGATTACCATTTAAGCTACTTGAAAATGATAAAGAAGTTAAAACAGAAGGTGAATATCTTTTAAGTCCAAAAGAATTAAATACTACTAATCATATAAAAGAATTAATGGAAAGTAATATAACTTCTTTTAAGATAGAAGGTAGAATGAAAAATCCTACTACTATTGGTTTTATAATCAGAATGTATCGTAATTTAATTGATCACTATGAAAAAGGTGAAGAAGTTAAATTAACTCCTGAAGAAGAAAAAAACTTATTAACACTTTTTAATAGAGAATATACAAGTGGTTATTTATTTAATGAATCAGGTAAAACTTTAATGAATATTAAATCACCCAATCATATTGGTGTTGAAATAGGAAAAGTAATAGATGTTAATAAAGATAAAATCAAAATAAAGCTATCAGATGATTTAAATCAAGAAGATGGCATTAGATTTATGGAATCAGGTATTGGTATGATAGCTAATTTTATCTATGATAAGAATGATAAATTAATAAATAGTGCTAAGAGTGGAGATATCATTTATTTAGATAATAAGATTGATTTAAGAACTTTAGATACTTTGAATAAAACTACTAGTTCTACGTTAATTAAAAAATTAGAAAACTATGAAGAAAAGAAAATATCTATTGATATTAAAGCTAGTGTTAAAGAAAATAGTTTTTCTTTGTTAATAAGTGATGGAGTAAATAATGTTAAGGTTAGTGATGATATAGTAGAAAAGGCATTAAATTCTGGTACTAGTATTTCACGTATAGAGGAACAATTACTAAAACTTGGTAATACTCCATTTATCTGTAATAGTATTAATATAGATATAAATGATAATATATTCATTCCTATATCTAAATTAAATGAATTAAGAAGAAAAGCAGTAGAAGAATTAATTAGTATAAGAGAAAATACTAAGAAAGAAGTTATTATTAATAAAATTGAGAAACTTACTAAGGAAAATGATGATAAGAAAGAATTAAATGTATTAGTAAGAAATGAAGAACAGTTAAAAGCTTGTTTAGATAATAATATTGATAAGATATATATAACTGATTCTAGACTTTATGATAAATATAAAGAAAAAAGTAATATTTATTTAAGACTTTCTCGTGTTAATAATAAATATAAAGATTATAAAAATAATAATTTATTAATAGGAGAAACTGGTTCTATTAATAAATATTCTTCTAATAATAAACTAAGTGGTGATTATTACTTAAATGTTACTAATAGTTATACTCTTGATTATTTTAGAAAGAATAATTTAGAAAATATAACTTTATCAACAGAATGTAATATAGATAATATTAAAGATATGGTTTCAAATGTTGGTAATAAGAATATAGAAGTAATTATTTATGGTAGATTAGAGGCTATGATTATGAAATATTGTCCACTTAAGATGTTAGTTAATAATGATAACAAAGCATGTAATATATGTAAAAGTGGTAATAGATATTATTTAAAAGATAGAAATAATGAAATATATCCATTAATAAATGATAATATTAATCATTTAACTCATATATTCTATTATAAGAGTTATAATCTTGATAATGATTTAAATGAATTAAAAAATATAGTTAATAAATATAGATTAGAATTATTAGATGAAGATTATAATAAAACTGTAAACTTAATTAAAAACTATAAAACTCTATTAAAAATATAGAGTTTTTATGTTAGAATAAAGATAGGAGATGATTATATGAGTAAAACTAAAAAGATACCTTTTTCTAATTATATTAAACTGTTATTATTAATTACTGTAACAGTAATAGGTATATTTGTATGTAGAAATATATATCTTTCTAATGAAGATTATAATAATAATATTCCTATTATTAGAGATTATGTATATAGTGAAATTAATAGTAAAGAAATATATAATTATATAAGAGAAGATAATGATGCTGTTATATATATGGGTGTTGCTAGTAGTAAAACATGTAGAGATTATGAAAATATTTTTAAGAATATAATTACTAAATACCATTTAGAAGAAGATATTACTTATTTAAATCTATCTAATTTAAAAAGTAAAAAAACATTTATAAAAGAGTTTAATAAATTTTATAATTCTGATTTAGAAGATTATCCTAGTTTAATAGTATTTAAGGATGGAAAAGTAGTTGATATTCTTACTATAGAAGATACTGATAATTTTAAAGATAAAACTATTAATTTCTTACTTGATAATGAAATTCCACTAAATGAAGGCGACTAATGATTAATATAGTATTATTTGAACCAGAAATACAACAAAATACTGGTAATATTATGAGAACATGTGTAGCTACTAATAGTAAGCTACATCTTATAAAACCATTTGGTTTTGTACTTAATGATTCAACTATTAAAAGAAGTGGTGTTAATTATATAGATAAACTTGATTATACTGTATATGAAGATTGGGATGACTTTGTAAGTAAGAATAGTGGAGAGTTTTATTACTTTACTAGATATGGACATAAACCACATACTAGTTTCGATTATAGTGATAATACTAAGAATATCTATTTAGTGTTTGGTAAAGAA
>Ga0247608_10002913_pt1 | contig 20549 bp, 16 predicted proteins | sample 176DNAGHGlowgp2_FD_193490 | JGI IMG/M metagenome (GOLD analysis project Ga0247608, IMG submission 193490) | Sheep rumen microbial communities from Palmerston North, Manawatu-Wanganui, New Zealand - 1766 DNA GHGlow gp2 | ecosystem: Host-associated > Mammals > Digestive system > Stomach > Rumen ...
CCTCTAAAAAATAGTATTTTATGACCCGCAAAATCAACCTCATTGTCATTCACTGTTCTGCAACCCGCAGCAACCAGCGTTTCACCGTTGAAATGCTCAAAGCCTGCCACAACGCCCGCTTCCATGGCAAAGGCATCGGCTACCACTACTTCATCGAAAAAGACGGTAAGCTCTTCCAGACCCGCGACGAAAACGAGATCGGCATGCACGCCCGCCACTACAATGCCCACTCCATCGGCATCTGCTACGAAGGAGGCCTCGACGAGAAAGGCCGTCCCGCCGACACCCGCACACCAGCCCAGCGCGCTGCCCTCATCGCCCTACTCCGCTCCCTGAAGATCGACTACCCCGATGCCGAGATCATGGGCCACTGCGAACTCGAAGGCGTCCACAAAGCCTGCCCCTCGTTCAGTTGTATGGAATATCGCGATTACTTCGAGAGCAATGATATGCTTGCATAATCATTGCCGAGAGCCAGCGATTTCGACGAAGTCAATACCGCGACTATTTCGAGTACATTGATATGCCAAACTAATAACCCTATGATGAAACTCTTCCGCAAACCCCGCGACGACAGATTACCCACCTCCGCCGCTATAAGAAACTTCATTGTATATCATAGCAAAACCTCAGCCCGCCGTTGTGGTGACAGATCAAAGACCTTACCCTGTGATCGTAGCAATATACTCCGTTGCAGTCATCACTGGTAGTTTAGAGGCCGCGAAATCCTTGCCGTTTCGAGTGATTATTACATCGGCGTTAGCTTTCACAGCTGTATAATATTGCATCGCATCCTCAAAATCATTAAACTGCGAGGCCAGCGAGTCATCAACTATTCGCTCGTTAGTTGTAGCGACACGTGAAAGTTGGCGAAAATTTGACAATAGATTACGTACTCCTTCTGGACCGTGTTTTCGTAGTAAGAAGGAGGCTGTTGAATATGTCATTGGTGAAACAATGAGTTGTACTTGTTTGTTGTAAGCCATAGTGAACAGGCGAACTGCATCGTGACAGAAAGGTTCACGACGTTCCAAAACATCCACAACGATATTTGTATCTAAGAACAAACGTTTCATTTGTATTTTTGCTCTAAATAATCGTAATAGGCTTCGCGGGCATTTATATCCTCATCGGCCACACTCTCACCAGCACCTAACAGACTGAGTACTATATCGGGAACTGCTTGCTCGTTAGTCTTCTTACTACCACCCACAAAGCTAACAAGGAAGTTCTCAATAACTGAAGTTAGATTTAACCCTTGCTGCTGTGCATAGGTTAAAGCCTGCTGATAAAGTTTTGAGTCAATAATTACTTCCATAACAACTTCATTTATTTTTCGGGTACAAAGATAAGGATTATTTTTGGAAGTTCCAAATTTTTGTGCATAATTCGTTGTTTGGCCATGAGTGTGTACTGCCGCGACGACAGATTACCCTCCTCCGCCGCTATAAGAAATAACAAACCTCAGCCCGCTTCAAAAGCCCGCTGAGGTTTTTTCACACTAAAACAGATCAGAATGAGTTCCTGTATCAACATATTTGTTTGATTAAATCCTAGGATAATTATAGTTTGGATCCTGAGTGGCAAAATGCTGATAGCGGACATGAACTTCGTTCCAGAAATCATTCAGTTGGAGTACATCCTGAGCTGGATAGCCAAAGTCACGACAAAAGATTGCCATCGTATGACAAATATAGACTTCTGGATCTTCAGTAAAAGGAGTATCGTGAGCCCATGTAAAATCATCGTCACAGTTTCCGCTTTCAAGAATTCTATCCCTGCTGTCATCATAGTTACAGGAAAGCTTTAGGTAGTGAAATGGATCATTACCTGTAAGGAAATTATTAGTTGCAATCATTAGTCGATAGTCACGTTAGTAAACGATACTAATTCTAAATTCTTTTGGAAATCAGCGTGTTACCCATAAGACAAGCAGAAACAGGTAACACTTTGGAAACGAGAGGACTTACATATTCCTACACGTTTTACACAAATCCAAAGAACGCTTTTATTAGTTGCAAAGGTACAAAAGATTTCCCCGAAAGCCAAAGAATCTGCGTGCTTTTAGCATCTTTTATGCTCTGGCAGACAGATTCAGGCTAAACTGTCGTAATTGAATTATAATCGGTCATCTCAAGGCCGTTCTAGTTCTTTTTAGTCGGATTTAGTCGCTTTTAGTTCTTTTTAGTCGGATTCTGCACTTCGTACCATGACAATCCTTTCAAAGAAACAGCACCTTCCTCTTTTAATTCTTTAAGGATGTTTCCCAACAAACGGAGATTCTGCTCTTTCGTCTTATTGCTCGGCATTGCGACTTTCAGATACTCATAGATACCGTCACGCATAGTTCCATCCTCACCTGCATTCTGAATAAACTGCATTGTCATTTGCTTAAGTTTTGAACGTTCCAAGCCACTGACACGAGTATATTCTGGCAATTGGTGTGTCATCTTAGCAACACCCAGCGAAATTTGATAATTAGGAGATTCCCCCTCAATCAGTCCCTTGTCCAATGTTCTAAGTACAAAGTTACAAATTTTCTCTGAAAGAATACACAAAACGTTCGTATATTTAGCATATAATCACATTTTAATGTTATTTTCCTCACTTTTCTGTACCTTTTTCTGATATTCGTCTGTCAAATCTGTCATTTTGTGCATTATTTGCACTAATTGCATCATATATTTCTCCAACTTACATACAAGTGCCATTGTTCTTCGTTCAGAGAAGTGGCTTTTCAACTCTTTTAAAGTCTGGTTGTAGTTGTTTCCTACCATACGAAATTGGGAATGAAAATCGCTCAACTTGGCATAGTAATCATGTCGGCTCTTGTCGAATGTCACCACATGAAACGGCTCTCCAAAAATTCGCGCCTTGATGAATGCTGACTTGCTTGTCATGCCAGAACGGTCAAACATCTTTAGAAAACGCATATCTTCCTCGCTGCTAAAATTAACGGAGTAACGGTTTATCGCTGGGTCTAACTTGGGATTTCTCCCTACAGTCAAAAGACCATCCATTGTGACGTTCGTCCACTTGTTGTTGATTGACATCTGATGATGTGATGTCCATAGGCCTTCCGGGTTGTATGACCATGAAACGTCAAATCATTAAAGTATCGTAATAATTTGGCACAAAGTTACGAAATATTCTCATTTTTTCGTACCTTTACACGCAGTTTTAATATGTTTTTGTGATATGATAGACCAGATTATTGAATACAACAAGACATTTGTGGCTCAAAAAGGCTACGAGAAGTATCTGACCGACAAGTACCCAGACAAGAAACTGGCTGTGCTTTCGTGTATGGACACCAGACTGACAGAACTGCTGTCTGCAGCTCTCGGTCTGAAGAATGGTGACGCGAAGATTATCAAGAACGCTGGAGGTCTGGTTATCTCTGCGTTCGATTCAGCTATGCGAAGCCTGATAGTCGCCATCTATGAGCTGGGCGTACAGGAGATTATGGTGGTGGCACACTCGCATTGCGGAGCCTGCCACATGAACTATGACCACTTCCACCACGAGATGATTACCCGTGGCGTGACGGATGAAACGCTCGACACCATCCGCAAGTGTGGCATTGACCTCGACCAGTGGCTGGAGGGATTCAAGGACACCCCGACCTCCGTCCGTAAGACCGTTGAGACCATCAAGACCCATCCGCTTGTGCCGAAGGATATAGTGGTTCGTGGGTTTATCATTGATTCAGAAACTGGAGCGTTAGAAGAAATACAATGAAGAAGATAATACCTACATTGCATAGCATAGCAAAACCTCAGCACGCTGCTTTGATAAAACTAATAATCCCCGCCTCTGATGAAGGGACGGGGATTATTGTTATGAGCTGAACTGTCGGGGGATTAGCCGCCGAAGTTGTCGTACATGATGGACTCGGGCTCTACGCCGAGAGAGTCGAGCATGCCCACAACGGCCTTCGACATCGGGCCAGGACCGCACATGTAGTACTCGATATCCTCGGGAGCCTCGTGGTCCTTCAGATAGGTCTCGTACATCACATTGTGGACGAAGCCCGGGGTGTACTTCACGCCTGCAGCATCGGCTGCGGGATCTGGACGGTCGAGGGCCAGATGGAAGTGGAAGTTGGGATACTCCTTCTCCAGGCCGAGGAAGTCGTCGAGATAGAACACCTCGTTGAGGGCGCGGGCACCATAGAAGTAGTGCATCTCGCGATCCTTCGTGTGGAGCGTCTTGGTCATGTGCATAATCTGTGCACGCAGCGGAGCCATACCGGCACCACCACCGACCCAGATCATCTCCTTCTTCGAGTCGAAGTGCGGATGGAAGTCGCCGTAAGGACCACTCATGATCACCTTGTCGCCCGGCTTCAGTGAGAAGATGTACGACGAGGCGATACCTGGGTTCACCTCCATGAAGCCTGAACGGTCGGGCTTGAACGGTGGCGTAGCGATACGAACGGTCAGCATGAACACGTCGCCCTCAGCGGGATAGTTGGCCATTGAGTAGGCACGGATCGTGGGCTCGGGGTTCTTACACTTGAGGTCGAACATTTTGAACTTCTCCCATGAAGGCACGTACTCGGGTGTGATCAGGTCACGGTCATACGAGTTGTAGTCGATGCAGTCGAATGCAGGAATCTTGATCTGAGCGTAAGAGCCAGGCAGGAAGTCCATGTGGGCACCAGCGGGGAGCTGCACCTTGAACTCCTTGATGAACGTAGCCACGTTCTTGTTGGAGATGACGGTACACTCGTACTCCTTGACGCCAAGGATGCTTTCATTGACATGGATCTTCAGATCGCCCTTCACCTTACACTGACAGCCCAGACGCCAGCCAGCCTTGATCTCCTTACGCGAGAAGTGGGGCTTCTCAGAGTCGAGTATCTCGCCACCGCCTTCGAGCACCTGCACCTTACACTGTCCGCAAGAGGCCTTACCGCCGCAGGCTGAGGGCAGGAATACGCCGTTCTCGTTGAGCGTTGACATCAGCGAGGCACCCTGGGGAACGTTGATGGTACGGTCGCCGTTGATCACGATATTCACATTGCCCGAAGGCGAAAGATATTTCTTCGCTACGAGCAGGATAATCACCAGAAGAATGATAACCAGGAGGAATACTCCTATACTATATGCTATAAACTGTGCCATACCTTATCAAATATTTAAGCCAGAGAAACACATCATCGCCATGGCCATGAGGCCGACGGTGATAAACACGATGCCGAGGCCCTGCAGAGGCTTGGGCACATCCGAATACTGCATCTTCTCACGGATGGCACCCATCGCCACAATGGCCAGTGCCCAACCGATACCTGAGCCGAAGCCATATACGATGGCATCCCAGATAGAGGTGATAGCCTGCGAATTGCTGGGATCCATGAGGATGCGCTGCTGCATGAAGAGCGAGGCACCCATGATGGCACAGTTAACGGCAATCAGCGGCAGGAAGATACCCAGGGCAGCATAGAGCGAGGGTGAATACTTCTCGACCGTCATCTCCACCAGCTGCACCATACCGGCAATCACGGCAATGAAGAGGATAAACGACAGATAGCTAAGGTCGACGCCTTCAACAAGACAGTCGGGACCCAGCACCTTGGTCTGCAACAGATAGTTCACGGGAACAGTCACGGTGAGCACGAAGGTCACAGCCAGACCCAGTCCCAGTGAGGTCTTCACCGTCTTCGACACTGCCAGATAGGAGCACATGCCGAGGAAGAAAGCGAAGATCATATTGTCGACAAAAATCGAACGGAATAGTAATGATATTGCGTGTTCCATATCTTATTTCTCCTTATAAAAGTAAGCACGATGAACCCAAATCACACAACCCACGAGAATCAGCGCCATAGCCGGCATCGTCATCATACCGTTGTTCACGTAGCCGAAGTCGTAGCAGGCATCAGGGATAATCTGGAAGCCCAGCAGCGAACCACGTCCGAGGAACTCGCGCACGGCACCTACGATCACCAGGATCATGGCGTAGCCAAGACCGTTGCCCACACCGTCGAGGAACGAAGGCCAGGGCTTGTTCTGCATGGCGAACGCCTCAAGGCGACCCATCAGGATACAGTTGGTGATAATCAGACCGACATACACAGAGAGCTGTACGCTCACATCGTAGGCGAAAGCCTTCAGAATCTGAGATACGATCGTTACAAGGGCAGCCACAACCACCAGCTGCACCACGATACGGATGCGGTTAGGGATGGTGTTGCGGATGATAGAGATGATCACATTCGAGAAAGCGGTAATCACCGTCACAGCCAGTCCCATCACGATGGCAGGCTTCAACTGCGAAGTCACAGCCAATGCCGAGCAGATACCCAGTACCTGAATCAGGATCGGGTTGTCGAGGTTCAGCGGATTGCAGAATACCTCCTTATTTTGTTTACTGAATAATGCCATAGTCTACTCCTCCACAATTAAAGAATCAACACCTACCGTATCTGTCACGACTGTCTCCAGTTTCAAACTGTTCAGACAGTCTTTCAGCATGGCATCCACACCGTTTGACGTCAGTGTAGCACCAGTCACACAGTCAACCTGCGTCTGCGGGTCTTCTACCTTTTTCACGACAGAGAGGATCACCTTTCCGTTTTCATCGAAAATCTTCTTGCCGATAAACTTCTCCTGCCAGGCCTGAGAATCCTTGATCTCAGCACCGAGGCCTGCCGTCTCACTCTCATGGTTGAAGTAGGCACCATAGACCTTACCATCCTCGTCGATGGCAAGATAGCCGCAGATGCCGCCCCAAAGACCCATACCTTTCAGCGAAGCCACCAGGATGTCCTGATCGTCAATCTTACACTGATAGACCTTCAGACCGTTCTGATCCTCCTCGCTCTTTACCACCTCGGCATACTTGGCTTCAGCCTCTGCACCGTCGAGATTGCGGATATTGAGCGAATAGAGGATCTGCTTCTTCACGTCGAGGGCCACGTTGGCGTCCTGCATCGGTTTCAATGCCTGATAGACGAATGCCAGCAGGAAGGCCACGATGACCACGAGTATCGCACTATATATAATAATGTACGAATTCGAATTAGTATTCAGTTTCATTTGGTACCTCCTCTCTTTAAGCGTTTCGAGATATTGCGCTCCACGATGAAGTGGTCGATTGTGGGAGCAAACATATTACCAAAGAAGATGGCGAGCATCATACCCTCAGGATAACCGGCATTCAGCACGCGGATGATGATGGCCATCGCACCAATCAGGAAACCGTAGATATACTGACCAGTGGTAGTACGGCACGATGTCACAGGATCGGTAGCCATAAACACGGCACCGAAAGCGAATCCACCCATTACGAAGTGGTGCCACCACGTGATAGACTGACCGGTCTGCTGGAAGATGCATGCCAGCACGGCACCACCCACGAATACGCTGAGCATCGTGCGCCAAGAGGCAATGCCCGTCCAGAGCAGGATGCAGGCACCGATAGCAATCGCATAGAGCGATGTCTCACCGATGGAACCTGGGATAAAGCCGCAGATCATGTCACAGATAGAGGCATCAGGAGTGATACCCTGACCAATCTGTCCTAGCGGCGTAGCAGCAGTGAACCCGTCGGGCAGGTCGTAACCCAACCCGAAGATGGAATCCTGAGATACCCATACCTGATCGCCCGTCATCTTTGACGGATAGGCGAAGAACAGGAACATACGGGCTGCCACAGCGGGGTTGAAGATGTTCATACCCGTGCCGCCGAAGATCTCCTTACAGAAGATGACCGAGAAGGCGCAGGCCAGAGCCAGCATCCACAGGGGACAGCCAATCGGGATAATCAGCGGGATGATGATACCTGATACGAGGTAACCCTCCTGGATCTCCTCACCTTTCCACTGAGCCCAGGCAAATTCGATACCCAGACCTACGATGTAGCTCACGAGGATCTTCGGCAGTACAGCCAGAAAGCCGTAACAGAAGATCTCGAAGAAAGAGGCTGCAGCCAGTGTTCCTGGAACAAGAATATCCTGAGCCAGATAGTTCTGGTAGCCGACATTATACATACCGAACAGCATGGCAGGCATCAGGGCGATGACCACCATACTCATAATACGCTTCGAGTCAATGGCGTCGTGAATATTCACGCCACCAGCCTTCGCCGTGTCGTTGGGCACGTAAAGGAAGGTCTCAAAGCCGTCGAAAATCGATTGGAAGGCATGTAACTTGCCACCCTCTTCGAAATTCGGCTTTACCTTATTGAGATAATTTCTTAATGCTTTCATCTTTTATTGACATTATGCATTTTCCTTTCGGAGAATATTAAGTCCCTCACGAACAATGCGTTGCAACTCAAGCTTCGAGGAATCCACGAACTCGGCCAATGCGAAGTCCTCCGGGCTAACCTCATAGATACCCAATGCCTCCTGACGGTCGATATCGCCAGCGATAATCGCCTTGATCAGATACTCACCGTAGATATCCATCGGCAGCACCTTGTCGTACTCGCCGCTCATAATCATGTGGCGCTCACCACCCTTCACACGGGCATCAAGGACATAATCCTTCTTGCCACAGAGCCAGGAGAAGTAACTACGATTCACGGAGAACTGCTTGAATCTGGGAAGTATCCAACCCAGCATCTCGTCGGCATCGTTACCCTCGGGAATCACAGTGATCTCAGAGGTATGGGCACCCAGGAAACCTTCCTTCGTGGTAGGCTTGCCCGTCAGCACGTTACCATTGATGATACGCACGCTCTTTTGAGCATCGTAGCTGTTGCTCAGCAGTGTGGCGAGTTCCTCGCCTACGAGCATATCCACATAGGCAGGACGATTGATCTCACTGCCGCAGAGGGCAACGGTGCGCTTCAGGTCTACCTTACCCGTATTGAACAGGCGGCCGATGAAGAGCACTACCGTAGGATCGCCGATAGTCCACACCACCTCACCCTTGTTCACAGGGGCGATGTTGTTCACCTGGACACCGACGTTGCCTGCGGGACACTTGCCATCGAACACGGTCACCTCGGCATCCTTCATGTTCTCCAGTGCCGAACCTACACCCACACCGAGATAAGTCTTCGCAATCTTGGAGAGAGCGGTAAGACCCGTCTGGAAGTCCTGCTCCTGGCCTTTCACCTCGAACTCGAAGTCAGCGGCCAGAGGCTTGTCGCGCAGTGCCGACACGAAAATAGCCCTCGGCTGAACCGACGGATTCGTGGAAACGGCATACGGCAGCTGGTTGATATAGCCGAAGATACCTGCTTCGAGCAGGGCATCCGTCACAGCCTTACCGTCCAGCTTACTGACGTCCTTCTTGCCGAAATCAACAAAACTCTGCTGGGTGTCGGCATCCACCTTCACGCAGAGCACCTTTCTACGTTCACCACGCACCACGGCACTCACGGTACCACTCACTGGCGAGGCAAACTTCACTTCGGGATACTGTTTATTGATAAACAGCGCATCCCCGGCCTTGACTTTGTCACCTTCCTTGACGACAACTTTCGGCGTCACACCTTCAAAATCGTCAGGTACAAGTGCATACTTTCCCTTCGAGGTAAGCTGGATTTTCTCTTCTGCAGCCCGCCCCTTCAGGTTAATGTTCAAGCCCTTGCGTAACTTAATTACATTTGCCATTTATATAACGTTTGATAGAATAGTTTGCAAACAACGCGATGCAAAATTACATAAATTTGAGTAGAATAATGACAAAATAACAAAAAAAATGCACAAAACCCGATAATTTGTTGTATTTTTGCCCACGTGAAGCGCTTAAAACGTATTGTCAGCATCATCATTTGGGGTGTTATCGCCTTCAACCTGCTTACAGCAGGCATCCTCAGCATGTCGGGCGTCCAGCAGTTTGCCGGGCGCAAGATTGCCCATGCTATCAGCGACAAACTGGGTACGAAGATCGACATCGGACGCGTCTCCCTCGGGCTCTTCAATCGGGTGATCATCGATGATGTCTGTCTCTACGACCAGCGGCATAAGGAAATGCTCCGCGTGGGCCGTCTGTCGGCAAAAATCGATATGCTTCCCCTGGCTGAAGGGAAGATCTCCATTTCTTCGGCACAGCTCTTCGGAGCCCATGCCCGACTCTACCGCCGCAATGCTACGACAGCGCCTAATTTCCAATTCGTCATCGACTCGCTGGCCTCGAAGGACACCACCAGTCACACGCCCCTCGACCTGCGTATCAGCACACTGATCATCCGCCACTCCAGCGTATCCTACGACCAACAGGACATCCCGCTATCCGAACAATTCACGCCAGCCCACCTTACCGTGCGCGACATCAGTGCCCACATCAATCTGCGTGCCCTCACTGACGATTCGCTCAACATCAACGTGAAGCGTCTGGGATTCCGGGAGGATGCCGGGCTCGCCGTCGACCGTCTGTCATTCGCCCTGAAGGCCGGACGCCGCAATGCCCTACTTTCTCATTTCCTCCTCCAGATGCCCAGTTCACAGCTGAGAATCGATACCCTGACTGCCAACTATCAGTTCAACGAGAAGGGTCTTGTACCTGGCTCGCTCAACTTCTCAGGCGCTATTAAAGACACCGAGATAACGCCCTCAGACCTAAGATGTTTCATGCCTTCGCTCAAGAATTTCCAGAGGGCTCTATCCATCACGACAGACATCAACGGCACAGACCAGACGATCAACGTGCCGCAACTGTTGGTAGCCACCCCCGAACAGGATGTCGACATCAATGTCAACGGGTGGATCAGCAACTGGCAGACACATCCCTCGTGGCATCTGCAGGTGAACAAATTGGCTATCGAGGAAGACCGTCTAGACTTCCTCAGCAAGCTGCTGCAACTCCCCCAGGAGCTCACCCGTATCGGAGACCTCCAGCTCTCGGGTACCTTCGACCGCAACCAGCAAGGAACGTCGACACTCAACAGCAACGTACGCTCAGGAGCAGGCAACGTAGACCTCCAGTTGACGATGGAGTCCGACCAGCGTTTCCTCGCCACCGTCAGTACCGCAGACATCAACCTCGGCCAGATTCTCGACGACAAACGCCTCGGGAAACTCGCTGCACAGGTCAACCTCGAAGGACTGTGGCAAAAGCCTGAGCCCGACCTGAAAGTCAGTGCCGAGATTCCCCATTTCAACTACAACGACTACACCTTCAGCAATATCAACGTCAACGGCACCTACAGCCACAAAGCCCTCGCAGGCCATCTGCTCATCGACGATCCCAACCTGAAGGCCCAGCTCGAAGCAGGCGTCACCGACGACCTCTTCGACAATACGTCCACACGCGCTAAACATATCATGGTAAAAGGGGATGTCAGCCACTTCGCACCAGCTGCCACACACCTCACCGAACAGTTTGGCAATGCCCATCTCTCAGGTATCATCGACGCCGATTTCACCGCCAACAACCTCAACGATGCCCAGGGCAGCCTGCGACTCAGCAACTTCTCCATCTCAGCCACAGAACAGCAGCAGGCCTATCACCTCGACAACCTCTTCGTATCCTCAGGCTATCAGGAGGGTATCCACTACGTATCACTGAAGAGCGACTTTGCCGATGCCGAACTGCGCGGACAGTTCGACTACGCCACACTGCCACAGACCTTCATCAACCTCGTGGGCTCCAAACTCCCCACCCTGCCAGGACTGCCACCCGTGAGCCGTTCCACCGCCAACAACTTCTCCATGAGGCTCATCATGAGCAAGGCCGACTGGCTGCGGCGCTTCCTGGGTGTCGATCTCGTACTCCGACAGCCCATCGCCCTCAATGCCATCGTCAACGACAACACAAGGCTCATCAACCTCGCTGGCGACCTGCCCTCCTTTGCCTATAACGGCGCCTGGTATGCCAATGGCGACCTCCGCATCTCCTCGCCTGCAGATACCCTCAAGTGTGATCTCAGCCTGCAGAAGATCATGGACGACGGCAACCGGATGGCTCTCAGTCTGCAGGCGAATGCCGCCAACAACAAGATCAACACCTCGCTCCAGTGGGACGACAACAGCACCGAGAAGCACATGAGCGGCAATCTCAATGCCATCGTCGAGCTCTACCGCAACCTGCTCAACAAGTCTGAGGCCCATGTGCGTGTACTCCCCTCGCATATCATCCTCGGCAACGCAACCTGGAACCTGGAGCCCTCCGACGTCATCTATGCCGAAAACCGTCTGCTCGTCGACCATTTCTCCGTGAACCGAGGCGCCCAGCATATCATCATCGACGGTATAGCCTCCAACAACGATACCGATACCCTCGCTGTGGATCTCAACGAGGTAGAAATCGACTATATCCTCGACCTCGTGAATTTCCATTCCGTAGAGTTCAGCGGCAAGGCCACAGGACGTGCGACAGCCACCTCGCTCTTCGGCAAGTTCGCTGCCACTGCCGACCTGAAGGTCAGCGACTTCAAGTTCGAGCAGGGGCGCATGGGTGTGCTCGATGCCCATGCCCGTTGGAACAAGGAACTGGAACAGATTGACATCCAAGCCATTGCAGATGACGGTACTGAGGCAAAGACCTTCATCGACGGCTACGTGTCGCCTGTGCATAACACCATCGACCTGGGTATCCGTGCCGACGGTACCTACATCGAGTTCATGCACAACTTCACCAAGTCGTTCCTCAGCCACATCACAGGCCATGCCGACGGTGCTGTCCGCCTCTACGGCACACTCGACAACATCAACCTCACCGGAAACCTCGTCGTCGATGGCGAGGCCACCGTGAAGCCCCTCAACACCACCTACTACCTCGAACGCGACACGGTGGTGCTCATCCCTGATGACATCCGTCTCAACCGCATCGCCCTACACGATCGCGACGGTAACACAGGCTACCTCTCAGGCGGTATCCACCACCAGCACCTCACGAACCTCAGCTTCGACCTCGCCCTGGAGACCGACAACCTGCTAGCCTACGACTTCAAGGAGTTTGGCGACAATCTCTTCTACGGTACCGTTTATGCCGCCGGCGACGTGGCGATATCAGGTCATGGCAACGAGGTGACCATCGACTGCAATGTCACCCCACAGAAGAACTCCGTATTCGTCTACAATGCCTCCAGTCCCGATGCCATCGCCAGTCAGGAGTTCATCGAGTGGACTGACGACAGCAGTCCCGATGCCTCCGGCACCGCAGGACTCACCCGCCCCAGTCGTGCCACTGATACGGACATCTACCTGAACTTCCTCATCAACACTACCCCCGATGCCACCCTGCGCCTGCTGATGGATGCCCGCACCGGCGACTATATCACCCTCTATGGTGAGGGGGCCATCCGCGCCACCTACCACAACAAGGGCGCCTTCAACATGTTCGGCACCTATACCGTCGACCACGGCACCTACGGCATCACCATCCAGAACATCATCAAAAAGAACTTCACCTTCAATCCCGGGGGCACCATCGTCTTCGGTGGCGATCCTTATCAGGCAGCACTCAGACTGCAGGCACTCTACGCCGTCAGTGGTGTCAGCCTCTCCGACCTCAATATCGGCAATTCATTCACCAGCAACACCATCCGCGTGAACTGTCTGATGAACATCGGCGGACAGCCTGCGGCACCCACCGTCGACTTCGACCTCGAGATGCCTACCGTCAATGCCGACGAAGAGCAGATGATACGCTCCGTCATCAACGGCCAACAGGAAATGAACCAGCAGGTGGTCTATCTGCTCGCCATCGGGCGCTTCTACAACCAAGGCATCAACAACAGCAACGAGAATCAGCAGAACGATGCCACCTCGCTCGCCATGCAGAGTCTGCTCTCAGGCACACTCTCCACGCAGATCAACACCCTGCTGAACACACTCATCAAGAACGACAACTGGAATTTCGGTGCCAACATCACTACGGGTAACGAAGGCTGGCACAACGCGGAATACGAAGGCATCATCAACGGACGCATGCTCAACAACCGGCTTTTGTTCAACGGGCAGTTCGGCTATCGCGACAATGCCACCCGCGCCAACCCATCGTTCATCGGTGACTTCGACCTGCAGTACCTGCTCAACCCCAACGGCAACCTCGCCCTGAAGGTGTACAACCAGACCAACGACCGCTATTTCACCAAGTCGAGCCTGAACACCCAGGGTATCGGTATCATCATGAAAAAGGATTTCAACGGCCTTGGCGACCTCTTTACTTCGAGCCGACGTAAAGGAAAAGCATCCCGAGCAAAACAAGTGCCAGATCAAAAGCCTTAGCCTTCAGGTTCTTCTCGTGGAAGAACATCGCCCCGAACATGAAACTCACGATCACACTGCCGCGACGCACCATCGATACGATGGAGATCATCGCCTCGGGTAACGAGAGCGAATAAAAATACATGAAGTCGGCTGTAGAGAGAAACACGCTGACCCCTACAATCGACCACGACCAGTGGAACGGTGTCGTATCCTGATGCTTCGGCCACCACAGGAGCCACAGCATCAAGCCCATCATCCCACACTGGTAGATGTTATACCACGACTGCACCATCATGCGGTCGAGGCCTACGCCCCCACTCTCCACAGGCGCCATCAGATACTTGTCGTAGAGACCGCTCACAGCACCTAGAGCCGCTGCGCCCACGATCATGTAGATCCAGTGGTCGTGCTTGAAGTCGATACCCTCCTTCTTGCTGCTGCGGCTCAGCATGAAGAATGAAGCCACCGCCAGCATCACACCAATCCACTGCCACACGTTCAGCCGCTCGCCGAACACCAGCAGCGCACCAACCAGCACCATCACGGGCCGTGTCGCATTGATAGGCCCCACAATCGTCAGGGGCAGGTGCTTCATGCCGAAGTAGCCCAGAATCCAGCTCGACAGCACGATCAGCGCCTTCAGCACGATATACTTGTGCATCTCCCAGCCGCCACTTGCCGTCTGGAAGATGGTACCCTGCAGTACATCCGTCGTACCGCTCAGCACGATGAAGGGCAGGAAAATCAAACTGGAGAACAACGTATTCAGAAACAACACGGGGATCACCGCGTTGCCTTTCAGCGCATCTTTCTTAAACGAATCGTAGCAGCCCAACATCGCTGCCGACAAAAAAGCCAATATCAGCCACATGAATAATCAATCTTCAAATGTTCAATAATCTATGTTTTCCAGGAAGAGCGCATTGCCAGGCATGCTCTCGCCGGCATCGCTGCGCTGTTTCCCCTCGATCACGCGTCGGAACGCCTCCAGCGACATCCGTCCGCGCCCAACCTCAATCAGCGTTCCCACCACGGCTCTCACCATATTCCTAAGGAACCGGTTTGCCGTAATCTCGAAATACCAGGTAGTGGGTGATGTCTGTATCCATTGTGCCCTCGTCACATGGCAGAGCGTCGTCTTCACGTCAGCCCCAGCCTTGCAGAAGGCCCCGAAATCCTCATAAGTCGTCAGCACCTGTGCCGCCTCGTTCATCTTCGCGAAGTCGAGCGCATAGTGCAACTCACACGAATAGGCCCTTCTGAACGGATCCTTCTTCGTATGGATATAATAGTGGTACGTGCGAGCCGTCGCCGAGAAACGTGCATGCTGCTCCGAACTGACCTTTTCCACCTTCTCCACCGCGATGTCGTAAGGCAGCAGGCGGTTCAACTTATAGGCCAGCTGAGCCCCGTTGATACCCTCCTCCGCCTCGAAACGCGCCTCCGTATCGAAGTGGGCCACCATCATTCTGGCGTGTACCCCCGTATCCGTTCTGCCGGCACCCGTCACGCTCACAGGCTCCCGCAGCAACGTCGACAGCGCCTCCTGAAGCCTTGCCTGCACCGAGTCGCCGTTGGGTTGTATCTGCCACCCGTGATACCGTGTCCCGTCGTAACTGAAAGTGATAAAATACCGCTGCATCGAATCTATTATTCTGAATCGGGCTGCAAAAATAACAAGAAAATTCGACTATTCAAAGAAAAAAAGGTAAAAATGACGCAAATTAGAAAAAATGCATTATCTTTGCAGCGCCGTTGGAGAAGTCCCCCATTGTGAAGGGGTACCGGCGGTAAGACAAATCGCATAGAAATATGAAAGTAATGAAATTCGGCGGAACGTCCGTAGGTTCCGTAAAAAGCATTCTTAGCTTAAAAAGTATTGTGGAGGCAGAAGCCGGACGGGGGCCTGTCGTAGTTGTAGTTAGCGCCCTGAACGGCATCACCGACAAACTGATTGCCACTTCGGAAATGGCAAAAAACGGTGACAGTCACTATCGCGAGGAGTTTGAGGCGATGGTAACGCGGCATCACCAGATGATCGACGCCATCATTCAGGACGACAAAAAGCGTATCGACTTATTCAACAGTGTGGATCAGCTCTTCGACCAGTTGAGGAGCATCTACTACGGTGTGTTCCTCATACACGACCTGAGCGAGAAGACGCAGGACACCATCATCTCGTATGGTGAGCGCCTGAGTTCGCACATCGTGGCTGCGATGATCAAGAACGGTATGCGTATGAATGCACGCGACTTCATCCGTACGGAGAACAAGGAGGGCAAGCACGTGCTGGACACCGAACTGACGATGAGACTGGTGAAGGAGTCGTTTGCAAGCTTCCAGACCAACAATACCAATGCCAGCAAGACCGTAGCCGTGGTGCCGGGATTCATTGCCCGCGACCGCGACTCGCACGAGACGACCAATCTGGGACGAGGCGGCAGCGACTATACCGCAGCCATCATCGCAGCAGCGCTCGACGCTGAGATCCTGGAGATCTGGACGGATGTGGACGGTTTCATGACGGCTGACCCGAAGGTAATCAAGAGTGCTTATACGATCAATGAACTCTCGTACGTAGAGGCGATGGAGCTGTGTAACTTCGGTGCGAAGGTGATCTACCCGCCGACCATCTATCCCGTCTGCGTCAAGAACATACCTATTAAAGTAAAGAACACCTTCAACCCCGAACACCCGGGCACCCTGATCAAGGCTCAGATCAACAACGACGACAAGCCCATCAAGGGTATCTCGAGCATCAAGGGCACATCGCTGATTACCGTGACGGGTCTGTCGATGGTGGGCGTGATCGGTGTGAACCGCCGTATCTTCACCACGCTGGCCAACAAGGGCATCTCCGTATTCATGGTGTCGCAGGCATCGTCGGAGAACTCCACCTCAATCGGTGTGCGCGACGAGGATGCCGAGGCAGCAGCAGAGGTGCTGAATGCCGAGTTTGCCAAAGAGATCGAGACGGGTGCGATGTTCCCCATGCAGGTGGAGAGTGGTCTAGCCACAATCGCCATCGTGGGTGAGAACATGAAGCAGACGCCAGGTATCGCCGGAAAGCTGTTCGGCACACTGGGACGCTCCGGTATCAGCGTGATTGCCTGTGCTCAGGGTGCTTCGGAGACGAATATCTCGTTCGTGGTCGACGGCAAGTTCCTGCGCAAGTCGCTCAACGTGCTGCACGACTCGTTCTTCCTGTCGGAATATAAGGTGCTGAACCTCTTCATTTGTGGTATCGGTACCGTTGGCGGCATGCTGCTTGAGCAGATCCGCACCCAGCAGCAGTTCCTGATGCAGTCGCGCAGACTGAAGCTGAACGTGGTGGGTATCTCGGATGTGGACAACTTCGTGCTGGATCGCGACGGTATCGACCTCGACAACTACGAGCAGACCCTGCGTGCAGGCTTCCCTGCCAACACGGAGCACATGCGTGACGAGATTGTGAAGATGAACATCTTCAACTCGGTATTTGTAGACTGTACCGCCAGCCGTCAGATTGCCATGCTGTATCAGACGTTCCTGGAGCACAACATATCAGTAGTGGCTGCCAACAAGATTGCCGCTTCGAGCGACTACGACAGCTATCTGAAACTGAAGCAGACGGCCCGTGACCGTGGTGTGTGGTTCCGCTATGAGACCAACGTAGGTGCCGGTCTTCCGATTATCGGCACCATCAACGACCTCTGCAACTCGGGTGACAAGATCCTCAAGATCGAGGCTATCCTGAGCGGTACGCTGAACTTCATCTTCAACGAGATCGCGGCTGACGTGCCCTTCTCTGAGACCGTGAAGCGTGCCAAGGAACAGCGTTACTCTGAGCCAGACCCACGTATCGACCTGAGCGGCACTGACGTAATCCGCAAGCTGGTGATCCTGACCCGTGAGGCAGGTTACAAGGTGGAACAGGACGATGTGGAGAAGCATCTCTTCGTGCCCGACAGTTATTTCGAGGGTTCGATCGAGGACTTCTGGAAGCGTCTGCCTGAGCTGGATGCCGACTTCGAGAAGCGCCGCAAGGTGCTTGAGGCCGAGAACAAGCGCTGGCGCTTCGTAGCTACGATGGAAGCCGACGAGCAGGATCCTTCGTCGTTCAAGACGAGTGTGGCCCTGAAAGAGGTGCCTTACGGACATCCGTTCTACGGACTGGAGGGTTCGAACAACATCGTGCTGCTTACCACTGAGCGCTACAAGGAGTACCCGATGCTGATTCAGGGTTACGGAGCCGGTGCAGCCGTTACCGCTGCCGGTGTCTTCGCGAACATCATGTCAATCGCTAATATTTAAGCCTACCCCAACCCCTCCCAAAAGGGAGGGGCTTTTTCGATAACGCACATGAAACATATTATTATTTTGGGTGATGGAATGGCGGACCTGCCTGTTGCGAAACTTGGGGGGAAGACGCTGTTGCAATATGCCCATAAACCCATGATGGACCAGCTGGCACGCGAAGGCCGCTGTGGACGACTGGTGACAGTGCCCGAGGGATTCCCTCCCGGATCGGAGGTGGCCAATACGGCTATTCTGGGCTATGATCTGAATAAGGTGTACGAAGGTCGCGGCCCCTTGGAGGCTGCATCGATAGGCTACGAGATGGCGGAGGACGACTTTGCCATCCGCTGTAATATCATCACGATAGAAGACGACAAGATCATCACGCACAACGGCGGCAATCTGGAAACGGAGGATGCCCGCGTGCTGATAGACTATCTGAACGAGACGCTGGCCAAGCCCATCAACGAGCGTGAGGGCTGTGAACGCGTGAGATTCATCACTGGCATCCAGTATCGCCATCTGCTGGTGATCAAGGGCGGCAATAAACACATCATCTGTGCCCCACCCCACGATCATCCCAACGAGCCCTGGCGTCCTCTGCTGGTGACGAAGGACCAGAAATACATTGTGAAGAGCGAGCACAGGCTATCCCCCCAGCAGACTGCCGACCTGCTGAACGAGCTGATTCTGAAGTCGCAGGATCTGCTGACAAAGCATCCCTTCAATATCGCACGTGCCCAGCGCGGAGAGCGCCAGGCTAACAGCATCTGGCCTTGGAGTGGCGGCTATCGTCCCTCGATGGAGACGCTGATGGCGCAATATCCGCAGGTGAAGAGCGGCAGCGTCATCTCGGCTGTAGACCTGATTCGCGGCATCGGCCACTATGCGGGACTGAAGATTGTTGAGGTGAAAGGTGCCACAGGACTGGCTGACACCAACTACGAAGGCAAGGCGCAGGCTGCCCTGAAGGCGCTTGAGAACGATGACTTCGTATTCGTACACGTAGAGGCGAGCGATGAGGCAGGTCACGACGGTGATCTGGAACTGAAGCTGAAGACCATCGAGTATCTGGACCAGCGGCTCATCGCCCCAATATATAAAGAGGTGTCGACGTGGACTGAGCCTGTATGCATCGCTGTGCTGCCTGACCATCTGACTCCTGTAGAGATGCGCATCCACGTAGGACAGCCCGTGCCGTTCCTGATCTGGTATCCAGGCATCGAGCCCGACAAAGTGAAGCAATACGACGAGGTAAGTTGCATAGAAGGCTCATACGGGCTTCTGAAGCTCGGAGAGTTTATGCAAGCCCTCATGACCGCTGACAAAATGTAAAAATCTAAAAATGCAAAAATTATGAAATATTATAGCACGAACGGAAATGCGCCTATTGCTGATCTGCACAAGGCAGTAGTCAAGGGACTGGCTGAGGATCGCGGTCTCTATATGCCTGAGAAAATCAAGACGCTGCCCAAGGCGTTTTTCGACACTATCGAGACCAAGACGTTTCAGGAGATAGCCTACACCGTAGCCGATGCATTCTTCGGAGAGGATGTGGATGCAGAGTCGCTGAAGCAGATTGTTTATGATACGCTGTCGTTCGACTGTCCTGTGGTGAAGGTGAAGGACTGCTCGGCCGAAGGTCGCTTGCAAGGCAAGAACATCTACTCACTGGAACTCTTTCACGGCCCTACCCTCGCCTTCAAAGATGTAGGTGCAAGGTTTATGGCGCGCCTGCTACAGTACTTCATCAAGCAGGAGGGAAAAGGTGAGCAGGTGAACGTGCTCGTGGCCACCTCTGGCGATACCGGCTCGGCAGTAGCCAACGGTTTCCTCGGTGTCGAGGGTATCCACGTGTATGTGCTCTATCCCAAGGGTAAGGTGAGTCCCATTCAGGAGTGCCAGTTTACCACGCTGGGCAAGAACATCACTGCCATCGAGGTGGACGGTGTGTTCGACGACTGTCAGGCGTTGGTGAAAAACGCCTTTATGGATGCAGAGTTGAACCAGCACATGAAGCTGACCTCTGCCAACTCGATCAACGTGGCCCGCTTCCTGCCGCAGGCATTCTACTACTTCAATGCCTACGCAAGGATGAAGGAAAACGTAATAAAGCAAAATTGTAAGAATGTAAATATCGAGGAACTCGTGATGTGTG
>Ga0247608_10002921_pt1 | contig 20501 bp, 17 predicted proteins | sample 176DNAGHGlowgp2_FD_193490 | JGI IMG/M metagenome (GOLD analysis project Ga0247608, IMG submission 193490) | Sheep rumen microbial communities from Palmerston North, Manawatu-Wanganui, New Zealand - 1766 DNA GHGlow gp2 | ecosystem: Host-associated > Mammals > Digestive system > Stomach > Rumen ...
TTTTCAGCGTATAGAGCCACTCCTTCACCTGGGTTGCTGTGTAATTCGTGGGCTCCCACCTGAGCGTGTCGTTCACTGCCCGCTTGGCCATTCCCTTGACATACACCGTCCGGCTGCGGTTCACCTCTGGCGCGATGTCTGCCAGTTTTGCGTAATACACTACGGCTATCACCATCGTAAAGGCAATGGCCAAGGCCGTTCCCACGATATATATCCCGGAGAACAGCCGTTCCTCTCGCATCATGGCGAGAGCCTGTCTGAAATATCTCATATCATTCATCTTTTAATGCTACGATTATCTCGCTCCTGCAGATGCGCCATGCGGGGATGGCGGTGGCGATGAGCACGGCACATAATATAATAAGGTACACGATGACGGACACCACAAGGAAGTGGGTGCCGAAGTCGTCGAACCAGTAGTGGACAGTGAGGTTGTGTCCCATGAAATCATCACAGAGCCCTTTCGAGGCGGCAATCTGGAAATAGACGACGCAGCCCAGCAGGACGCTGATGGTGGTGAGCAGCCACGCCTCGCTGATGAAGCCCCGGAAGACGCTCCACTTCGTTGCGCCGAAGGCCCTACGCACACCGGCCTCCTCGCGGCGCTGACGGGTGTACATGAGCAGGGTGCCCAGCACGCCGAAGGCAAGGTTCACCCCGAAGAAGGCAGAGATGAGCAGGTTGCGCCGACTCTGACGGCCCTGCCAGTTGCTCTCCACCTGTCGCCAGAGGGTCTCACTGCCGCTCTCCATGTGGCGCACATAGAGGTGTTCCGTCACGAGGTCGCGCTCCACCTCGCGCTTCCGCTCGCTCATGAATCGGCGGGCATCCACGCCCGGCCGAAGCCGTACGATGATGGAATAGTTCCACAGACCGCTGTATTTACATATGTAGACGTTATCGTGGTCGCGGTCGAAGACACTGGTGCGCACATCCTCCACCACGGCGCGGATGCGGAAGTCATGAATCTTACTCTCGAAGTCGCCGATGTCCAGATTGTAGAGACTTTCCTCGCCGCGGATGGTCCGGCCCGCCACGTCGGTGGTGCCGAAGAGGGTCATGGCTGCGGTGCGCGAGAGGATAATGGACTTATCCCACTCGCAGTCCTTTGTCAGTTCCTCGGTGGGCACGCCGGGTGTCAGCGACTGAATGCCGAACACCTCGAACATCTTGCTCTCGGGGAGGAAATAGTACTTGTCGGACAGCAGGGAATCACCGCCGTTATAGAAGAAACCGTTGCCGGTGCTTGTGTCAAAACCTATTGTACCTCCGTTGGCAGGATAGGCTTGCTGCACATCGTCCATGGCGCGAATCTTTTCGAGCAGCTGCTCCTGTTCGATGGTGTTTTGATAGTTGTCAGCATTCAATCGTACAGCTGTTGTCATTGTGCTGCCCACCTCCATGCTCACCAGTTGGTCAGGGTTGTAGCCCATGGGCTGGTGGGTGACGTAGGCGTTGACGAGCACAGGGTCGAAGGCCCACATGCAGGCGCAGGTGACGAGAATGAGTTCTATGGCAAGCCAGCGCGATGAGGTGCGGGCAAAGAGTTCACGTAACTGTTTCATTTCTTTAGCATCATGGATTCAACAATCGGTTTCTTGAGGCTCCACCACGCGGGCACGGTGGCGGCCAGCACGTTCAGCACCATGCACACCATCAGGGCGACGAGGAAGATGGCAGGACCGAAGAGCATCTCGCCGCGGATGATAGGTGTGGCGGCATAGAGGCTGCGGTTGTCGGAGAGGATGTAGAACACCCAGTCGCGCCAGCCGTAGAGCGCCGTCCATGCTAAGCACAGCCCCACGAAGCCGCCCATGAGCGTCAGCACCATATTCTCCGTCACCACCTGACTGAGTAGCCAGCACCGCTTGGCACCAAACGCCTTGCGGATGGCCATCTCAGGCAGCCGTCGCTCCATGCGGCTGGCCACCATACCGCTGAGGTTCAGTGCCGGCACGATGAGCAACAGCAGCAGAAGCATCACGGGCGTGAGCCACCAGTAGCTGCTATCGCTGTAGGAGCCGAACATGTAGCCGAAGGACTCCAGCACCTGGTGGTGGTAGGCTGTCACTCGGGCCGTGACATCGACGGGTTGGTCGCGGTGCACGGCATTATAGCGTGCCTCCACCGCCTTCAGCTCGTCTATGAATGCCGTGCGGCGCGAGGATGGCACGCTGAAAAAGAGTGCCAGCGGTAAGCCGTGCCAGTCAGTCGTATACAACTGGTTAATACCCACGGCACTGTACATCACATAGACATCGGCAGCCGCCTGCTCCATCAGCACACTCGGCGTCTCGATTACGCCGCATACGCGCCACTCGACATTGCCGACGCTGACGGTCTTGCCCACCGTCTCCTGTCCGTGGCCGAAAATGAGGTCGCGCAGCTCCTCGGTGATGACCGCCACGTTCCGTCCTGCGTCGAAATCGTCCTGCGTGAAGGGCGCACCCTCCACGAAGCGGAAGTCGAAGAAGCGGAAGAACCGGGGCTCTGTCTTCTTCAGGCTGACCTCGCGGTCGTGCTTGCCGTCGGCAAGCTTGATGTATGGGCCATGGCTGCTGCCCATGGGCATGATGGCCATCACCTCCTCAGGCGTCTTCATGGTCAGGAACAGGTCGCGGTACATGTCGTGCGTGATGATGGCCATGTACTGCAAATCCTTGTTCTGGTACTCTAAGCAATCCAGCCAATACGTCGTGCTGCGGCGGCTCTCGGGCGCGATGTCGGCCACCTTCACGTAATACACTTCGGCAATGAGCATCACGAAGGCCACGGCCAGTGCCGTGCCTGCGATATACATCGCTGAGTAGAGTCGTTCCTCGCGCATAAGGGCGAGAGCCTGTCTGAAATATCTCATATCTATTGCGTTATTTTGTCTTCCTTATTATATGCCAAAACCGTGCCAAATCCGTAACTCATTGATAATCAGCAACGGCATAAAATAAAGTGTCCATTTCTGGACACTCATGGTGTCCGGAAATGGACATTAGTACACGATTTCAACATCATCACAGGCGTCTGAGCCAGACAGCGAGGAAGTGATCGTAGATGATATAGCCCGTTTGTGTGCGATAAACCAAATCCTTGTCAAGTAGTACGTCGAGAGCCGTCTTAATACTGCTGGCACTGGGAAGGTTGTATCGCTTGATAAACTCGTCGCCCTGAGGACTGACCACACAGCCTTCCTGGGCAATGGCTTTCATGAGTGACAATTGGTTATCTGTGAGGAGATTTATCAGTTCTTCATATTGCATGGAACTTTGGTTGACAATATGAAGAATGGCCTCGTTGATCTGCGCTTCACTGCATACATTTTTCTCTGTTTCGTACAGCCTGTTCAGCATGAGTTGGATGCTGCGGGTTACTCCGTCAAACCTGTGGTAGACATGATGGAACATTTCTTGGCTGAAACTCCCTTTCTTTGCTTCGAAAAAGCGGCGGGTAAAATCGTAGTAGATTTCCTCGTGCAGAGGCTCCAGCCCCATTGACACCGTACTCTGATAGAAAGGACGCTCTGGCGAATTGAAAATCTGAGTCATCAGACGACGCTTACTACCGGAAAAAACAAAGTGGGCATTAGGAATAAACTGGATATGGGAACGCAGCAGAGCCTCTATGCCTGTCTCTGGGTATTTCGTGATTTGCTGAAACTCGTCAATGGCAATATAAACCTCACGTTTGCTCAGGCTCAGATAGTCGAAAATACTTTTCAAAGACACTGTTGACTGACTAGGTTCAATGCTTATAGATATAGTAGGTGTGCCTGTATATGGGTCTTGACCAAAAACGGGCCGCCAGGAACCGAAGAATTCAAGCAGGTTTTTCATAGCCCTTTGTCCGCGAGAGAGCACATCCTGAGTAATGGCACTACCGAGAACCTGAACAAATTCCTGCTGGTTTTTGGTGGAAAAGATATCTACATAGATGCAGGTAGCATCTTTTTCTATCTCTTTTAGTTTGTGAAATGCGTTTTTTATGAGTCCGGTCTTACCGATTCTTCGCGGTGAAATCAGCATGGTGTTACGCCCATTTTGCAGATTTCCAATCAATTCTTCCGTTTCTACAATACGGTCACAGAAATAGTCTGGACTCACATACCCCTGATAAACAAAGGGGTTTCTTAACTGGGTGTTGGTTTTCTTTGCCATGTTAGTATTCTTTTTAACGTAGTGGTTGAGACGGATTTCCCGTCACGGAATTTCCGTCACGCAAATTCCGCGATGCAAAGATACAAACTATATTTGTAGTTTCCAAACTTTTTCTCGATTATTTGTAAGCAATATAACCTCGTGGAATCTATTCATCTCTCAGCGCATGGGTGATTCTCATTAGGTCCCCAGCCATAGAGGTAGGCTTCTGTGCCGGAGCGTTTCGGACGACGGATGCATTCTGGCGAGTGTTCATCGACACTGATGACATACTTCTCAAAGTAATGATCGTTGGCTTGCAGGTAGGCAGGATCGTCCCACTGGCCTGTGGCTTCGGCCCGGCTGATTGCTTCCTGGTCTTCAACAGACAAATATTTGATGAGCCCTCTGTAATTCTGTTATGCATGGCGCAAAGATAGGCATTTTTCTGTTAACTTCCAAATTCTGGGGCGAATATTTATAAAGATATAACTAAGGGTGAGGCGCACACATTGTACTTCATTCTTATTTTCTCTGTATCTCGGCGCGTTGCGATTCCGTATCCTTCTTATCGTGCTGGATGCGGCGCACCTTCTTACCGCCAAAGGAGTAGGTGGCGGTCAGGCCGATATAGTGGGCATGATGATTAGTGTGGCTGTACTGAATCATCTGTTTGAGTGATGTTATTAATGATGCCTGCCCGTTATAATTAGTTTCATCGGTGATATATTGATGGAAGGGGTCATTGACTACCAGAGAGAGTCTCAGACGATCGTCCATTAGAGAATAGCGCAGGGCGAAATAGGAATAACCATAACTATCGGTCTTGGTCATGCCGGTATAGTCAGCAAACCAATGCTGGTAGCGGGCATGACAAGAAGGGGGGGAAATAGTACTGTCGTAGCAAAATTTACGACTGTCAATAGAAAAATTAGTACTGTCGTAACGATGCAATAGTCGTGTCACAGCAAAAAGAACGTTTTTTCGTGCATGCGCATACGGTAATGGTCTAACCACTTTTTATCCCGCTCATCCCGCCTATCCTGCACCTAAGTAAAAAATTGCGTGTGGGATAGGCGGGATGAGCGGGTTGTTTTTGGCATATAATAACTACCTGTTTTTGTACCTTTGCTTTGACTTGTTAATTTGTCTGAGTTGGCGTGGAAATGGCACAAAAGAATCATCCCTCTGCAACTTATTTTGAAGTTGCCATATTTTGGTTTTGAATCTTCGTGCAGAAGAAAAATCGAACAAAATTTGGAAGTTACGAATAATCTTTTTACCTTTGCAACCGAATATTCATCCTAATATCAATATGGAAACAACAAAAAGAAAGAGAACCCGCGAAGAGGTTCGCGCAGCCTTCAAGGAGGCCCTGCGCAGAAAACAAGAATGGATAGAAGAGAGTAATGCTTTTCTTGAGCGTATTCATCAACAAAGGCTGGCCGAGCAAATCTAACGAAAGCCACCAGCCTCTAAATCTAAAAACACTATGAACAAACTCAATTTGAAAAACATTAATCTCAAAGCACCTTATACGGTTCTTGAGCGAGAAGACAAGCAGCACGAGTTCTATTTCTGGAGCGACTTCGGAATTGTTTATGACATCAGTTTCGTACCTAATGATTCTATCATTCCGAGCGGAGCCATCGAGGTTGGCATAAACAATCATTTGGCGGAGACTGGTGACGGGAAGCAGCAGTTCCGCAACCGACTTTTTGTTATCTGGTTTAACAACTACGAGAATCGCCACAACTACGTATTAAAGACTGCGGAGGGAAAGATGGAAGGTCAGGATAACTTTATGGCACTTATTGTTCAAGCAAACAACCCTCGCCTTGCCCAGGCTTTAGAAGAGTTTGAGGAAACGGCTACCATTCTGTTTGATCCTCCAATAAAACGGCACCTAGGTCTGCGAAACAGATTGGGAATCCTTTTTAAATATATGTTAAGACGGTAAGTTTTAAATTGAAGAAGTAACACGGTGACAGGCACGATGTTACATGACCCAATATCAAATACAAAGAGACGGTTCTTCGTGTCGGCTGACACATAGAAGAACCGTCCCTCTGTGATACAGGTCAAACAACTTTGCCATCTCGTCCGAGTCATCGTACTTAAACGTCGTACTCTGGATGATGGGCAACTCTATCGGTTCTCCGTTCTTGGCCTTATAGCCAGCCTGTACGCACAGCGTACCTTGTCTCAGTTTCTTGTCCATTTTGCTTGTCGGTTTATTATTTTGCCTGTAAAGGTACAAATAAAAAGTGAATTATGGAAAGAGAAGAAAGTTTATTTCTTATTTATACGAGGATTGCGGTGCCCTTACTTCATTATCAATCGGCAACAGCGTGACATCGATTGGCAGTGGGGCTTTTAGAGGCTGTACTATGTTGACTGGAATCTACAATTACGCTACTACCCCGCAAGATATTACATCATATGAATTCAGCAATTTTTCCGCAACGCTGCATGTAGTGCCAGGTTATGGCGATGTCTATAGAGCCGCATATGCCTGGAAGGATTTCCAAACAATCGTGGATGATGCCACAGATGGTGAACCAATAGAAAAGCCGAAACTATCACTCTCGGCCAGTCCATCCGGCGGCGATGTGGCTGCGGGAACAAAAGTGTACCTAACGACTAAAGCGGATGATTCTGCGGTGTCTGGAGCAAACATCTACTATACATTGAACGGCACTACGCCATCTAAGTATAGTACTGTCTACACTTCTTCCGGCATCACCATCAATTCTTCATGTACATTAAAAGCTATCGCATACAAAAATGGTTATGAGGATAGTGATGTGCTGACGACTGCATACAATACAGTGACAATTACAGGAATTACCATCAACGAGACGAATTTCCCTGATGCGAACTTCCGTAAGTATCTGTTGGAACAGGACTATGGCTCAGACGGTGTGCTGACAGAAACAGAAATTGCAGAAATAACATATATGGATGTGTCTGAGGCTGGCATTGAAAACCTTAAAGGCATAGGATATTTCAAGGGGTTGGAATATCTGTCCTGTACCGGCAACAAGCTTACTTCGCTCGACGTGTCGGGATGTAGTAATCTGCGAATGCTTTACTGTTCTCTCAATAAACTCACATCGCTCAATGTATCGGGATGTTCAATGTTGAATTGGCTATACTGCAACGACAACCAGCTTACATCACTTGATATGTCTGGATGTCCAGAACTTTACGGGTTGTATGTATCTCAAAACAAGATTAAAGGTGCAGCGATGGATGCATTTATTAAGAGTCTTCCAGCGATAAGCTACGGTTTTATGGCTGTTATCGTCGGCGATAACGAAGGCAATGTGATGACCGTCGCTCAGGTTGCAGCAGCAAAGGCTAAAGGCTGGACGCCGTATTATTCTGATGGGGAATTGGATGATTGGGGCGGTTATTCTTGGCAGGAATACGCCGGCAGTGACGATGGTAATACTCCCCGAGGTACATTAGCCAATCCGTTCACACCCGCTGAGGCCAATGCCTATGGTAAATCTCTCGCCGCTAACGAGCAGTCGGAGGCCGATTATTATATCAGTGGTGTCGTGTCTAATATAAAGGAACAGTTCGGAACCCAATATGGCAATGCGACATTCTACATATCTGCCGACGGATCGGATACAGATCAGTTTTACATTTATCGGGCAAACTATCTGGGTAACACTATGTATGCCGGGCAAGAACTAAATATCCGTGTCGGTGATGAGGTAATAGTTTGTGGTAAGATAACAAATTTCAAAGGAACTCTACCTGAGACAGTTGAGGGCAAGGCTTACGTAGTTTCTATCAATGGTGCTTATGGTGGTCAAGGCCAGCTTGGCGATGCCAACGGTGACGGCACGGTGGACGTGGCCGACGTGGTGGCTATCGTGAACTATATCCTGAACAAGCCAGGAGAGAACTTCAACGAGAAGATGGCCGATGTGAACGGCGACGGCAAGATAGATGCACGGGACGTTGTTGACATGGTCAGTATAATCAAGAAGTAAGGCTTGTCTAAAAATATTATTATTGTGCCATTAATGTTTGTTCTAAATATATTGACAAAGCGGCGGCTGACGTTGGCGATTTGCACAGCAAACGGTCAGACGGTCGCAAATACGCGAGTTATGGACGTTTTTGTAAAAGGTTGGTTTATTGGCAGTTACGTATTTGCCTGAATGAGGGGTCATCTTTGGGTCGTTCAGATAGTCTCTTTCAACCATTGGAAAGGCACTTTCGAGTCGTTCGAACGTCATCTTAGGGGGGAAAGGTGATATTCGGACGACCGTAAAGTGCCTTTGGAACGACTCCAAAGTGCCATTGGAACGACTGTAAAGTACCGCCTCTACAAATCGTAAGCCTTTTTATCATCAAAACCCCACAAAAAAGATCTCTCAGCCGCTCTATTTCGTGCAAACTGAGAGATGCTTTTTCAGGCATATAATCTTTACATTTTGTGTGTGTGTTTAAGAAGGGCGTGCTTATTTACGAATTAGCCACATAGCGAAGAATCTGTCATAGACTTCATACACACCAAATGTCGAGGTGACGAAATTCTTTTCTAAAAGCCCTTTGATGGCAGATTGTACGCTGCTTGTAGATGAGAGGTGGTAACGACGAACAAAATCTGTTGAGGTGATATTCTGTGCTTTTCCCGCCTTGCTGATGGCTACTAATAGTTCTTTTTGCTTCAATGGCAATTGAAACAGCATGGATTGATAGGTGAATTCATTGGCTTGGAGAATGCTGTCAATAACCCCGTCAATCATATCAGTGCTGCATGTGGAACCGGGCAACGTGATGGAATATAGCCCATTCAGTACTCTCTGCATATACCAAGTGATACCCTCAAAACGCTGGTAGATATTGCCGACAACCTCTGGCTGCAACTGACGTCCTGATTCCTCAAACAATCCCACAGCAAAATCAGTATATTTGTCGAGTGGTATAGGATTTAAGTTCATCATCGAGGTACTTTGATAGAAAGGATGTGATGGATCAAGAAAGATTTCCCCCATCATCGTACGCTGAGAACCAGAGAATATAAAGTTTGCATTCCTGCAATGTTGTATATAAGTACGCAGCAACTCTTCTACCTTCTCCTGACGATATTGGGCAATGGTTTGGAATTCGTCTATTGCCACGATACATGGCTTATCTGCCTCGTTAATGTAGCGGAAAATCTCGTCAAGCGTCGTCTGTGGTTGGCGGATATCACCAATCTCGACGTTCCATGAAGGGTTACCCATCGGATCGAAAGAAATGCCTGAACGCAAAGATGAGAGAAACCCTGTAAACCGTTGCATCACCTTAGTTCCAAAAGGTCTTAAGGAAGAGAGCATAGATGTGCCCATCGCCATTACCATCTCTTCGAGACTCTTTGTGGCGTAGATGTCTATTAGGAAGGTATAGTATTTCTTCTGGATCTGTCGCTGATGGAATAGGTTTTCCACCAGCCCCGTCTTACCAATTCGCCGAGGGGCTATCAGGGCTACGTTGTTACCATTTTCTAATAGTTGCTGTAACTCACGGGTCTCCTGCTTTCTGTCGCAGAAATACTTCTCCGACTCGTAGCCATATAAGATAAAAGGATTATTCACCATAACACGATTCTTTTTGTTGTGGTGCAAAGATAATTATTATACTTTAATTATTATACTATAATAATCATATTATAATAATCTTTAACAATTACTTGTACGATGCTTTCTTTCGTACCACTCGCGGAGTACCGAATAAAGACCGTCCCTTTTTAGAGACGGCCTTTCTCGTCGTTACCGGCACCAGTGCCTTTATATTTCGAACTGCTGGCGTTGAAGTTGTAAGTCAGCGTGAGGCCTACTGCCTGTGTATAGGTATAGACATCCTGAGCCGTATGGCCGATAGCATAGTAAGTGGTCACGTCGTTTTTAGCCGTACGGAAGATGTCGTTGGCAAAAAGCGTCGCGTTCAGTCTTCCCTTCAAGAATGCTTTCTGTAGTCGTGCGTTCACCATGAAACTACTGCTGCGATACATGAATCCCCAGTGGTTGCTGCCTGTATAACTGGCTTGTACCAGCGCTTTCGCGGTGGGATCGATGACGAACCAACTCTGTAGGCGGGCGGAGAACTCTGGCTTGTTCAGTTTTTTGGGCGCACCGTATTTCTCAGCGTCAAACATCTGCTGATAGTAGTGCAGTGTGAAGGAGGGTTGCCAGAAGCCCAGTTTTGGCGAGGCGACGAGGGTGGCATAGACACGATCCTGATGGTCGAAGTTGTCTGGTTGGAAGATGGCGATATCCTTCTCCTCGTCATACACATTACCAACGTGAGTAAAGAAATCGTTCTCGCGGGTAAAACCTGTTACGAATGTTAGCCACGAATAGGTCAGGTTCAGGTCGATACTCTGCCTTACCGAGGGGCGCAACAACGGGTTGCCGCCTTCGAGAAGTATCCTGCTATCGTACACGATCATTGAAGTCAGCATCTGATAGGGTGGACGGGTGATGCGCTTGCTATAACTCAGTTGGGCGCCCCAAACTTCCCCATCGGCGTCATGCCTGGATTGCAGTTTCAGGGCGAGGAAATAGATAACATCAAGGGTCGTCCGCTGTTTATCTATACCGACGGACTGAATGAGGCAGAGAACCGTGAGTATGTGCAGTTCGGCGATGATCATCTGCTCGACATCCTGCGCAATACTCACTTCGACACCGCCCGTCAGGTGGTGGAGACCCTTGCCGCCGAGGTGGAACGCCATCGTGATGGTGCAGATCCCAATGATGACCTGACGATGATGTGCCTACGTATCAACTAATGTTTGTGTCTTTTTCCTTGCCGTGCACACTTTTTACTTTCATCCCCAGTTTGTTAGGTAAGATGACATTTAGTGTAACACCTACAAGGGCAGCAAGTGCCAGACCGGAGAAATGGATGGGGCCAATGCTCACATTATCGTCGGCACCATATTTTACGCCGATGGCGATGACCAAGATAGAGGCTGCCACAAAGACGTTACGCGAAGAGTTCAGGTCGACGCTGTCCTCCACCAGATTGCGCACACCGACGGCAGAGATCATACCGTAGAGGATCAGACTCACACCACCGATGGTGGCTTGGGGCATCAAGCCGATGAGACAGGCGAACTTGGGACAGAAAGAAAGCAGAATAGCGAAGATGGCTGCCAGACGGATGACGGCAGGATCGAAGACCTTCGTGAGGTTCAGCACACCGGTATTCTCACCGTATGTAGTGTTGGCCGGCGCACCGAAGAGTGATGCTAATGCCGTAGCCAGTCCGTCGCCCATCAGCGTGCGGTGCAGTCCGGGCTCCTTCAGAAAGTCCTTTCCTACAGTGGAGGAGATGGCACACATATCGCCGATGTGCTCCATGATGGTGGCAATGGCTATCGGTAGGATGGCGATGATGGTGGAGATGAGGAAAGCGCTGTCTATGTCGTCGAAGACTGCCAACACCGTCTGTTCACGACTGAAAGGCAGTCCAATCCATGCGGCCTCGTCCAATGCCGAGAAATCCACTTCGCCCAATATAGCGGCCAGTGTATAACTAACCAGCACGCCCAACAGGATGGGGATGATCCGGATGATGCCCTTACCCCACACACTGGCAGTGATAACAGTCACTATAGCCACAATAGCCAGCAGACCGTTTGTGGTGCTGTTCTGTATTGCATTGCCAGAGAGCACCAGACCGATAGCAATAATCATAGGTCCAGTCACCAGCGGTGGGAAGAACCGCAGGATCTTTTCCAAGCCAAACGACTTGATGAGACCTGCCATCACGAAATAGCATAGTCCGGCACAGAAGACACCAATACAGGCATAGTCAAGGGCAAGTGTCTCGGACATGCCTTGCTCAACGCCCAAGGATTTCACAGACAGATAGCCTCCCAAGAAGGCGAACGAGGAACCTAGGAAGGCAGGCACCCGCAACTTGCTCACGAAGTGGAATACCAGTGTGCCGATGCCCGCAAACAGCAGGGTCGACGATACGGAGAGACCTGTCAGTATGGGTACCAGTACAGTGGCACCGAACATGGCGAATAAATGTTGGACGCCTAAGATAATGTACTTGGGTATGCCCAGTTGTCTGGCATCGGTGATGCCTTCTTTCTCTGTGATGTTCATAATCCGGTCAGTATTTATTAGCGTTTGTCATCAAAGGTGAAGTAGAAGTCTTCGAGGGTACAGAGGGACTTTTCCTTCGTGTCAGACTTGAAGAGGAAGAAGATGGCGTGCTTGCCCGTTATTCCCGATATGCCAGGCAGGGGAATTGCCAGTTCTATAGGGGTTCCTGGTGTCATGTCAGCCTTCACGTCAACCTTACCCAGCGTTAAGCCTCGCTGTGATGCCCAGGGGCGGTCGGCCATCACCTCGATAGTGCCGTCGATACCTTCAGGAATGATGGTCAGTAGCAGTTGCACGTTCTTCTTTCCCAGTAGTTTCTCGAAGTTGAAGTACTTATAGCCCACGATGGAGCCGTCGGTATTGTTGACCACGTAGTTAGTGTTGTAGCGCAGGTCATAAGGTGCATCGTACTTCTTCATCGAAGCCAGGGCCTCTTGTTTGGTCATGCCATCTTCTCCACCATAACAGGCTTCCACGTACGAACCGTAGAATGTGTTGTTGGGCCATTCATGGGTGGCAGGCTTCGGGCCGGTGTACCAGCAGGCGATACCGGCGGAGTGACGCTCTAAGGGGTCGAGGCCGTTGAGGGCAAAGCCCTCGGAGTTGTATTCGCCCTCAGAAATCTCCACCTTGCCGCCAGGACCTTTCTCTACCTTCACGTCGATGGGAGCCACCATGGCCTGACGGGCATATTCGTCGGTACCCGTCTGACGGTGATAGAACACGTACCATCGGCCGTGGATCTCACAGATTGAGCCGTGTGCGTTGCCGTCGGGTGTGGCCGAGGCGATCACGTTACCCTGCTCGTCCTTCTCACGTCCTCTGCCGTCGATGATGGTACCGCCGTAGGTCCAGGGGCCTAAGGGATTGTCGCTGTAGCAGTAGGCGAGGGTATAGTTGCTAGTTGGCAGACCGAACTCGCCGTCTTCGGTGAATCGGCTGTAGATGAAGACATATTTGTCCTTGATCTTACGTATGGATGAGGCTTCAAAGAACCTGAACTGTCCAGGCTGGTTGCGGCCAGAGATCATGTCCTCCACAATCTTGGTGCCCGGCTTGACGGTAGCCATCGTCTCAGGGTCGAACTCTGCGGCGTAGGAGCGTTCAAAGCCCCAGTAGCCATAGACGCGTCCGTCATCATCGACGAATACGGCGGGGTCGAACTGCAGTACACCGTCCACGGTGTTGGGATCATCCTTGCTCCAGTTGCATACCTTGAAGGGGCCGTCGGGACGGTCGCTCTTGGCAATCAGTCCGTTGCGGAAGCCCGTCTGGTCGTTGGGGAAGAGGTAATATGTCTTTTTGCCATCGGCTTCCGTCACCATTGTCACGTCAGGGGCATAGAGCACATCGGCGGTACTGGCAGAGTCGAAGGGCTCGCCATCGCGGTTCTTATCCACCACGAGGATCACACCGTCGTAGCGCCATTGAGTCAGGTCTTCTAAGGGCGCCGACCACACCACCTGATCGCGCCCGCAGTAGGCTGACACTAGGTCGTCGTGCGAACCATAAATATAAACGCGTTGTTTCCCGGGATTGTCGGGGTCTTCAAACACATACGGTTCACCATCGGGGATGTGCTCCCAAAGGGGCAAGTAGGGGTTGCCGGGAGTGGTGAGTGGCGTACTGGTGGTTGACTGTTGGGGATTGGACTGGCACGAGAGAGCCAGCAGTGTGCAGCAGGCCGCTGCAACGATCACGGTAAGGGTTTTCATTTTCATTTCGCTGTTGATTTTATTGTTATTGGGTGCAAAGGTAATAAAAAATCCGTGAAAGTCATTGCGCTTTCGCAGATTTTTTATTACCTTTGCAGGCAACTATAACGCAAACTTCAAAACGACAACAGAATTATGGACAACAAGCACCTGACTCTTAACGCCAATCTTATTGTGGCGGCTTTGCAGAAACCGTCGGCAGAGTTTACCAAAGCCGACATCATCGACTACATCGTCAAGAATGACATCCGCATGGTGAACTTTATGTATCCTGGCGGCGACGGAAAGTTGAAGACGCTGAACTTTGTCATCAACGATCTGGATTATCTGGAGACCATCCTTACCTGTGGTGAGCGTGTTGATGGCAGTAGTCTATTCTCCTTCATCCAGGCCGGTAGTAGCGACCTCTATGTACTGCCCCGTTTCCGTACAGCCTTTGTCGATCCCTTTGCCGAGATCCCCACGGTGTCGCTCCTCTGCTCCTACTTCGACAAGGACGGTAACCCGTTGGAGTCTTCTCCTGAGTTCACCCTCCACAAGGCTGCTGAGGCTTTCCGTGAAGTGACGGGGATGGAATATCAGGCGATGGGCGAGTTGGAGTATTATGTCATCAGCGACGATGAGGAGGTGTTCCCGGCTCAGGACCAGCGCGGCTACCACGAGTCGGCGCCTTACGCCAAGGCCAACGAGTTCCGCACCCAGTGCATGCAATATATCGCCCAGGCCGGCGGACAGATTAAATACGGTCATTCAGAGGTGGGCAACTTCACCATCGATGGCAAGAACTACGAGCAGAACGAGATCGAGTTCCTGCCCGTACCTGTGGAGCAGGCTGCCGACCAGTTGATGCTTGCCAAGTGGATTATCCGCAACCTCGGCTACCAGATGGGCTATGATGTGACCTTCGCCCCGAAGATCACCACTGGCAAGGCCGGCTCCGGATTGCATATCCACATGCGGATGGTGAAGGACGGCAAGAACCAGATGCTGGCCAACGGCGTGCTCTCTGAGGCTGCCCGTAAGATGATTGCCGGTATGATGGATCTTGCACCTGCCATCACAGCCTTCGGCAATAAGAATCCGACATCGTACTTCCGTCTCGTACCCCATCAGGAGGCACCGACGAATGTCTGTTGGGGCGACAGGAACCGCAGTGTCCTAGTTCGCGTTCCCCTCGGTTGGGCGGCAGATGTGGATATGAGTCACAAGGCCAATCCCTTGGAGACAGAAACCAGATACGACACCAGTATCAAGCAGACGGTGGAGATGCGTTCGCCAGATGGCAGTGCCGACCTGTATCAGTTGTTGGCTGGACTCTGTGTGGCTTGTCGTCACGGCTTTGAGATGGACAATGCCCTCGAACTGGCAGCCCAGACATACGTCAACGTGAATATTCACGCTGCCGAGAATGCAGACCGTCTGGCTACGCTGGCACAGTTGCCCGACTCCTGTGTCGCCTCTGCTGCCTGTCTCGAAAAACAGCGCAAGGTCTTCGAGGAGCACAACGTCTTCTCACCCGCTATGATCGACGGCATCATAGCCCAACTCCGTGCCTTTGATGATACGACCCTCCGACAGACCATCGAGGGCTATCCCGAAGAAATCCAGAAACTTGTCACCCAGTATTTCCATTGTGGATAATTTTTAATGAAACAGAAGTATTTAGTCTTAGTGCTCTTAGGACTGGTTATGGTCTCTGGAGCAACAAGTTTCGGGAGTTATCAGGCCACGGAGCGGTTGGTTGAGGATGACATGAGCCAAGCCTTGGCATCGGCACTCGCAGAACAACAGAACGATGTAATCAGTGCAGATACCATCCGAGTGTTTAACAGTCATCTGCAACTGGAACAGTTGCGGGGTCATGCAGTATTGGCAGTGGATACCAGACAGAAAGGCTTCCGCTGTGAGGCAAGATGTTCTGCGGCAACTATCTTTCTGATGTCAGACCAACGGCCAGCCTCCATATTATGGATGCTCACTTTGCTATGGGTAGGATTCTGCCTCTATAGCCATCGACGGCAAGTGCCATTGTTGGCTGGCATGTACCAATACGGTGGATTGAATTATGCGGAATCAGAGGGGCGTTTCTATGATGCTGAGGGCAGGCAGATTAAACTAACACCCATGCAGCAGCAGTTGATGGAGATGTTCTTCCGTTCGTCCTCACACTCGCTGACGAAGACAGAGATTTGCGATGCCCTCTGGCCGAAGAAGCCTGATGCCAGCGAAACGCTCTATACCCTCATCCGTCGTGTCAAACCTATCATCGAGGCACATTCCAACCTCAGAATCGAAGTCGATAGGGGGAAAGCCTATGAACTGAGGATTAGATAGTTAGTCTGATGTCAGACAATTGTCAGACAAATGTCAGACAATAATTTTGCCTGATTAGGAATCTCTTCATACCTTTGCAGTAAAAATTAGCAAGTATGAAGAGATTTCTGTTTTTATCAATGTTGGTTTTCATTATTATCATGATATGGGTATCCGTTCATGAGAAGGAGGACGATATGCCCTTACCGCAGAAGTTGGAGCGGGCGATGCGGCTCACGCGGATGATGGAATATAAGGATTGCGACTATGGCTATAGTGTCCGCTATCCGTCGTTCTTCGAGCCCGACGACTCACTGATGGATGGGGGTTGTTGTCGGTTCAGTTTCTGGCAGGACAGCACTGAGATCGTGCAGACGGCATTCGTGGAACATAATTCAGACAGCCTGACACTGGAGCAGTCGATGGCAAAATATGCTTCAGAACTTCATGCTACCCAACAACAGAAGGGCGATGACTTCTTCATCCTTTCAGGTCATATTCTTACTGATGACGGACAAATCACGAGCCGTCGCTATCATGCCAAGTTCGTCATGCACCGCAAAGTCTGGTTTGTGCAGACATTAGCCTATCCCGAGGACTGTGAGCAGGCCGTCCAACGGCTTATCCGTGAGATTGATAACTGGAAGGTATGGTAAGTGAGTTTGTTTTACGGCAAAAATACGAAAAAACCACGAAAGCGCATCGACTTTCGTGGAATTTTAGTATCTTTGCAGCCAGATATGGAAGAAGCAAACAAGATACCACAGGAGTGGAATAAATTCTATCTGAAGGATGTGTCGTTTGTCAATATCATGACGCGGCGCATCTTCAATGTGCTTATCGTGGCGAATCCCTACGATGCCTTTATGCTGGAGGACGATGGGCGCATCGACGAGAAGATTTTCGACGAGTATATGGAATTGGGTATGCGTTATCCGCCTACCTTCACGCAGGTGTCTACCACAGAAGAGGCTAATGAGGTGTTGAAGACGACGGATATCGACCTGGTGATCTGTATGCCAGGTAATGCCGACAACGATGCCTTCACTGTGGCCCGTGAGATCAAGGCGGCGCATCCGAATATCCCCTGCGTGGTGCTGACACCGTTCTCGCACGGTATCACCAAGCGCATCGAGAATGAGGATATGTCGGTGTTCGACTATGTCTTCTGCTGGCTCGGCAATACCAATCTTATCATGTCGATCATCAAGTTGTTGGAAGACAAGATGAACATCGAGCACGACATCCGTGAGGCAGGGGTACAGATGATTCTGCTCGTGGAGGATAACATCCGGTTCTACTCCTCCGTGCTCCCTAACCTATATAATTATATATTGGCGCAGTCGAAGCGTTTCTCTACCGAGGCACTTAACCCCCACGCGGCAGCCCAGCGTAAGCGAGGTCGCCCCAAGGTGGTGCTTGCCACCAACTACGAGGAGGCGATGGAGATTTATGAGAAGTATCATGAGAACACTCTCGGTGTCATCTCCGATACCCGTTTCCCGATGCATAGTGTTCGCGGACGACTCTCGCACGTGGAGGATGGCGACCCCGAGGCCGGACTGAAACTGCTCCGTGAGATCCGTAAGCGCGACGAATATGTACCCTTGATCCTCGACTCGAAGGAGACTCTCAACCGTGCCAAGGCCGAGGCAGAGGGTTTTCATTTCATCGACAAGAACTCCACGAAGATGAATGTCGATCTGCACCACCTGATGGAAGACCACATGGGCTTTGGCGATTTTATTTTCCGTGACCCGAAGACGAAGGAGGAGATCTTCCGTGTGTCGTCGCTGAAGGAGTTGCAGGACAATATCTTTAAGATCCCTAACGACTCGATGCTCTACCATGTGTCGCGCAACCACATGAGTCGTTGGCTCTGTGCCCGAGCCATCTTCCCCGTATCGGCCTTCCTGAAGCATGTCACCTGGCATAAGTTGCAGGATGTGGATGCCCACCGTCAGATCATCTTCGATGCCATCGTGCAGTACCGAAGGATGAAGAACATCGGTGTGGTGGCAGTGTTCGACCGTCTGAAGTTCGACCATTATTCCCATTTTGCCCGTATTGGTGAGGGCTCCTTGGGAGGTAAGGGTAGGGGACTCGCCTTCCTCGACCGTATCATCAAGCGTCACCCCGAACTGAACCAGTTTGAGGGGGCTGAGGTATCAATCCCTAAGACGGTGGTACTCTGTACAGACTTCTTCGATGAGTTCATGGAGAAGAACAACCTCTATCCGATAGCCCTCAGCGATGCCCCCGACGAGGAAATCCTGAAACACTTTCTCAGGGCTCAGTTGCCTGACTCGCTGATAGCCGACTTCTTCACCTTCTTCGATGCGGTGAAGTCGCCGATAGCCGTGCGCTCGTCGTCGCTTCTTGAGGACAGTCATTACCAACCATTTGCTGGCATCTACTCCACCTATATGATTCCTTATCTCGATGATAAGTACGAGATGCTGCGCATGCTGGCCTGCGCCATCAAGGGTGTCTATGCCTCCGTCTATTACAAGGACTCGAAGGCGTATATGTTGGCGACGCAGAACGTAATCGATCAGGAGAAGATGGCTGTGATTCTACAGGAGGTGGTGGGCAAGCGCTACGGTGACCTCTACTATCCCAACTTCTCTGGTGTGCTCCGTTCGCTGAACTACTATCCCATCGGCGACGAGAAGGCGGAGGAAGGTATAGCCTCCCTGGCCCTCGGACTGGGTAAGTATATCGTGGATGGCGGACAGACACTCCGTGTGTCGCCCTATCACCCCACGCAGGTGCTCCAGACCTCGGAGATGGAGACGGCCCTGTCGGAGACACAGACGCGTTTCTATGCCTTGGACATGTCACATACTGGTGCCGACTTCAAGGTGGATGACGGCTTCAATATCAAGAACCTCCGTGTGAAACAGGCCGATGCCGACGGTTCCCTGAACTATATTGCCTCCACCTATGACCCCGTAGACCAACTCATCCGTGATGGACTCTATGAGGGTGGGCGTAAGATTATCTCCTTCTGCGGGGTGCTCCAACAGGGCATCTTCCCCTTGCCTGAACTGCTTCAGATGGTGCAGAAATACGGCTCTGAGGAGATGCGCCGACCTGTGGAGATCGAACTGGCTGGTAACCTGAATGCCGACAAGACTGGTACCCTCTACCTACTCCAGATCCGTCCCATCGTCGATTCCAAGCAGGTGCTGGACGAGGACTTGCAGAAGATTCCCGACGCCGACTGCTTGTTGCGCTCGCACAACTCCCTGGGTCATGGTATCTCCGAAGATGTCGTCGATGTGGTGTATGTCAAGGCAGGTGAGGACTTCACCGCTGCCAACAACCCCACCATCGCCTCACATATCGAGCAAATCAATCAGAAGTTCCTCGACGGCAAGTATGTCTCTGAGGATGGCACCGTCGGCTCCAACTATGTCTTGGTGGGGCCAGGGCGCTGGGGCTCCAGCGACTACTGGCTGGGCATCCCTGTGAAGTGGCCTCATATCTCTGCTGCCCGCGTCATCGTGGAGACGGGTTTGAAGAACTATCACGTCGATCCCTCGCAAGGTACGCACTTCTTCCAGAACCTCACCAGTTTTGGTGTCGGCTACTTCACTATCAACACCTATACGGGTGACGGCATTTTCCAGAAGGACATCCTCGACGCGATGCCTGCCGTTGAAGAAACCGAATACGTGCGCCACGTCCGCTTTGAGAAGCCCCTTAAGATAATGATGGACGGCAAGAAGCAGACAGGCGTCGTTCTCCTGTAACTCGCATTGCCTGTAACGCGTGGCGTACGCCCGTTATCACACATATCGACTGAATATGATGTTAAGTGGGGTGAACAACTACTTAAAGAGTTTAACGGAAGCGCATAACTACAAAGAATAGTTGTGCGCTTCAGTTTTTTTAGTTATCTTTGCCGCCAGATACTGAAAACGTCATTGATGTTAAACGAGCAAACAGCAACAAAATGAAGAAACTAACGAATAAAGAAAGGGAAGTGATGGAACTGTTCTGGCAGCATGGCCCCATGTTCGTCAGGGAACTGCTCGAACATTACGAGGAACCGCGTCCGCACTTCAACACGCTATCCACCATCGTCCGCCGTCTGGAGCATGAGGGGTATATTGGCCATAAGCAGTATGGCTCTACCTATCAATACCATGCCCTGATAACGGAACAGGACTATGCGAAGGGGAATATTTTCCGGCTTGTGGATGACTACA
>Ga0247608_10002922_pt1 | contig 20496 bp, 21 predicted proteins | sample 176DNAGHGlowgp2_FD_193490 | JGI IMG/M metagenome (GOLD analysis project Ga0247608, IMG submission 193490) | Sheep rumen microbial communities from Palmerston North, Manawatu-Wanganui, New Zealand - 1766 DNA GHGlow gp2 | ecosystem: Host-associated > Mammals > Digestive system > Stomach > Rumen ...
CTTTAAGAAGACTATTACTATCCCATTGCGACAACAACCAAAATAGTGTAGTTATTCCTCCAAGAATAATCGCAATACCTATTATGTTTAATAGTGACGCGTGCGCAGCTGTCTCGTCTGGTTTCAGTCCGATACCCAACATTTGTTTTATGGCATACGTTAATGCTATAAATAATGCTGATATCGCGCCTACACTTTTTATTATTTCTAATATATTCATGCCAGCAAACATCTGTAATGTTGGCATTAATAAAAGCAAAGATCCTGCTATTGCAATAACTAAAGCTGCCATTCCTTTAACGTTATTTTCTTTATTCCCGTGTGTTGCAGCAATAGAAATTGTAGATAGCGAAGTTGTTAATAATGTAAGAACTGCCGCTGCAAGTAATGTTCCTTTTATGAAATCTTTTATATCCATAGCGGAATATATTTTTATAACTCCGGCAAATAAATATAAAGCGCCAACCATTGCTAATACTTGACCCGCTATTCCATTCAATTTTTCTGGAACTTTTCCAACATGAGCAGCGTTTAGATCTTTATTTATTGTATCAATTATTGTGCTCAATCCTAAAAGAGCAGTTATCATAACAACAAGGACAACGGTTATTTTTGCTAACCCTTTTGCCATTGTTAAAATATCAAGATCGGCATACATTTCAATAGCATATTTTAATATATATAAACCGCCAGCTATTGCCAATATAACTCCTGCGACTCCAACAAATTTTTTTTCTGCTGGTCCACCAACTATTACCGAAACAGCAGCAAGCGCGCCCATTAATACGCCAAATGATTCTATCATTTTGAATGTTCCATCTATGAAATCAGTCCATTTCATATTAGCGAACATCATTATTGTTTTTCCAAGAATAAATAATGCTCCATTTATGGCTAAAAGAGAGGACGCTATACTTACAGAATCCAATCCTTTTCCCATACTTTGTATTTGATGAAGTACCTTATACATTATTAGAAATGATCCAACGACTGTTGCGAAACCTGCTATTCCCTTTTTTATTTGATCCCAACTGAGTAATGATATTGCCAAGAATATGGCTCCAATTTTTAAAATTGCATTTCCAAGCTCTTGTAAATCGCTTCCGGTTTTTACACCAACTATTTTATTTTTTACAGCGCCTATGCCAGATCTAAGAGACATTCCGACTCGCTTAAACATTTCGCCAAGATCATATAAACTTTTTGCAATAGCAAACAAAACAGCTATTACCGCTATTGCTCTTGTTGTGTTTAATATTTTTTCCCAGTCAACATCTTTTAACTGAACTTTTGCCCATTCTATAAAATCGGAAACTGAATCTTTTATTAAAGAAAACAATATTTTTAATTTATCGGCTGTGGTTGTCCCTTGTGCAAGGGCTTCTCCCCAACTTGAAAATTTTTTAGAAATCTCGTTTGAAGTATCGTCTTTACTAAAAAAATTAGACGCTCTTTTAAATACATTATCCTCTCCCCAGAACCAAGAATTTTTAATCGTATTATTTAAATTGTCAACAAATTCTTGGAATGACGGAAACTTAAAATTCTTTACCTTTGTTTTTAGTTCGTCAAATTTATTAATTAAATATTCTATAAACCCCGGGGCTCCTTTCCCGTTAGTATACGGCTTCATGTATTCCGATATTTTATCTTTAAAAGCCTTTATATCGTTTTCAATAAAAGAAAATTTAGCTTTTATATATTCCCAACCTTCATTCAAAAATCTTAATATTTCAGTATTTTTTAACCATTCTATAAATTTAGAAATATTATACTTTATATTCTTTAATTTAAGACCTATCCACCAATCAACGTTTCCGCTTTCAACAGACCATTCAAACATATTCCATGACGTTTTTGCTTTATTTAATGCGGTCTTTATTTGCGGGATTTCAGATATTGTTTTTAAATTACTTTCAAAACCTTTCTTTACTTTATCAAGTTCTGTTTTTATTGTTTTAAATATTTCTGTATTTTTTAATTTATCTTTATAATCAGAAATATTAGACAAAATATCTAATATCTTTAATAAACCGGTTTCTATTAATCCGATAACTGTTACAATAGTTCCGGCCGACCCCATAGCTAGTATTCCCAAAATATCTTTTGCTTTTGCGAAGAAATCTGAGTTAGAAATATTTTTAAATAACGTAGATAATGAACTTCCTATATCATTTATGTATGAAAAAACTATTTCTGCAATATTAACTAATGTATTAGATTTATCTGCTATTTCATCTTCTGTCGGAATTAAATCTTTTGTAAATTCTGTAAAACTCTTAGAAATGCCATTTATGTATCCGGTAGATTCTTTGAGCTTATTTGTTATGGCATCTACAAAAGTAAATACTTCTCCCTCTGAAGAATTTGCTATTGTTTCGACCGCTTTATTAAATGGCTCGGTTATTGATACAACTATTGCTTCTTTTATGTTTGACAACCCTTCTCCAAACGCACCAAGACCGCCAGATAAAGAGTCTGTCATCCGCTCAAAATTAATTCTCAATTTTTCAAACGGGTTCGCATTTGCTATAGCTAAAGAATCCGTTATAATATCATTTAATTCTTCTGTATTTTTAGTAAGATTCTTAGTCGCATCGGATATACTATTTAAATATTCCTCTGAATCATATCCTTTTTCTTTTCCGATAGATGCAATATTCTTAAGTACTTCTTTATCTATTCCTGTTGCTCGGTGAAGATTTTCTGTTATTGTTTCCATGTCATCAACCATATCTGATGACATCTTTGCACGAATAAACATTACTTGCTGAGCGTCTTCATATGTCATATGTAAACGATCTTTGTAATTCTTTTCCTCAGCTTCGGACATGCTATTCAATTTTTCAGCAGTCTCATTAAGTTTATCTATTGAATCTATTTCTTCTTGCATTTGAGCAAGTTGTTTGTCTAACTTTTCTTTTGCTTTTTTATCTCCACCAAGAACTGCTTCATCTTTTAAAAACTCTTCCCATTCTTTTGCGTCTTTTCTAGCTTCTAACAATCCTTCCAGATCGTCAATAGACTGACCTGTCAATTCGGAATATTTATCATATACATCCTCTTCCGTTTTTATTATACTATCATATGCTTTTTCTATAGCATCTTTTGTATTTTCTGTTGCATCTTCAATATCTTCTATTGCATCAACAGCTGCTCCACCAGCTGCGGATATTCCGCCACCACCAGCAGACGATAGATCTTCGGCTTCTTCTACAATGTTTCCGCTATAAGCTTGCGCCGCCTGTAGATGCATCATCATCTGTTTTGCCAGATCTTCATTATTATTAGCAAGGAGTTTAGCTTCATTTAATACTTCTGCTGAATCCCATCCTTTTTCATTTGCTAATTCTATTACTTTTTTTACTGCCTCTTCGTCTTTTCCAGCAACGATCGCTACATTTTTGATTGTTTCTTCAAGCGTTGCTGTCTTTGTTTCTGACCCTTTCTTTAAATTATCAAGCAATAATTTTGCAACTTCAGCGTCGCCTTTTGCTAGTTCGTTTGCTTTATCAAGAGCCTCTTTTGACGACCACCCATTTTTTGTAGCAGTATCAACTAAATCGTATAATGCTTTCTTTTCAATTTTTGTTGTTTTGCTTAAATTATCAACAACAAAATCTATTGCTTCTACTGATCCTTCAACCTTATCAGCTGCCGCCTCTGTTGTTTTTCCAGAAAGCTTTGGATCTATTTCGGCTGCCTGTAAATGAGAAATTACTTTTTTAGAAAGCTCGGCGTTTCCTTTGGTTATGGTATTCGCTTTTTCTAATGTTTCTTTTGAATTCGCTCCGGATTTTTTTATAGTATTTGCTAAGTCTTCAATAGAAGATTTTTCGGCTCCGGTTATTTTTACAACATTATCTATTGTGCTATCTAAAGAAACAAGATCTTTTCCGGTTATACTTGCCACGTTTTTAACGGTTTCATCAAGCGACGCGGTTTTTATAGCAGAACCAGCCTTTAAATTATCGAGCAATACTTTTGAAATATTTGCGTCATTCTTTGCTAATTTATTCGCTTTTTCTAGTACTTCCTGGGATTCCCATCCCTTTTCGTTTGCAGTCTTTACAAGATCTATAAGCGCTGCTTTTTCTATTCCAGTCGCTTTATTTAAATTACCTATAACCCAATCTATTGCTTCAACAGAACCACTTACGGTATCCCCAGCTGCATTATTTAATTTTTTAGACTCCTCAACAAGCTGGGCGGCTTGTAAATGCTGAGATATCTTTTTTGCCATCTCGGCATTTCCATTAGTTATTTTATTTACTTTTTCTAATACTTCTTTGGATTCCCATCCACTTTCTTTTGCTGTTTTTACAAGATCTTCAATCGATTCTTTTCCATATATAGCAAGTTTTGCTGCCGAATCGATAGACTTTGCAAGAGCATCGGTGCTTGATTTTGACCCAGCTTTTAAATTATCAAGTATTCTTTTCGAAAGCTCGGCATTACCTTTTGTTAATTCGTTAGCTTTATTTAATACTTCCTGCGATTCCCATCCTTTTTCGTTTGCAGTTTTAACTAAATCTTTAAGAGCATCTTTTTCTATTCCGGTAACTTTGTGCAAATTATCAATTACATCCGATAACTCTTCCGTTGATTCTTTAACTGTTTTCGCTGCTTTTCCCGATGCTTTTGACGCGCCAGAAGATGCTTTCTTTGCCGCACGTCCCGCTTTACCAGACGATGCACCTAGTTCATCAATACTCCCAGATAAATTACCGATACTTGACGCTACTTTATTTACATTTTCTGATTCCTCTTCGGCTAATACACCATGCTTTTCTAAGATTCCTTTAACGGCTTTGCCTGCTTTAGAAGAATCTCCAACTAAATTAAGTAACGCATTTCCTACTTTATCTACACCTTTAGAAACTACGCTACTTTGTTTTATTGTTTTGCCACTAAATATTCCACCAAGAGCGCCTTTTATACTTGAAACGGCTCCTGTAACTCCGTCAGTTATACTACTTAAAATATTTCCTATTGGTTTTGTTATAAAACCTATTAGCCTTAAAAGACCGGATATTGCGTCCGCTATCATACCTATTCCACTTGTAACAAATGTAAAAAATGGTTTAAGTATGTTTTTAAGATTATTTATTACTGGTATTACTGAAACCAGTATCTGTCTTGCGCTTTCCATAACAGGTGTCCAAAACATTTCACCTATTCTAGAAAGAGCGGCCTGTGTATTAGCAAGGGCGCCAACAAAAGTTTTATTAGCATCTTTGGCGTGTTCTCCGAAAGCATAATCCATTGCGTTTGCAAAGGTTTGAAAATCTATTTCTCCGGCTTTTGCCATTTCGCTAACTGAATCTTCGGTGGCACTCGCTAAACCTTGTACTTCCTCTAAATACCTTGCAACTGCTGCTTTAGCGTTCAAGCCCCTCAATGATATACGCCTGAACTCTCCGGACATAGCTCTTCCTTGACCCGCTATTGCCGCATATATTTCTCCTATTTCGGAATATGAGGCACCTGTCATGGCGGCCACGCCAGAAATACCTCTAAGAGCAGCTCGCATATTATCGCCTATTTCAACTCCAGAAGCGCTAAGTTGAGCTGCAACTTTTGATGCTTCGTCTAATCCATAAGCGGTATCTTTTACGCCATAATCTATATCTTTAAAAATACTATCCGTTGTCTGGCCAAGGGCTTTTTCTTCCTCAGTCAAATGCTCCATGGATATTATTACACCGTCTACTTCTTCTTTCCAGTTTTCTATACCCTGACCGGCCAATAAGAATTGGGCTTGAGCTAAATTCTGAGCTCTTTGAAAACCTCCGCTAAATATTTGTTTTATCGGATCCATTAAGGCGCCGAGTGCGCCTGTTGCCACATTCATTGCGGCATCGGATATTTTATGTATAGCCGACATTCCGACTATACCTAACGTGTCAAATCTATCTGCCAACTTTTGTACATTATCATTTATTGATTCTAGATCTATTTCTTTTAAAGAATCTTCTAGATCCTTAAATTTTTCGCTATCTTCAGGAAGTTTGTTTATTTTTTCAGACAAATCATCTAATGTTTTAAGCGAAGTTTTAACGCCTTTTTCGAATTCCTCGTTGTCAAATTTTAATTGAACAACTCTCGAATCTATTGTTTCACTCATAGACGATTTACCTCCTCAATAATATCTTTTACTATCTGATCCATCACAGGTTTAATTGCAGGATTTATAAAATCTTTTCCTTCTACAAATGTTCCGGATGCTGTACCATGACCATACTGAACTAAAAAGGCAACCGAATATCCATTTTCTATATCTGAATTATGCCATTCTAGTATCTTATTTCCTTTTTTGTCTTTTTCTATTTTATATGACCAAGATTCTGCCAATAAACCGCTATCGGTAGGCGATGCTTTAATTAACGCGTCTACTCCCATCTGACCGTATTTTTTTAAAACATCGTCGACTGTAATCTTGGTAAGTGCTTTTAAAAACTTATCAGTATCAGACCATTTACCTTTGTTGCTTATTGACAGATTCATATTTTTATCCCTTCGTATGTCTAGCGGCTCTTCTCGCTGCGTTCAATTGAGCATATTCTTTTGCAAGTTGGGCCGACGGCTTCTTTTCTTGTTTTGTTTCTTTTAATGCACACACTTTAATAAGTGTTAATAATTGTTCTAAATGCCATTTCTGACATTCAAACGGTATTCCAAAATATATCATATAATAATATATGACTTCTGCGGTTAATATTTCACCTGGTGAAATTCCATATTTTCTAATACCCGGCTTTGACGATTCTTTTACTTTTGTAGCTGTATGTGGATCCTTTATATAATCTGTGACCATTTTGAATTCTTTATCGGTCAGTGCTTTATATATTTCTGGATCAACCTTTGCTGGTGACACGGTCATGCATTTTATATAATCAAGACTCTGTTCCGGCGTAAGAGATTCATTTCCAACGAAATGAATATGCCATTTAGACTCCCATTTTTTAACAGATAATAAAGAATGCTCTAATTGAAGAGTTACTTCTGGCATGTATCGGAAAGTAATTGAACCGTCTGGTTCTTCTACGGCAAACTCTCTTGCCGGAACAGTTATAGTCAGCATATTATCACCCTTCGTTTAATAATTTAAGATTTGCATTTACATCGGTTATATCTATGTTCTGTTTCTTTGCTTCTTCAATAAGCTGTTTCGGAATTATTCCGTTAACAAACTTAACGGCTGCACTTGAATCAGACGCAAGTTTTGTAAATAACTCTGAATACGCTTCTGTTTCTGAAAAAGCTTTTGACAGCTCTTCGGATTTTATGAAACGTTTACCGTCGTCGCTTTTTACACCATATGAACCAAGTATGAGACGCTTAAACACCTTTATAATAGACGGGGTGTCTTTTGCCTCTACTATTTTTCTTATTTCGTTTTCCAATCCTCCTATAGTAGATAATTCCATCTCTACAAGTTCTGCTTTTGTCAAATTAAAGTAAAACTTTTCTGTCCTTTCGACGTCATTATAGTCCGTATATGTTATTTCTTCGATATGCATGGTTGTCTCCTTTCTAAAAAGAAAAAAAGAGGGAGACCATAATTGTCTCCCTCTAGTTACAGTGTTGATCAAGCGCTAAGTATTTCTATCACGGCATCGGGCATCGGCAGGTGAGGTTCAACTGCCTCGACTACAGGATCTACCGAGGCGGTTACTCCATAAAGAGCATCCTCGATCGCCTTCAGCTTTGCTGCAGGTGTATAATGTGAATTGATCGTAAGAAGAGCAGTAGACTTCTTTCCGGAAACCTCAACAGGGGTGGTTGAAAGAGTCCAGCTCATGCTAATGGCTTCAGGGCTATCGTTAATGCTAGTGTATCCCCTCTCTGAAGGAGCAGCAGTAGCATTATAAACAAGGTGAAGTAAATAACCCCAGTCGTTTGACACAAGATCGTTGCCTATAACGGTACGATAAGAAAGACCAAATGCTTTCCTGGTCTGCTGACCAACAACAACTGAAGGACCGGCAGTTCCGGTTTCTCCTTCGGGAAGAGTACCAGCAACAGCAACTGCCTCGCCGTTACATTCCCTAAATTCATCGGGATATGTATAGGCTTCGATCGTTGCGCCAAACTCTTCCGCGGAGATCAGGTTGAGATACTTTATGTTATCGGCATACAGAGGAGAAGCATCAGCCCCTGAGGGTGACTCGCTAACAGAGGTAACACCATTCCAGGCTACACCATTTCTATAATTTGTCTTATAACTAGGATCGCTAATTTCCAGAGGGGTTTTGTTGTAGGGATACAGAACAACGCGATCAATACCTGTTTCATAGTAATGCTTACCCTGTTCATCCCATACGATTCTCTTTATCTCGGGCATAGTTTTTACTCCTTTCTATTACCTATTGCAGCAGCTATTGCCGCAATTACAAAACGGGTTACTACCTGCATTATACGCAAACGAATCCGGGTATCTAACTACTCCGCACATTGCCTGCTGGAGCTGAAGATAGTTAATCTGATTCTGCATATCTGCCATCCTGTTACCAGTAATCGCATCAAGCACCTTCTGCGTCTGCGCAGTTGTGTTGGCATTTATTTCCGCGGCCTTAGACTCAATGAGTCTCATAGTCTGACCACAGCAATTACTGAGGTTTCCAGATATCGCGGTCTGACCTGCCATTATCTGACCGAGTTCCATCTGGAGCTGATTTTCGATATCCTTGGAAACAGCAATATTCTGAGTTACTGCATTGTTTATGGCGCCAAGGATGTCTCTATTCTGAGACTGAAGATCATTAAAATTAAACCCGTTCTGAACAAAATCCTGGGTCGCATACTGAGGCTGGTATCCACGATTTCCGAAGAAACCATTTCCTCCGCAGAGGATCATTATTGCAACAAGCCACATAAGTCCGTTGTCGCCCCAATCTCCATTATTTCGCATCGCCAGAACGTCACTTGCTGAAAGACCACTTTCACTCATGATTATTTCCTCCATTTTGAATTTTTACCATCTATTACTCTTTAGGGGAGAAATAATCTCATCGGGATCGACCCCTTTACGCTTGGCCATGGCGTAAAAAGCATCTTTTAGGCTACCCCCATTCTGTCCCATGAAATCCATAACTTCCTTAAATTCTGGATCGGCAGCCGCATAATAATCTATTAACGATCTAGGATTTTTAGAATTCTTTATCGTCTGATAGATTTCCTTTACTTGCTCCAGGTTGGGCACCGGTGATAGGGCGTTGTTTTTGTTTAATTGCTGGAGCACCGGATTTGGATACATTGAGTCCATCTATTCTCCTTTCAATTGCATCTATTCTGTCTATGAGCAAATCCAATTTATTGTTATACGTGCTTTGAACTTCATCGACTGTTGTTTCTTCAGAAATCGGAGAAAGGTTATAGCCGTTTAAAACCGCACGCCCGTTTGGATCCGAGGTCTTTATCCATAATATTGGGGCTGTCTCATCTAGAAATATACCCGTCATATTAGGATTTAACTGAGAATTTATAGCTCCGTTTTTACCTCTTACTCTTCCACATATTAGATTTTGTTGCGGCTGATAACTAGCAATTGTATTATCTTGCCTCTCACCGTATCCATACGGATACATCATAGGAGGCTGATTATACCCAAAATTATAATTCCAGTTCATTGTTGTCTCCTTTCAGCATATAGTTTATTCTTTACGACTAACTCTTAATATTTGATCTTCATTGACATCAACCAGAAAGTCTATTAAATAGTCGTCTTTTGTATTTTCATTTGTCTTTAAAGAAAGTAACATACCATGAAGTTCCTTTGCATGCCCTAACTCCTGATTAGCCATTTCTGTATACTTTTTATACATTTCCTGGTTATCTTTTTTCCATTTATTGGCGCAATTAAAATATTCTTCTGCTCCAGAAACTTCATCCATGATTTGGTATTCTAATTTCTTTATTTTTTCATACATTGTAGCCACCTCAACAAATCTTATCGACAACTATATTTACATATCCTATTCCCTCTATGGATCCATTAATAACATTTATTATAGTCGGGATCGAACACGGGCAAGGACTATTCGGTTCTGCCTGTATTGTCGTCTCAAAAGAAAAATTAGTTGTCGATCCTTCAACAGCTGTAAAGCTAACCTGTCCTCCGGGATCTGGAACACCATTTCTGTATAACTGTATTTTATTCAATCCAGCAGCAGAAGCCAGCATTGAACCATTTACCGTAACTTTATAAAGTCCGCATTCGTTAAAAACAATGGTTGATACTCCTTGTAACGACGAACTCTTTCCTTTTAAGGTCTTTATGTTGTTAAATGCTATTGGTGACTGCGCGTCGAATGGTACATTTTCTGAATATGCCTGCAGCATTGTCTTTGTCCCTCCTTAATAGTATAAGGTAAATACATCATGATGTAGATTATCAGAAATATAGTGCTGATCATGTTGACACATTGGAAATCTATGAAGTATTTTTTGAGGAATATCTGTACTTAATGCAGGCTTTTTTGTTATATAATAAATAGTATATCTATTATCGGCTTTGTATAAAACATTACTAGCTCTTCTAGTTGCTGTAGAATTATAATCATATCTTATACAAGGATAATTTATCTTTTTAGATTCCGGAGGTTGAAAATATACATTCGATGATCCTAGTATATCCTCTAACTCCGCCTGTAATTGATCTCTATTACCCATCTTCTTCGTCCTCTAAATCATTATCCGATCCTTCTTCATTATATAACCCACCAAGTGTCAATATTAATCTTGGATATTGCACGGTTATATCTGATATCTCCCATTTGTTCCCAAGATACTTTATGTATTTCATTTTAATGAAGTTAAGATTGGCATAAGGATCGGATAATATGGATATCTGATTGCTTATACTAAGATTATCAATTGCCGTGTTTCCATTATCATATCTTCTATTTAATCTAAGAACCTCTCCATAATAAGGTCGATCTACTATTTTTTCTTCCCATATTCCACGAGAAGTTTCAACAGATTCCATAAATCCGATTATCCCATGCCATTTCATATCTTTTTACTCCATTTTGAATTTACGAACGTACTGTCGATTCGATTGCAATTGCAGAGTAAGGAACCGTAAGCGCTCCGCTGCAACGTGTCTCGATCAGGTACTTCTGCTGGTTGTAATCAATGTCGAAATCATCAAACATCGAAATTGCTCCGCCCTTATCTGCTCCAACGGTATAATCAGACAGATTTACTATTATTCCTTCGAGGGTCTTGGTTGTTCCGCTCTCAACCCTTGTAAGATTCTCCATAATCTGAACAGTTATTATTCTAGAAACACGCATAGCAGACGCAACTTCGCCCTCGGTCTTATACAGCCTGTGGCCCATGTTATCTTCAAGAAGAAGCATATTTGTGAGGTTGTCTTCGGTCGTAAACAGAACCGGGTTGCCAGATCCACGATAATTCTTCCTGGACTTAACAGCAGCCTTGATCAGAGCCTTTGCCTTATCATCATCGGTAAACTGAGGGTCGAAGGTCACAAGAGCCTTAATCGTGAAGAGATCGTCATCAGTCCAAATGGGGCGGATATTAGACTCGTTAATCTTGTCATTAGAAGATCCGAGCCTTCCATCACCAAACAGAATAGCACGGGCAATTTCCTCATCGAGCATAAGCCTCATCTCGGCCCTGATCCATGCGATTACGTCAAAGTCTGTAATGTCAATGACATCATCTCTGTCCATCTTCTGTTTCTTATAAATGGTCGTAGGGGTTGTTATTCTCTTAAGCAGGGTGAAGACTTCCTCACTCTTTCTATTTCCCTTGAGGTAACCCTTAGCACGAGCTTCATCCATTGTTATGTCAGCGAACATGCTTTTCAGTCTGCTGAAAGGGGTATGCTTTGTCCCAGACATTACTGTTGATACCCAGTCTGTTTTCCTACGGATCCAAGCTGGGGGATTATTAAGAGATCTTGCTTCCGGGAAGAGGAAGGATGGCTCAGTCACAAAATAATCCTGAGCGCCTTCGTCGCCTATCTGAAGCGACCTGGTAATTCCGGCAGAAGCGTCATCATGAACAAGAACGTCATCAACCCCCATGTCCTCAGAATGTGCAAGGAACGATTCTTTAAGCGACCCAAATCTCTTCATATCATCAATTATAACACCCTGATCTTCATATGTCAGGCCACCATGCTGCAGATATTCTTCATCCGGATCAAAAATGTTGTGCTTCATCTCTTCCTCCTCAATAGCACTGTCAAGAACTGAATCAAGTACAGTAAGCTGATCTTCATCCATTGTGTCAATAACATCTCCAACTGTTACGTCATCATCATAATCGTATTCATCATAATCATCATAGTCGTCTTCATCATATTCATCGACATCGTCTACATAATCATCATCTTCGTATTCATCGATATCATCTACATAATCATCATCTTCGTATCCATCGATATCGTCGATATCTTCATACTCTTCGTATTCGTCGTACATGTCTTCTCCTTCCTCATAATCATCATTGTCGCCATGCATAAAATAATCAATAGTGTCATCATCATTAAATATAACCGCTTCATCCTCGGATTCTACACCATGTGCAAATGCACTATCTATATATGCTCCGGGATTTGCTCCAGCCAAAACTATAGACACTTCTCTTATCATACCATGAAGAACGTCCCCACCATTTTGAGTTAAATTATTTGCAAATATTGATAGAGCCGTTATGTCTTTATTCCCAACGATTTCTCTTGCGTTTCTTCCTTGGGTTGTGTCATTTAATTTGCAAAAGGCGTACATGCCTTCGTCTTCCTTCTTAAGTAATGCATGACCCAAAACATTAAGTGGTGAGTTATGATCATGATTCCAAAGAAGGGGAACTGTTATCCCGTCGCAATCGTCAAATGCTCCGGGACGGATTGTTCGGCCATCGGCACAACGTATGTTAAACTTCGTTGCCCAACCACCAAAATCATACATTTCTCTTGGCATTTTTTATTCCTCCTACAGTGGTTCTGTTGATCCATCTGCATATTCGATTTGTTGTCCGCCTTCCGCTCCTTGCATACCCATACCTGGCTGATTTGGCTGACTAATATTACTATTAAGCAACTCGTCTGCTTTTGGATCTTCAGAAGGTTTCATACCAATAATTTGTCTAAATTCATTCTTAGACATAATCTCATTACGAGTAAATTTATCCGCAAGTTCCGCGACATCTCCAACAGGTGCGAGACGGAACGGATCCTTAAAGAACATTATAGATTGCTTCTGGGTTCTAGCAGTTTTTGTTAAAAACTTTCTTTTCATTTCATCCGTTATTGCTGAAAGTATTGGTTCTATTACTCTATTATTATAGTTAAGCATTTCTTTTTCGTCTGCTTCCCCGCTTAATATTTTTTCCGTTATGCCCAATTGACTGTATAGCATTTTTGTAAAATACTCAACTTCTTCCATCATATGATTGTCGATAGCTCTATTTAATTGTGTAACTTTTTCCGTTCCATCAGTGTAGGCTATACCATATTTTGAGCTTTGAAGCTGCATCTCTATGTCTTTTCTTCTCTGCTCAGCTTGTTTTCGCCTTGCTTCTGTTTTTATGATGTACGGAAGTTGAACAATCATATCGAGCTTACCTGTTGAGTTATTATCATCTATTGTGTCAAGAAGATTTAATTTTCTTATTAGTCGTCTAAGGGTTGATGAAGCCTCATTCATTACTGAATAAAACGGATTTTCAACTATAGCGACTACTTTTTTTGGCAAAATTATTTCTTCTCTTCTGCCTTTTTTATCGTTATATAATTTTATCCTTACATGATCAGGATACCATGCTAGTATAGATCCGGTTCTCATTGAAATTATGTCATATGATCCTGTTATCGGATTACTTGTTGTATCAACCGGAACTATAGCTACGCATCCTTCATCAAGCATAGACATAACGACATCTTGCATAAATGCTCTACTGCTCTGATCTTTATTAGCTTCAAGAGTTAAACAATTATTTAGACCGTCTTCTATTTCTTCTAAAAAACGATCATTTTCATCTAGCCTAACATGTTGTATTGTCACTCCAGAAACGTCTAACGCTATCCTGTTATAAATAGGATTTATAATAGTTCGCTCTTTACCTGGGCTAAACCGAGTTCTATCAGGTCTTATAGACGATGCGTATCCGTCTATTTGCATCCTTATAGTCGGATCTCTACCCAAAAAAGCATTCCATCCAGCTTTTACTTGTTCTAGTAATCCCACGATTACCTCCTTATCGTCTAAAGCCACTAAATGAATATCCGCTGACGGAAGAAACTTTTGATATCGCCGAGGATACAATAGAATTGGCTTTAGCTTCGGCTCCAGAAAGTTTATTCTGTACATCAGACATTGATGTGCCTTTAACGGATTCTATTTTTTCGGATGCTTTATCTTTGACTTTTCCAATAAATTCATCCGGATCCTTTATTGTTTCAGCAACAGTATTTATTTTACTTTTTATATCGCCAGCGTATTTATCGATTTCAGAAGTAACATCCATTCCCAAATCGACATTGCCTATATCTAATCCAGATGTTTGATCATTAAATTGCGATTGCATTTCCGATAAAGACTTTTCTATTTCTGATGTATCGAATCCGGATTTTTTTAATTCCGATAAATCAATGTTACTTGATATATCTAAATTTTCAATCTTTAAATCAGAATTTGGCATGTCAATATTTACGGGATCCATTTTGATTTCTTCTTTTATAGACGAAACGCCGCTATCTATTTTTTCGTTTATTTTCGTTTGTACAGTATTAACTACTTCTTTTACGAGTTCCATTTTGATTAGTCTCCTTTATTCAAATGCTTCTTGATTATTCTTATACGCTATAAAAGCATCCATGGTTGCAGCAACAGGATCTATTTTTGCTTCATATCTCCGTTTTAATAGTTTTCTGTTACCATTAGTATCTTCTATTGTTATGCAGTTGCCCATAGCAAACTGCATTATTCCTTCGTCAAATACCAAGATCCTTTCTTCTGCTAATTTTTTTAATTCTCCCAATGGTACAGATTCGGTCTTAACACCCTGTATGACTTTTTCTATACCAAATGGTCCATTTTCTTGGGCCCATCTTTCTACAAATTCTTTAGCATTATAAGGATCATAACCAAAACAACGAACATCGTATTCTTTTTCTGTTATAAATTTGTCTAACTCTTCGTATATTTCCATCATATCCAGAATTGTTCCATCCATAACCACAAGACTTCCTTCGGCTATAAATTCTTCGTATTTTTCTCTCATGGCCATTGGTAATTTCTGAAATGTTACTGATGATATATAGTTTCGTGTTTTAACACCGAAACCGGTAAAAAGAGGAAATAAGAAACTAAACGAACAGAAATCGTCACCTTGTGACAAGTCAGCACCAAGGGAACATGGCATCCCGTCATAACTCTGATAACGAAATGGTATCGTTTCCTCATATGTGAAATAATATGTGCATCCTTCCATCGGGATTCCAAATCTTTTAGCTAAAATATCATTTCGATTCGCTGGCTCTTTTTCTGCCCTTTCTACATCGAGCTGATATGTTTCATAACTAACAGTTATACCAAGATTTGGATTTGCTTTTATCCACATTTCGGGGTATGCTACTTCTGAAATATCATCCAGTTTATACCACCAAATCGATACATGCGGATTTATATAGTCGCCCTTAAGAATGTCCATTAATTCCATTTTGACTGTATCGCCAGGACCATTTCTTACTGTACCTTCGGACGATATTGCTATTATAATATAATCATCCATGCCGCCTTTTGCGCATCCCTGTTCTATAGCTCCAACAACATCTTCTCGTATATCCCCAGATAACCACTCGTCGATCGTCGCGCATTTACATCTTATTCCTTGAAGTTTATCGATTGTCATTGGTCTTACTTCGAGAAGCGATCCGGTCATAAAATTTTCTATTCCCTTTTTTGTTGGGACGAGTTTCTGACGTTTAGCTCTACTTCCTGTTGTATTTTGTAAAGAACCTTCTGTTAAAAATTTAAATAATGGTCCCCTACTCCTTATTATAGAAGTTCTTATCGGGGACATAACTTCTTCTGACTGCTTCATTGTAGGTGAAGTGGTAACTTGATATGTTGTACTTGTGTCTACATTAAGAACATAATTCTGTAGAGTTGACGCGTACATCGATTTAGCTCCACCTCTAGCAACAATAATGTATTGCTTATTTATTAATCGTTTTTTTACTGTCTTCGTAACATATTGTCCGCCGCCATCTTTATTTGGAACAAATACTTTACGATCTACAAAATAATACCAACTAAGCAAATCCTCTGCCCATAATTTAAATGAGTCCAATAATACTAAGTCTGATCCATCGGTTAACGTAAGTTCGTCTTCACAAAACGCTACGTATCCGTCTATTGCTTTATCATCATAGTAATAATTTGGATCTCTAATTAGGGCGTCTATTCGATTCATTTGCATCGATATCTCTTTGTTAATTGGTAATTGTCCATTTATCACCTGCTCTCTAAATCTTTGGTAATAAATAGGAACTGCTGTATTAGATAACATTATTGATGCCTTTCTTAATTACTTTGACTACTATTTTTTTTACCACCCTTCTTCCATACTTGAGCTCCTACAATATTATTAAGCGTTGTTCCTATAGCGTATTCCGTTCCTTGTTTAGCAACTGATGTCGCACTTGGAATAACTATTTTATCTAAAACATAATTGCTCTTTTCTTTCTTAGGATAACGCCTTTCTCTAGCAGATATATATCTATTCTCTACTTCCATTCTTTCTGTTTGCTGTTTAAGTTCTTCTATAGACATGTCTTCTATGGATTTCGGAAGATCTTTTAGACGAGTATTTGGTGTTATCGACATCTTCCTTGCTGACCTCACGCTGTTTGTCGGCATTCCTATATCGTCTGTGTATAGCCGTCTTCCGTTACCATCATAATAATATTTCCCTTTTTTTATTATTGCTCTGCTTGGAGAAATACTTGTCCCATGAACTTTATTATAATCACTTATTCTCTGTCTTGCTTCTTCTCTTGGTATTCCTCTTGCCGGACCGACACCGTAATGTTCTCTACCATCCGGAGTTAATGAGCCGTCGGAGTACTGCCATCTTCGTAGGCCCCACTTTTGTCCTAGGATTCCAAAGTGATATAAGGAGTCGGGTCCTCTTATTACTGCGTAGTACTGATTTCCCATTTTGATTTATCTCCTTTTAGAATATGGCATTAATTTTCTTTTTAATATTTTTCCTAAGTCTGTTAACTCTCTTTTTATGATAACGCATTGCTGACTTATTCACGGATCTCATGCCGTTCAACATTTTTTTTGCGTTTCTAGAAATATCACCAACATCCGGACGATTATTTGTGGAACTTTCAAACCTATCATAGGCGCCTCTTATTTTCTTTCCTATCTTTCTTGCTCTCTTACCTATTTTCTTAACTGTATCTCCAGCATAATCTCTTGCATCGCCAAAATTTACTTTCCCATCGGAATTATAATCTAATTTTCCAGCTTTCCACGGTTTCTTCAATTGACGAGTGATTGCCTTTCCGCCTTTCTCAAAACCTTTACGATACACATCGGTAAGCGGATTCAAACGTAAAACATGTGCATAGTTTGGCACTCTAGAATTAAATGCACGGTCAACTCCTGCTTTAGCGACTCGATTGGCATATGTTGCCCCACCAACCGCTTTATCATAAATATATCTCCAGCCGCCCTTTCCGTTTGGTATTCTTTTAACCCATTTATGACCGGGGAGTTCAAATCCTTTTTTTCTCCCTCTTCCACCACCATTTGATTTTATAGTCTGTCCGAACATGGTTATCTCCTCCTATTACTCCTACGCCTATCACGATTACGTCTTGCTATTTCTCTTGCAGCTCCATCACCACCACGTTTCATCTGATAATATGCCCTAAGATCTGCATTTGACAAATTCTTTATACTGCCAAGCGAAGTCTTATTTTTACTTGCAACCGTATCTTCTCTCCAATCTCTTGGTCTATTTGCTGCTTTACTTCCGGAATAGCGATCCTTCATTTTATTATACTTATACTGTGAAGAGGACTTCTGAAGCCCGTAATGAGCAGAGTCTCCCTGACCTGCATACTTCTTTCTAGAATTTTCTGCTTTTACATTTGCAATGTTCTTCCAAAGCTTGAAACTATTTACTCCGCCAGAAGAATTTGCTCTATCCTGATTATATCCGGATTCTCGTCTATATTGCTGATTCTTCTGTTTTCTTTTCTCAGCTGCAGCATTTGCCGCGTTGGTCATTCTGTGTCTCTGATCCATCAGTTTGCTATATCTCTTTTTGGCTGCTGAATCGGCAGCGCCCTGCAGCCTCTGGTTAAAGCGCATTTTCTCAAAGTCTTTCTTTCTACGATCATATGCTGCTTTTTCCTCTGGAGTGCTATATCTATTTCCTTCGAATCTCTTATTATGTAAATCTCTTCTGAGATTCCTCAATCTTCCAGGGGCCGACTTTAAAGCACTTATTCCCTTCTTAATATATTCCGGACCAACAACTCTTGCGGTGTTAAGCTTTTTCTTTCCGATAAGCTTAAGATCTGTAAAGTTTACAGTTCCATCATGATTATAGTCAAGACCTCTCCTACCTTTTGCAAGTCTCTGGCCAAAATCATGAAGATGCCTTTTTACATCGTCACTATCTATTTTTCCGTTTACATTCCTGTCGGCCATGCTTTTTAATCTTCGCTTAAGATAAGCAGAATTCGATTCGCCTTTCTTTCTTGCAGCCGCTCCTTTATTTCCAAAAAGATAATGAGATCCGTATTTCGCATTTGCTCGTCTATATTTTTCATCGACAGAAGCATTTTGATATGCGGTCTTTCCTTCTCGTATGTCTTTAAGACTTTGTAAAGGATTTTTAGTAAACGATCTGGCATCGGATTTTAATGCTCCCCATTTATTTCTTAAAGCTCCTCTTCTCTGAGCTCTTTCGTTACTAACACCTCCGATTGTGGTACGTGCTCTATTTACAGCCTCTCCACCTTTAATTGCGGCAAGTTCTGCCCTATCATAAATGTATCTGTACGCTCCGCCCGGAGTAGGTATCCTTGCTATCCACTTATGATTTGGCATTTCATAACCTTTTTTTCGCCCTCGTCCGTCTCCGCCTCCGGACTTAATTGTCTGTCCAAACATTATTTATTCCTCCCCGTTAAAACTAGGATCTACCATTACACTTATTCTCCATTCTAATTCCGATATAGCCCTCGTAATTGCATCTCCAACTCCGCCGCTTGATGGATCAAATATCTCTTTTACTTTTAAATACATATATGACTTTACTAATTCAAGCATCTGTGTATCGCCTATGTAATCAGACCAGTTAGTTGATGCATCACTAATGACAAATCCATTATCTGGGCCGACTCCGATTTGCGTTAATATGGAAAACACAGTATTTATATGTATAATAATATCCATATCGAAATCATTACAATCTGGTTCTATGCCTAGCATTTTTTTAATCGAATTAAGAATTGATGTGTCCATTTTGATCACCATAGCTTCGTATCATTTGGTTTACGTGTTACAATATCATTTGTTTGAAGCAACGATTTATCACCATAATGTATAGCTTGGTGAGTCATGAAACTAACACACACAAGATTGTCCGGATCGAATAAGGACGGTGATCTGTTTCTCACATCCGTGATCGTTATCGGGTTTATATGGTGAATATAAATCGTTCCATTAATCGGGTAATCCCTTATTCCGAGATCGCATCCGTCGTCTCGGATTATTATCTGGTCTCTCACCCTTCTCCATTCTGGGGAATTGTAGTACTGTTGATTTAACCATCTATGACCGCCAAAAGTTTCTTCTGCAACTTTTGCGTTCTGTCTGAGATAGTCATATCTTTCCTCATAAGTAGGAAGCCTGCTCAGTTCCTTAAAAGATAGTGTCCTCATCTTCTTCTCTCCCAGAATATCTTTTCATCGCCTTAAGTGCTTCGGCGTACATTTCCTCGATCCTCTTTGATCTCTCTATGTCTTCTGTTTTTGCTTCAAGCAGTTTATTTTCTTTTCTGAGACGTTCCATCTCCAGCTGTTTTTCCATACTGCCAAGCTTTAGGAAATGTGTGATCACTTGTGAGCTAGCGGTGCCCTCTCTTAGCTGTTTTTCCGCCAGGTTTATAGCAAGATTTATCATTTGACTCTCTCTTGCTTCCGGAGTTTCTGCCTTGCGAAAGGGGGCCAGTTTCTGCTCTGTTTCTTTTGCTTTACTATTCCTTTTCACAAGTTTTCAGCTCCTTTCTTGTGGTTTTAGAATGCTTTTTATACACTTTTATGATACTTTTAAACACACCACGATTGACGGTTTTTACCTGATGATCTAACAGGAGGTCCTTTTGCTGAAAGGAGACGGAAAGCAAATCGTGGTGTGTTTAAAAATATCATAAAACTGTGAGAACGTATAGAATGAAATATCAAAAATTCCCGCCGGAGAAATTTTTAGG
>Ga0247608_10002923_pt1 | contig 20491 bp, 12 predicted proteins | sample 176DNAGHGlowgp2_FD_193490 | JGI IMG/M metagenome (GOLD analysis project Ga0247608, IMG submission 193490) | Sheep rumen microbial communities from Palmerston North, Manawatu-Wanganui, New Zealand - 1766 DNA GHGlow gp2 | ecosystem: Host-associated > Mammals > Digestive system > Stomach > Rumen ...
GACAACCTCCCCACCAGCTCTCTTGCTCTTACTTCCAGGCAGAGTGCCCTGGCTGGCCGCACAGGCTTACTCAGTGGAAGAGAGTTCATGCGTAACAAAAGATTTTTGGGAAATTATCTGCTATTTATTTTGAATAACCGAAAAAACTACGTACCTTTGCACCCGCAATCCTCAAACAGTTGCCCTGATAGTTAAATGGATATAACAAGGCTCTCCTAAAGCTTAGTTCCGAGTTCGATTCTCGGTCGGGGTACCAGTGGAGAAACGGACAAATTCTCTGTCTCGTCCTCATTCAGAACGGCTGTTACTGCCCCCCAATAAGACATTAGTTTTCAGCAAGTTGCACTTTACGAAAAATACCCAGTGCTTTTCAAGAAATAGTCAGTGCTTTACGAAAAATAGTCAGTGCTTATTGAAAAATAGTCAGTGCTTATTTGAGAATAGTTAATCGATGACATTCGGCCCCCCCCTTCGAAACTGTAATTCGAGACATGTTGCCTTCCAAAATAAGGTGTTCAATTTGTTGTACCCATAATTATGCAAGAATAAGGTTACAGACCCACCCCTAACCGAAGATTGCTCCATTAAGGCGCAATGGCCCCTTGAGGGGCGGGGAAAGCCGCTTGCCCGCCGCAGGAGTCTTTCGCTCAGTCGGATTTGCCGAACTGCATCCAGGCCATGCGGCGACAACCGCACAGTTCGAAAAAAACAAAAAGCGTTTCTTTCTGTATAGGTCTGTATAGGAAAGAATAGGAAAGAACACGAAGCCGAATAAAAAAAGCAGGAAAATTTTGGCAGTTACAGGGAAAATGCGTACCTTTGCAGCCAAATCTGGAAACGCGGGTGGCCTCGCCCGCCACAGATGCGGACGAGGGCGTCCGTGTTCCCAGGCAAAGCGATGAAATAACTGTTAGCTATAAGAAGCCCAAAAGCTACGATTTAGCGAGAGCAAAACAAAGAAAAGACTTCTGTTTTTGCCGAGCGCGAGAAGCCTGGCCATCCTTTTTGGCAAAAGAACAAGAACGAGACTGCCGCTGAGCAAATGACTCTTTAGCGACGTCTCACATTATAAATAATTAAAACAAGAAAAGACAATGAGTCAGAAAATTCGTATCAAGCTGAAGAGCTACGACCACAAGTTGGTCGACAAGTCGGCAGAGAAGATTGTGAAGGCCGTCAAGGCCACTGGTGCCATCGTCAGCGGCCCCATCCCCCTGCCCACCCACAAGCGCATCTACACTGTCAACCGCTCCACCTTCGTTAACAAGAAGTCGCGCGAGCAGTTCCAGTTGTCCAACTTCAAGCGCCTCATCGACATCTATTCGTCAACGGCCAAGACCGTCGATGCCCTGATGAAGCTCGAACTGCCCAGTGGCGTAGAAGTGGAGATAAAGGTATAAGTGAGCCTCCAAGACTCGCAACAACCGAATACGGCGTACCCGCCTATGTGGGTACGCCGTATTATTAGAATCTATTTTAAGCTAATAACCTAATAAGAATGCGCAGTCAGATACTTTTGACCATGCTCTCGATAGTGGCGCTCCTGTCAGCTTGCCAGTCAAGCAAGCCCCACTATAAGATTGGTGTGTCGCAGTGCTCGGCCGACATCTGGCGCGACAAGCAGAACGCGGAGTTGCGCATGGGAGCCTACTTCCACGACAATGTAGAGCTGCTCTTTGCCTCGGCCTACGACAGCGACGAGCGCCAGGTGCAGCAGATAGACAGCCTGGTAGAAGCGGGCATCGACCTGCTCATCGTCGCGCCCAACCAGGTGTCCACCATCTCTACCGCCATTGACCGCGCCTACGACCAGGGCATACCCGTCATCGTCTTCGAACGCAAGACCAACTCCCGCAAGTACTCAGCCTTCATCAGCGCCGACAACTACGAGATGGGGCGCATCATGGGCAACTACATTGCCTCGCAGCTCAAAGGTGGCGGCAAGGTGGTAGAGGTGATGGGACTGAAGGGGTCGTCGCCCGCCATAGAGCGCCACAAGGGCTTTTCCGACGCAGTGAAGAGGCATCCCGGCCTACAGGTGGTTGCCACCTTACAGGGCGACTGGACCGAGGAGAGCGGTCGTACCGCCATGGCCCACTGGTTAGCTACGACCGAGGGCAGTCAGGCCGTGGCCAACGGCATCGACTACGTGTTTGGCCAGAACGACCGCATGGCCATCGGTGCCCGCCAGGCCATCTTGAGCGAAGCAAGCAAGATGAAGGGCAGCCAGCCAGACTCGCTAACGACCAAATTCTGCGGCATCGACGGCCTGGCAAACCCTGGCGGTGGTCTCCAGTTAGTGCGCGACTCAGTGCTCGACGCCTCCTACATCTACCCCACCCACGGCGACGCTCTGCTCCAGCTGGCCGTCAACATTCTCGAAGGCAGGCCCTACCAGAAGGAGACGGCCCTGATGTCGGCACTCGTCACCCGCGACAACGCGCAAGTGCTGCTCATGCAGAGCGAAGAGATAGCACGCCGCTCGGCCAGTCTCGACATGCTCCACGACAAGGCCGACGAATACCTGAGCGAACTCGACACACAGCGCACCATCACGCTCATGGCCTGCGGCATCATCGCACTGCTGCTGGTGGTCATCGTGCTCTTCTACCTCTACCACCAAGGAAAGATCACACTGCGTCGCGAGCGTGTGGTGAACAACCTGTGGAACCTCGACACCCACCAGGCTCCCTTAGACGAGGAGCACAAAGCGCAGAAAGAGGCAAATGAGGACATAAGGCTGAAGGCCGAAGAGTGCAGCAGCAACAAGGAAGGGCATGAGGCGGCAAGAATGGAGCATGAAGAGCAAGTGGCTTCACCTTCCACCGACGAGCCTCCGAGGGAGGCACTGGCCTCGTCGCAGTTCATCAACCGCTTCAAGGAGGTGGTGGAAGCCCGTCTCTCCGACAGCGACCTCTCGGTCGAGGACCTGGCCGCAGCCATGAACCTGAGCCGCGTGCAGCTCTACCGCAAGGTGAAGAGCATCACCGGCTCGTCGCCTGTTGAGCTGCTTCGCACGACACGCCTGAACCGTGCCTACCAGCAGTTGCTCACCACGAGCCTCACCGTGTCGGAGGTGGCCTACGCCGTGGGCTTCTCCTCGCCCAGCTACTTCACCAAGTGCTACAAGGACGAGTTTGGCATGCTCCCCGGAGACAGCCGCCAGTAGGAAGCTACGATAAAAGAAATCGTTCATCCCATCCCACATTTGTTACATTGCAACAAAAGTGGCGTGGGATGAACGATTTCTTTTATACACCTTACTATATATATAGTACTTTTGCAGCAGTTTTTCAATAGTACTAACCAAACAAACCATCAAATGAAACAAACAAAGCGATTTCTTCTGAGCCTGCTGGCTCTTGTCGTGGGCACGATAGCATACGCCCAGACCGAAATCACGGGAACGGTGGTCGACGACCTCGGCGAAGGGGTCATTGGCGCTACCGTCAAAGAGAAAGGCACAGCCAATGGCACTGTGACCGACTTCGAGGGCAACTTCAAACTGAAGGTGAAGGAAGGCGCCACCCTCTCCTTCTCCTACGTTGGCTACCAGACGCAGGAACTGCCCGCCAAGAAGGGCATGCGTGTAGAGCTATTGCCCGATGACAAGGTGCTGCAGGAAGTGGTGGTCACCGGCTATCAGGTACAGCGCAAGGCCGACCTGACTGGTGCCGTGAGCGTGGTGAGCGTCGACGAGCTGGCCAAGCAGAACGAGAACAACCCGATGAAGGCCCTCCAGGGCCGCGTGCCGGGCATGAACATCGCGGCCGACGGTTCGCCCTCTGGCGCTGCCACCGTGCGAATCCGTGGTAACGGAACGCTCAACGACAACGACCCGCTCTACATCATCGACGGCGTGCCCACAAAGTCGGGCATGCACGAGCTCAACTCTGGTGACATAGAGTCCATCCAGGTGCTCAAGGACGCCGCCTCAGCCTCCATCTACGGTTCGCGTGCCGCCAACGGTGTCATCATCATCACCACCAAGAAGGGCAAGGACGGCAAGGTACGCATTGACTTCGACGGAAGCATAGCCGCCTCGATGTATGCCCACCGCATGAAGGTGCTCAACGCCGAGCAGTGGGGCCAGGCTTTCTGGCAGGCCCGCGTGAACGACCACCTCGACCCGAACAACAACAACCTGGGCTACCGCTTCGACTGGACATACAACCAGCAGGGCCAGCCCGTGCTCAACGGCGTTACCATGAGCAAGTATCTCGACGCCCAGAACACCGTGGAGGCCACCAACACCGACTGGTTCAAGGAGTCGACGCGCACTGGCCTGGTGCAGAACTACAACGTCAGCGTGAGCAACGGCAACGAGCGCGGCTCTTCCTTCTTCTCCTTAGGCTACTATAAGAACCTCGGCGTCATCAAGAGCAGCGACTTCGAGCGCTTCTCCGCACGTATCAACACCGAGTACAAGCTCATCGGCGACGTGCTCTCCATCGGCGAGAACTTCACGCTGAACCGCACCGACGAGGTGGGAGCTCCCGGCGGATTCCTCGAGAACGCCCTGCAGTTCAACCCCAACTACCCCATCTACAACACTGCTGGCGAGTATGCCAACCTCACCGGAGGCTATGCCGACCGTGAGAACCCCCGGTCCACGCTCTCCCGCAATGCCGACAACCGCTATGTGTACTGGCGCTCCTTCGGCGACGTACACCTCAACCTGGCACTCTTCAAGGGATTCAACCTGCGCACAACCTTCGGTATAGACTACTCGCAGAAGGAGCAGCGCTTCTTCACCTACCCGCTGACCAACGGCAACGTGGCCCGCACGGAGAACGGCGTCGAGGCCAAGCAGGAGCACTGGATGAAGTGGATGTGGAACGCAGTGGCCTCGTACAACCTTGAGATAGGCCGCCACCGCGCCGATGCCCTCCTAGGTATGGAGCTCAACCGCCAGAACGACATCTGGTTCTCCGGCTACCGTCAGAACTACGACGTGCTGACCACCGACTACATGTGGCCCAGCGCCGGTGCCGAGGGCACTGACAAGGCCTACGGCTCGGGGACGGGATTCTCGCTCGTGTCGTTCTTTGGAAAGGTGAACTACACCTACGCCGACCGCTACTTAGCCTCGCTGACTATCCGCCGCGACGGAAGCAGCCGCTTCGGTAAGAACAACAAGTATGGTACGTTCCCCTCAGTATCGCTCGGCTGGCGCATCAGCGAGGAGAGCTTCATGAAGAGTACCAAGTCGTGGCTCGACAACCTCAAGCTGCGCGCCTCATGGGGCCAGACGGGTAACCAGGAAATCAACAATACCGCCCGCTACACGCTCTACACCACCACTGGTAGCCTGAACTTCGGTGGCGACTCGTACAACACGGGCTACGACATTCAGGGCACCAACGGCGGGCATATCCTCGACAGCGGATTCAAGCGCGACCAGATAGGCAACGACGACATCAAGTGGGAAACGACGACGCAGACCAACATAGGTCTCGACTTCGGACTCTTGGGCAACAGCCTCTACGGCACCTTCGACTGGTATCACAAGAAGACCACCGACATCCTTGTCAACATGCCCGGCGTGGGCGTGATGGGCGAAGGCAGTGCCATGTGGATCAATGCCGGCGAGATGTTGAACAAGGGTATTGAGCTGACCCTCGGCTACCGTGGCCAGAAGCGCGACTTCCAGTACGACATAGCCGCCAACATCGGAACCAACCGCAACGAGATTACGAAACTGCCCGAGACCATCGCTGCCCGCGGCACCTTCGGTGGCAGCCCTGCGAAAAGCGTTGTGGGCCATCCCATGGGCGCCCAGGTGGGCTACATCTTCGACGGCATCTTCCAGAGCCAGGAAGAGGTGGACAACCACGCCGTGCAGGAGGGCGCAGGCGTAGGCCGCATGCGCTTCCTCGACCTCAACGGCGACGGTGTCATCACCGAGGCCGACCAGGACTGGATCTACGACCCCACTCCTGCGTTCAACTATGGCCTGAACGTATACTTGCAGTACAAGAACTTCGACTTCACCATGTTCTGGCAGGGCGTGCAGGGCGTTGACGTCATCACCCTCGACTACAAGCGCCAGACCGACCTCTGGGCCGGCGTGAACGTGCCTAACCTGAACAAGGGAATACGCGTGCTCGACGCTTGGAGGCCCGACAACAGCGGCTCTACCATCCCCGCGCTGACCACGATGGACACAAACAACGAGACACGCGTGTCATCGTACTACGTGGAGAACGGCTCCTTCCTCAAGCTACGCACGGTGCAGCTGGGCTACAACCTGCCCGACAGCATCGTCAAGAAGATATACATGCAGCGCCTGCGCCTATATGTCTCGGCTCAAAACCTGCTCACCATCAAGAGCAACAAGTTCACAGGCGTAGACCCCGAAGTGCCCACCTTCGGCTATCCTATCCCCCTGAACCTTACCTTCGGACTTAATGTGTCATTCTAAACAAGCTGTAAGATTATGAAAACGATAAACAACATACTGAAATCCGTTATCTTCATGGCTGCAGCCGTAGCCACAGCGTCATGTTCCAAATTCCTCGACGAGCAGGTCCCACAGGGTACGCTCAGCGACGAGCAGGTGAACACGCCCGCCTACGTCGACAAGCAGGTGACAGCAGCCTACGCCATCTTCATCTCGGCAGAGGACATCAACGCCTCGTTCTCGCTGTGGAACTACGACGTGCGCTCAGACGACGCCTACAAGGGAGGCTCCACTACCAACGACGGCGACGTGTTCCACCAGCTGGAGGTGTCGCAGGGCATTATGAGCAAGAGCTGGAACCTCAACGACATCTGGGTGCGCCTGTACAATGCCATCTCGCGTGTCAACGCTGCCATCCACGCCGTGGAGAACTGCGACGACAACTTTACCCTGAAGCAGGAGCGACTCGGCGAGCTGCGCTTTCTCCGCGCCTACGCTCACTTCCAGCTCAAGCGACTGTTCAAGAAGATTCCCTTCGTGCTGAGCAGCGACCTGACCTACGACGACTACGGCAACATCAGCAACACCGAGTTCACCAACGATGAGGGCTGGGCAAAGATAGCCGAGGACCTGGAGTGGGCCTTCAACGTGCTGCCCGAGAAGCAGGAGGACAAGGGGCGCCCCACAAAGGCGGCCTGCGCAGCCTTCCTGGCCAAGGTCTACCTATACAAGGCTTACCGCCAGGACAATGAGAGCACCAACGAGGTGACATCCATCAACGAGGCCGACCTGCAGAAGGTGGTCGACTACACCGACCCAAGGTACTACAGCGGCTACGCACTGGAGAGCGACATACACAACAACTTCCGCCCGGAGCGCGAATTCGAGAACGGATGCGAGAGCCTATGGGCCATACAGTATTCAAAGGACGACGGCACCAAGTACGGCAGCCTGAACCTGGGCAACGGACTCATCTGCCCCAACATCGTCAACGTCACCGACGGTGGATGCGACTTCTACAAGCCCTCGCAGAACCTGGTCAACGCCTTCCGCACCGGCGACGACGGACTGCCCCTGCTCGACACCTATAACAACAAGGACTACGACATGGCAACCGACAACGCCGACCCACGACTCTTCCTCACCGTCGGCATGCCCGGACTACCCTACATGTTCAACACCAAGTACATGATGGACCGCTCCTCAAGCTGGAGCCGCTCTGGAGGACTATACGGCTACTACGTCACGCTCAAGCAGAACGTTGACCCCGACCTCGTGGGCGAATACCTCATCAAGAGTTCGTTCTGGGCCACATCGATGAACCGCATCGTCTTCCGCTACGCCGACGTGCTGCTCATGCGCGCAGAGGCGCTCGCACAGCAGAACAAGACCTCAGAGGCCATCAGCCTGGTCAACCAGCTCCGAAGCCGAGCTGCCACCTCAACACAGATGATTGGCACTTACCCGGCGAAGTACGGCGTGAAGCTATACTGCAAGAACTACAGCGGAAGCTACACCAAGGAGCAGGCCATGAAGATAGTCAAGATGGAGCGGCGACTGGAGCTGGCCATGGAGTCGGAGCGATTCCTCGACCTCGTGCGCTGGGGCGATGCCGCCACCGTGCTCAACAGCTACTACGCCGTCGAGAAGGGCAAGTGCAACGTCTATGAGGGGGCTGCCTTCACTGCCAACAAGAACGAGTACCTCCCCATACCCTACGAGCAGTTCTCGGCAGCCAACGGCAAGTACGTGCAGAACTGCGGTAACTGGTAAACAAATGAAAAGCGTACCAAGCCCCACAGCGAGCGTCCGTGCCCTGCGCTTTCCCCGCAGGGTGACACCGCCGCTCGCCACAGCTTTTCAGTAGTCAACAAACAAAACAAAAAAATTCACAACAATGAACACCTTTTATAAATATATAATGTGTACCCTTGTCGTCCTGCTTGGCTTCACCTCCTGCGACAAGAACGATGACACATCGCTCAACCTCAGCGGCGACTGCATGATTGAGGAAATATCGCTCGACGGCTATGCCGGCATCATCGACCTGGCATCGCGCAGCATCGTCGTGCGACTGCCAGAGGGAACGCCCTGCTCCCAGATGAAGGTCACAAGCCTCAAGATCTCCGACGGCGCCACGGCAAACCTCGCCGTAGGCCAGACCCTCAACATGGACGCAGCGCAGACCATCCACGTCACCATGAACGACCTCTACATGGACTGGAACATCAGCGTGCTCCACGACGAGGCCCGCATCTACTCCTTCATCGTCAACGATGTCTACACGGGTGTCATCGACGAAGCCACCAAGACCATCACGGTCTACGTGCCCGGCTCGGTAGACGTGACGAGCATCGTGCCCACCATCGAGATTTCCACCAACGCCACCGTTAGCCCGCTCAACGGCCAGGCCACCGACTTCACACAGCCCGTGACCTACACCGTGACCAACAACACGGCAGAGAGCAAGTATGTGGTCACCGTCATCGCCATTGGCAAGCCCAAGGCCCTCTTCGTCGGAGCAGCAAGCGACATGTCGCAGCTCGACCCAGAGGCCGCTGCCGCCTGCTCGTGGATGCTGGCCAACGTCCCGGAGTCTATGTACGCTTCATTCGCCGACATACAGTCGGAGATGATCGACCTCTCCGAGTGCCGCATCATCTGGTGGCACTACCATAAGGACGGCGGCGTCGACGGACACGATGCCTTCGTAGCCAACGCCCCGGAGGCCCTGGCAGCCAAGAACCAGCTGCGCTCGTTCTATGAGAACGGCGGAGCCATGCTCCTCACGCGCTATGCCACCAACCTTCCGTCGTTCATCGGCGTGACTGGCGACAACGAGTGGACCACGCCCAACAACTGCTGGGGACAGAACGAGGACGCTGCCGAGCTGTGCGGCGGCCCCTGGACCTTCCGCATCTTCGACGGACAGAACGACCATCCGCTGTGGCAGGGCCTCGTTGCCGGTGACAACCCACAGGAAGTCTACTGCACCGATGGCGGCTACCACATCACCAACTCCACCGCGCAGTACCACATTGGCACCGACTGGGGCGGCTACGACGACCATGCTGCCTGGGAGGCAAGCACCGGAGGTAAGATACTCGGCGTAGGCGGCGACGGAGCTGTAGTGGCATGGGAGTATCCCGCACACGACGGACGCGGAGGCATCGTCTGCATAGGCTCCGGATGCTACGACTGGTACTCCTACACCCTTGAGGCTGGCTACGTGGAAAACTACCACAAGAACATTGCCATCATTACACAAAATGCATTCAACTATCTAACAAAGTAAAAGCCCCATGAAAAAGATGATCAATATATTCTGCATGAGTCTTGTGTGTTGCGGTATCACCGCAACCACAAGCTGCAGCGACGACGACTTCGCCGGCGACCCCCAGAAGCCCTGGGCCGCCACCACCGAGACCTTCACCGCCGTCAACGACGACGTGGACGACGCCTTTAACACCTACTACAAGCACGCCCTGGGCCGCATCGGCGACCCCATGCCCTTCTACGATAAGAAAACAGGCGACTTCAAAGTGCTCTACCTGCAGGACTACAATAACAACAACAGCGACTTCTTCCACCCCATCTGGGCAGTGAGCACCACCGACGGCTGCAACTACACGTCGCTGGGCGAAATCATCCCCGCTGGCACCAACATCGACCAGCAGGACGCCGCCCTTGGCACGGGATGCTGTGTATACAACGAGCAGGACGGCCTCTACTACATCTACTACACCGGCGAGAACGCCCGCTGCAAGAACCGCCAGGTGGTGATGCGCGCCACGTCGCCCGACTTCAAGACCTGGACCAAGGACCGCGCCTGGCGCCTCAACGGCCCCGACTACGGATTCTCCGACACCGACTTCCGCGACCCGCAGGTGTTCGAGGACAACGGCACTTACTACATGGTCATCGTGAGCAAGAATCGTTTCGCCTACTTCAAGTCGGCCAACCTGAAGGACTGGACCTGCGAGGGCGGCTTCAACATGGTTTGGGACCGCATGCTGGAGTGCCCGGACGTGTTCAAGATGGGCAACAAGTGGTACATGGTCTACAGCGAGGCCTACCGTGCCTCCTGGAGCCGCAAGGTGAAGTACATGATGGCCGACTCCTTCGAGGGGCTGCGCCGCTGCTTCGACGACCCCGGTGCCAACTGGCCCAAGGACGACAAGGAGGGTGTGCTCGACAGCCGCGCCTTCTATGCCGGCAAGACAGCCTCCGACGGCACCACGCGCTACATCTGGGGCTGGTGCCCCTACCGCACCGGCTCTACCTACCACGACAAGAACATGGCCGTGGGGGCTGGTGGCGAGCCTAACTGGTCGGGAGCACTGGTGTGCCACCGCCTGGTGCAGCATGAGGACGGCACGCTCACCGTCGGTGAGGTGCCCGCCATGGCAGCCAAGTACGGCAAAGCGCAGGAAGTGAAGGTGATGGACAGCAAGGGCTACTCAGGCGGGCAGCTGACGGGCGAGGGAGCCTACGTGCTCTTCAACCGCCTGGGCAACCACAACCACATCTCGTTCACGGTGAAGACCAGTGGCGACGGCGATAAGTTCGGCATCTCGCTATGCCGCGGCACCGACGCCACGAAGTACTACACCATGGTAGTCAATCCCGAATGGGAGAATGGCCGCCGCAAGGTGAACTTCGAGCAGGAAGGCAGCGAGGGCGCTGGCTTCGTGGAGGGCATCGACGGATACATCTTCCCACGTCCAGCCGACAACACCTACAACGTAAGCATCTACACCGACAACTCTGTGGTGACCATGTATATCAACGGTGTCTATGGCTACACGCAGCGCATCTACGGCATCTACAAGAACTGCTGGAGCGTGAACAGCTACGGCGGCTCCGTCACCGTGAGCGACGTGAAGGTCAGTGAAGAATGAAGAGTGAAGAATCATGGAGAAAAGACTGATATTCGCACTGCTGGCATCGGCTGCCCTAACGGTGGCCGGTGCGCAGACGGTGACACCGCAAGCCTGCGAGCAGAGCATCGTCACGCCCAAGGCCGAAGGCCGCTACCTGTGGCTGCCCATTGAGGAGAAAGCCCCCGAGGGTAAGGTGCAGGTCATCGTCGACGGCGTGCTACAGATGGAGCAGAACGTGCGTATGGCCCGCGAGGGCGTGGACTACTACGTGCCACTCGACCTGCAGTCCTATCAGCACAAGGGCGCGCTTCGCGTCAGCGTGCAGAATGTGCCTACGGGAAGCATCTGCTTCACGAAGCTCGCCCAGAATAGCGATGCCGACTACGCGCTCATCGCTGAGAAATACCGCCCGCTGTACCACCACACCCCGAAGCGGGGCTGGATGAATGATCCGAATGGAATGTTCTATAAGGATGGCGTATGGAACCTGTACTACCAGTACAATCCCTACGGCTCTATGTGGGGCAACATGCACTGGGGGCACTCCACCTCCACCGACCTCATACACTGGAAGGACGAGGGCATTGCCCTGGCTCCCGACGCATGGGGGACGATGTTCAGCGGGTCGTGCGTAGTGACAGACAAGGGTGTTACCGCGTTCTACACCGCCAGCCGCCCCACGCCATTTGGCGGCGACGTGCAGGCGCAGTGCCTGGCCTTCTCGGCCGACGGTGGCAAGACCTTCAAGAAGTTCGAGGGCAACCCCGTGGTGACGTCGGAGGCCAAGGATTTCCGCGACCCCAACGTGTTCTGGCACGAGCCAACGCAGCGCTGGATTATGATTCTGGCCGTAGGTCAGGAGATGCAGCTCTTCTCTTCGGCGGACATGAAGTCGTGGCAGTATGAGTCATCGTTCGGCAAGGAGTATGGCAACCACGACGGCGTTTGGGAGTGCCCCGACCTGTTTCCTCTCAGCGGAAATACCGCTGGGCACGGAACGGCTGAAGGGGAAGGGAAGTGGGTGCTGCTGTGCAACATCAACCCTGGCGGCCCGTTCGGCGGCTCGGCCACGCAGTACTTCGTGGGCAGCTTCGACGGAAAGAAGTTCACCTGCGAGTCAAAGCCCGAAGTCACCAAGTGGCTGGACTACGGCAAGGACCACTACGCCACCGTCTCGTTCTACAACGCCCCGGAGCAGCGCCGCGTGGTGCTGGCCTGGATGAGCAACTGGCAGTATGCCAACCAGGTGCCCACCCTGCAGTTCCGCTCGGCCAACTCGATAGCCCGCGACCTTGGGCTGTTCACCTTCGGCGGAGAGAGCTACGTCAGCGTGAAGCCCTCGAAGGAGATGCTCTCCGTCCGCGGCAAGAAGCTGAAGCAGCCAACAGAGGCCTGCGAGATTGTTGTCGATGTGAAGAGCCAGGCAGAGATAGTGCTCTCCAACGCGAAGGGCGAGCAGGTGGTGATGACCTACGACGCGGCGAAACAGACCTTCGCCATGGACCGCACGAAGAGCGGCGACGTGAGCTTCAGCAAGGACTTCCCCTGCGTGACTACGGCCCCCACCTACGGCAAGGTAAGGCAGCTGCGGCTGTTTGTCGACCGCTGCTCCATCGAGGCCTTCGACAGCGAGGGCAAGATGGTCATGACCAACCTTGTGTTCCCCTCCGAGCCTTATAATAGTATCACTGTAAAGGGTGGCAAGGCCACCGTCTACGAAATAAAGCACTAAAGCAATATGAACAACCCCAACAAATTTGCCATTGTGCCCGTCATGCTCTGCTTCTTCTGCATGGGCTTCGTCGACTTGGTGGGCATCGCTTCAAACTACGTGAAGGAAGACCTGTCGTTGAGCGACTCGGTAGCCAACGTCTTCCCCTCGTTAGTGTTTTTCTGGTTTCTCATTTTCAGCGTGCCCACAGGCATGCTCATGAATAAGATTGGCCGCAAGCAGACGGTGCTGCTCTCGCTCGTGGTGACGGTGGTGTCGCTGCTGCTGCCCTTGTTTGGCGAGTCGTTTGCCGTCATGCTCTGCGCCTTCTCGCTCTTGGGCATCGGCAACGCACTGATGCAGACCTCGCTCAATCCCTTGGTAAGCACCGTCATGGGAGGCGGCAACCTGGCCTCCACGCTCACCTTCGGACAGTTCATCAAGGCCATCGCCTCGTTCTCGGCTCCCTACTTTGCTATGTGGGGTGCCACCCAGGCCATGCCCGAGTTCGGCCTGTCGTGGCGCGTGCTGTTCGCCATCTTCTTCGTCGTGGGAGCACTCTCCACCCTGTGGCTTTGGGCCACACCCATCGACGAACCGCGCATTGAGGGCCGACCCTCCACCTTCGTGGAGTGCTTCAAGCTCTTAGGCACGCCCATCGTGCTGCTGTCGTTCCTGGGCATCATGTGCCACGTGGGCATCGACGTAGGCACCAACACCACAGCGCCCAAGATTCTGATGGAGCGCTTAGGCATGACGCTCAACGAGGCCGCCTTCGCCACGTCGCTCTACTTCATCTTCCGCACCATAGGCTGCCTCACAGGCTCCTACTTCCTGCGCGTGCTCAAGACAAAGACGTTTTTCATCATCTCCGTCACGATGATGGCCCTGTCCATGTGCGGGCTGTTCGTCGGGAGCGAGAAATGGGTGCTCTACACGGCCATTGCCCTGGTGGGCTACGGCAACTCCAACGTCTTCTCCATGTGCTTTGCCACAGCCCTGGAAGCCATGCCGCAGAAGCAGAACGAGGTGAGCGGACTGATGATCATGGGTCTCTTCGGAGGCACCATCTTCCCACTCTTCATGGGTGTCTTGAGCGATGCCATGGGGCAGGCCGGTGCCGTGGCAGTGATGGCCGTGGGTGTGGTCTACCTGCTCACCTATATCAGAGTGTTTTCCTTGCGGGAGAACCGCAAGGCATAGGACTTGCGGGAAAACAACAAGGCATAGGACTTGTGGGAAAACCGCAAGGCACAAGAGAAGTAAAAGCAAACAACTAAAAACCGTACAGACAACTATGGAACAAAAACGTTATGTAGTAGGCCTCGGAGAAGTGCTCTGGGATGTGCTTCCCGAAGGCAAGAAGCTTGGCGGCGCGCCTGCCAATTTTGCCTATCACGCCGGCCAATTCTTAGGGTCGGACAACACCATCGCCATCAGTGCCTTAGGCCAAGACAAGCTGGGCGACGAAACGCTTACAGCCCTGCGACAGCACGGACTTAACGACCTCATGCCCCGCGTGCCCTACCCCACGGGCACCGTCCAGGTAGAGCTCGACGAGCAGGGCATACCCTCCTATGACATCAAGGAGAACGTGGCCTGGGACAACATTCCCTTCGACGATGACATCTGCCAGATTGCCCGCTCGTGCCGTGCCGTGTGCTTCGGCTCACTGGCTCAGCGCAACGTGGTGAGCCGCACCACCATACAGCACTTCCTCGACGAGACACCCGCCGACTGCCTGAAGATCTTCGACATCAACCTGCGCCAGCAGTTCTACACCAAGGAGATCATCAAAGAGTCGATACAACGCTGCAACGTGCTCAAGATCAACGACGAGGAGCTGGTGCTCATCGGCCGCATGTTCGACTATCCGGGCCTCGACTTCCAGAACAAGTGCTGGCTCATCCTGGGCAAGTACAACCTCGACATGCTCGTGCTCACCTGCGGCACCAATGGCAGCTACGTGTTCACTCCGGGCCAGATGTCGTTCCAGGAGACGCCCAAGGTGGAGGTAGCCGACACCGTTGGTGCGGGCGACTCGTTCACCGGCTCGTTCTGTGCAGCCATACTCCAGGGAAAATCCGTGGCCGAAGCCCACAAGCGCGCAGTCCAGGTGAGTGCCTTCGTGTGTACTCAGAACGGAGCCATGCCCACCCTGCCACCGGCGCTCAAGCAATAGGCTACGGACGTCAGTACAAGTCGCGCAAGCTAAAACTTGAACAAAAATTTTGCTAAATATTTGGCGTTTAGTCCTTTTCTTCGTATCTTTGCTCCATCAACCAGCAATTACTATGAAGAAAAGGACTTTTATCATGCTATTCATGGCCCTCGCCGCGCTCTCCGCCTGGGCCGCACAGCCATTCATCGTTTTCCACCAGACAACAGACGCCCTGCCACTGAGCGGCGCGAGTATCACGCTCGACCAGCGCGAGCACCCCTGCGTGCACAGGGCCGTGCAGAGTCTCCAAGCCGACTTTGAGCGCGTCACCGGCCAACGACCCACAACCACCGACGGCGAAGCCACCATCGTCGTGGGCACCGTCGGTGTGAGCAAGCTCATCGACCAGTGGGTCAAGGGCGGACAGCTACGCAACCTCAAGGGCAAGACAGAGAAATACATCATCAAGACCATTGGCACCAAGCTCGTCATCGCCGGCAGCGACAAGCGAGGCACCGTCTACGGCCTCTACGAGCTGGCGCAGCAGATGGGCGTCTCGCCCTGGCACTACTGGGCCGACGCCCCTGTAACCCACCACGACAAGCTCTTCGCCGTCCCAGGCGAATACACCGACGGCGAGCCAGCCGTGCGCTACCGGGGCATCTTCCTCAACGACGAGGCACCATGCCTCACCTCGTGGGTGAAAAACACCTTCGGCACCAACTATGGCGGCCATGAGTTCTACGAGAAAGTGTTCGAACTCATACTCCGCCTCAAAGGCAACTACCTGTGGCCAGCCATGTGGTCGTGGGCCTTCTATGCCGACGACCCAGTCAACTCCAAGCTGGCCGACGAGATGGGAGTCATCATAGGCACCAGCCACCACGAACCCATGGCCCGCAACCACCAGGAATATGCACGCAAGCGCAACCAATGGGGCGCATGGAACTACCAGACCAACCAGGCCAACCTCGACCGCTTCTTCCGCGAAGGCATAGAGCGCATGAAGGGCACCGACGACATCGTCACCATTGGCATGCGCGGCGACGGCGACGAGGCCATGAGCGAGGATGCCGACACCAAGCTCCTGCAGCAGATTGTCGACAACCAGCGGCGCATCATCAAGGAGGTCACCGGACGGCCCGCCAAGGAAACGCCACAGATGTGGGCCCTGTACAAGGAGGTGCTCGACTACTACGACAAGGGTATGCGCGTGCCCGACGACGTGCTCATACTGCTCTGCGACGACAACTGGGGCAACGTGCGCCGCGTGCCCACCAACGACAAGGAGCGCAGCCACCCCGGAGGCTGGGGACTCTACTACCACGTCGACTACGTGGGCGCCCCCCGCAACACCAAGTGGCTCAACGTCACACAGTCGCAGCAGATGTTCGAGCAGCTCTCCCTGGCCTACGACTTCGGCATCAGCCGCATGTGGATACTCAACGTGGGCGACCTCAAGCCCATGGAGTACCCCATACAGCTCTTCATGGACATGGCCTGGAACCCCAAGCAATACACACAGCAAACCGTCACCCAGCACACACGGCAGTTCTTTGCCACAGTGCTCAGCGGCTTTGCCGCCGAGGAGGCCGCCGACATCTACAACGACAACTGCCGCTACATGGCCCGCGTGACGCCAGAGATGCTCGACGCCCAGACCTACAACCTGGAGAGCGGCGAGTGGCGACAGGTGGCCGACGACTACCAGCGGCTCGAGCTGCGGGCCCTGCGACTGCTCGACGACGTGCCCGCCGCCGCACGCGACTTCTACCGCCAGCTTGTGCTCTTCCCCGTACAGGCCATGGCCAACCTCTACGACATGTACTACTCACAGGCCATGAACCTCTACCTCGCCAAGCAGGGCAACCCCGACGCCAACGGCTGGGCGCAGCAGGTGGAGCGGTGCTTCAAGCGCGACTCCGCCCTCTGCCATTATTATAATAAGGTGTTGAGCGGCGGCAAGTGGGACGGCATGATGACGCAGAAGCACATAGGCTACCGCTCGTGGAACGACAACTTCCCGCGCGACATCCTGCCCCGCACACAGCACGTGGACGACAGCCCACTGACAGGAGGCTACGTCTTCAGCCCCTCGGCAGGCTACGTGGCCATGGAGGCCGACCACTACCACCTCGCCAACGCGCCGCAGGGAACCACCTGGACCGTCTACCCCAGCTTCGGACGCACACGCAGCGGCATAGCCCTCACGCCCTACACGCAGCCCGTGGGCGAGGCCCAGCTCTCCTACCGCTTCGCACTGCCCAAGGGCATCGACAAGGTGAAGGTGCACGTGGTGGTGAAGTCGACGCTCGACTTCCTCAACCAGGGCGGCCATGAGTACACCGTAAGCCTCGACTATAGCTATGCCCAGAAGGTAAACTTCAACAAGACGCTCGTCGACCGCCAGCCCTACATGTACTCCGAGTACTACCCCACCGTGGCGCGCCGCGTCGTGGAGAATGTGGTGGAGCTGCCCGTAGGCAACACCAGCGAGCATGAACTTAAGCTCCATCCCTGCCATCCCGGCATAGTGTTCGAGAAAATTGTCGTCGACTTCGGTGGCTACCAGCCTCAGTACCTCTTCGGCCAAGAGTCGCCCGTGAAGAAGCGGAAGCGATAAGACAATGCCATTATCAACTATTCATTACATGACCCCCATCACCACACACACTGCGCTACCATTGCCGTTCAGTGTGGTGCGGTATCTCCGCACCATGAAGCCGTTCAGTGTGGTGCGGTATCTCCGCACCATGAAGCCACTCACCACAGCCATCGCCCTGCTGCTGGCGTGCGCCCAGCCGGCACTGGGCGCCACCACAGCCCGGAGCACCGGCCAGGGCCAACGCCCAGGCTCGCTCCCGCTCGTCGCCATCACCGCCGACACGGCCCTCAACGCCCGCTCGAAGGTGCCTGCCCACATGGTTGTCGACGGCTACAACGGCCCCATAGGCATCAAGCTACGCGGCAACAGCTCGCTCAGCTTCAACCAGAAGAAGTACACCCTGGAGCTGCGCGACAGCCTGGGACGCGAAGCCCACGCGCCGCTGCTGGGCATGCCCGCCCACGACAAGTGGGTGCTGCTGGCTCCCTACAACGACGTGTCGATGGTGCGCGACCCGCTGGCTTTCCAGCTCTGGCGCGACATGGGCCACTGGGCGCCACGCACGCGCATGGTGGAGCTGCGGCTCAACGGCGACTACCGAGGCATCTACATACTCGCCGAGGCCATCAGCCGCGACAGCGCCCGCGTCGACATCTCTAAGCTCAAGAAGAGCGACACCGAAGGCAGGCAGCTCACCGGAGGCTACCTGCTGCGCATCGACACCTACAACGCCGACGATGCCACCTTTCCCTCCAAGGTGCCCGGCATAGGCGAGGGCTGCATGACCAGCCAGGTCACCTGGTCGTGCATCTACCCCAAGAAGAAGAAGCTGCAGCCCCAGCAGCTCGACTACATAGAGCAGTTCGTCGACAGCGTGGAGCTGACCATACAGTCGCCCCACTTCACCGACCCGCAGTGGGGCTACAGCCGCCTCATCGACGTGCCCTCCTTCGTAGACTATTTCATCCACACCGAGCTAAGCCTCAACGCCGACGGCTACAAGCGCAGTGCCTACTTCTACAAGGAGAAGCTGCGCGCCGACGGCACGGGGGGCAAGCTCGTGGCCGGGCCGGTATGGGACTACAACCTCGCTTACGGCAACTGCAACTTCTGCAATGCCAACAAGCCCGAAGCCTGGTGCTTCGAGGGGGGCAGCACACAGCCCACGCCAGCCCTATGGCAGCGCCTGCTCCAGGACCCAGCCTTCCGCCACGCCGTGAAACAGCGCTACCAGCAGCTGCGGCTCGGCGCGCTCAGCGACACTGCCATCACCAACTACATCGACCGCCACGCACAGCTCATAGCAGCCGCCATTGACCGGCACTTTGAGCGCTACCCCGAGCTGCTTGTCACCGAGGAGCAGAAGCGGCAGCACGCCCAACAGCAGGCCACCGCCGCCACCTTCCCCGCAATGCCCATGGGCGGTGCCTTCCCACCCATGCCGGAAGGCTTCACGGGCTTCCCGCCCATGCCAACGGGCAGCGAGGGCTTCCCGCCCATGCCCGAGGGCTTCGGAGGCTTCCCGGCGTTCGGTGGTTTCGAAGGCATGGACATGATAGGCTGGTTTGCAGCCTACCGCGTGTGCTCCTACGACGAGGAGATAGCCACCCTGAAGGAGTGGCTCATCAACCGCCTGGCCTTCCTCGACAAGCAAATAGCTCGCTTCGACACCGACTTCGAGCCACACATACAGCAGCCAGTGGAGAAGAAGATGCCCGCCTTCGGTGGCTTCCCCATGCCGTAAGCGCCGCCCTTTGTGCCAGCACAAGGCTACCCGCGCCATTGGATGCAAACATTTTTTCCGACCGAGCGTCCACCAACCTTACAGCACGAAAAACGCCCAACGGGAAACCGTTCAGCCACAGTAAGTTACGAGTTCGGGAAAATAAGCACTGACTTTTGCGCGAAAAGCACTGACTATTTTTCGAAAAGCACTGACTATTTTTCGAAAAGCACTGACTATTGCGCGAAAGTCAGTGCTTAATTTTGGCGTACCCTTTTTTGAATGTTAAAGTGTTCAATTTGTACGCATAATTATGCAAGAATAAAATTAGGCGTATAGCTCATTTTGCAGGCTGAAACATGCCTTTTTGTAAAAAACTATGAAAAACACCGAGGGGAACGGCGTCGCCAAGGGGGCGAGTAGCCCCCGACGAGACAGTGTTTTTGACTGCTTGGCTTATATGTGCATTACACAGATGTAATCATTTTTCAAACCGCAAGATACCTTGAGCCTTGAAAACGCCTGTATATAAAGGTGTTTTGAAAGATTTCAGCCTGCAAAATGAGCTATAGGTCTGATCCGCTGCCAGAGAATGTAGGATGTATCGATATGGATGAAAGGAAGGGGGTGGCAGACGAACTTGTACGCGATTTACTCCTTCAGAAAAGTGGTACGAGAAACATCGCAGAGTTCAGATTGCTCGACAAAGAACGACAAAAAGAATATGTACGCGAAGTCATGCTTGAACTCGAGGCAGGACCCAGACAGATGTCACGCGTCTCCGGATTATCCTACGGAATTATTCAGCAAGGATCATGGGGACAGGTTGTTTGAAGTGAATTCAACGAATTCATTCAAAAACCTGTCCCCATGATCTTTAAAGAAACCAGCCGTGGGGACAGATACTGAGTCATAGCAGCCGTCATACCCAAGTATCTGTCCCAGCGACTACAGTGGGGAAAGCGCTTTCCCCAGAATGTTTTATTATGCCACTGAACCAAATTT